>MDSW01097244.1_pt1 | contig 12783 bp, 8 predicted proteins | sample 811171 | NCBI WGS metagenome assembly MDSW01 (sample SAMN05326641, study PRJNA326480) | marine metagenome | isolation source: seawater | place: Atlantic Ocean: North West | collected 2012 | reverse complement strand
GCGAGGCAGAGGGAGCGGAAGACGGCATTCATGGTATCACCAACATGCTATGGATTCGGTCTAAGGGGATATCACTTTCCCTTTGACATTCCGATGAAAAGCTGCTGGAGATTCATAGGAATCCAGCATTATCTGCGAGGTTTTTGAACAAGAGATAGGTGATTGGCACTAAAATAACTCCCATTGCGTGGCTTCTTCGAATACCGAGTCGAGGAGGTAAGAGTCCGAGCATAGTCCCTACAATTAGGACGCCTAAGCCGATGAAACCAGTACTGACAAATACCAATGCAGCAACGAAAACAATCACGCTCATAATCATCTGTTGTAGGGGGATAGCGGCGTGAAGACGTAGCATACCTTTGCCTACGTATCTCATGATTGGCATTGACAACAAACCTGCTGCCAGAGTAATGGCTAACAATCGAATGAAATCCGCAGTTGGTTCAAGGCTACTCCATGTATCAATCGGATACATTGCTCTTAGGGCTAATGTAGCACCTGAACGTGAGCGCCCGATGATGTAAAGGAATCCTAGAACACACACGGTCACTGCAGTGTTGACTGCCGAAAGAATAGCAATAATTTCCAAATCTTGTTTGGTTTGAGGACCCTCTACACCTTCTTCGGATTCCGCTTTGGCAATTTCAAGAAGTTCATCATCGCTGAGTTCTGTTAAGCGGCGGGTTTCCCAATCCATTCCAAAGCCTTGTTTGCCTTGCATTTTGGCGGCGACGTTTCGTCCACCCATCACCAGGACCGTCGCTTGAGATGCGGTCATGCCAGGCAGAACGCCCATCGACGCTCCAGCAACTCCGGACCAAAAGCACGGTATGAGGAGCGGACCTGCTGGCGGCAAATCCCAATTTTCTTTTTGAGGCGGTAGGTGCGAGGTGGTTGCGTAAATGTCGAGCAGATTCGCAATTCCGAACAATCCTGCTAAACTCGGTAGCAACAGACTTGCTCCAGGCATATCCAATGGTGAGCGAGCCGGTAAAGAATGTGGGCCGATAATAGTCCATCCAAATAATCCAGTCAACAAGAAAAAGGAGGTTGCTGAGAAGAATCCAGCTAAACGAGAATCAGTTCCAAACAATCCACCAGTAGAATTTTGTAACCACAATGGCCAGTCAAGGCGGGTCGTTTCAGTAGCCAATAAGAGCAATGAAATTGTCAGTAAAATGAATGGCAGCATCGTACGTAAATCGTCATACCATCCGACTTCCGGTCCGAAAGCAATACGTGCTACTACAATCAGAGGTAGGGAGAGGAACAAGCCAAGTTGAGAGCCACGGGCTGACCAAGCGACTCCTCGAGCAGCATTTCCTGAAAGCAGCATCCGGTGACCTGGCAGTAATGACAGCGCTTGGTCGGCATCCGGAGCCCCCATTAATGCTGAAGGAATATAATTCAGAAATGTATGTACAGTACTTGTCGAAACAATGATTCCTGCAACAGCTGAAAGCGGAATTCCTAAACTGAAGAGACCCGGTGCTAATGCAAGTAAAATGAGCGCGACATTGTTGACGTGAAAACCCGGGATAATCCCAGTAAGTGTACCCATCCCAACCCCAAAAAATAGAGCGGCCAACATCCAACTCAATTCATAGAGATAAGCATCAAACATTCGAGCACCTCAGGAGTTGTCGTTGTTCGGACCCGTGCCTTCTTCCATCTCTTCACGGTCGTTGATTCCATCGCCATCTGAATCAACAGTGTTTGAATTGAATCCAGTCGCATCTTCGAAACTGTCTGCCAATCGGTCTCCATCTTCATCTAAGGCATCTGCATTATCGAGCGAAAATATCAGTGCTAAATCAGTAGGGTGTTCGAATTGGCGGAGTCTTCCTTGCCATGTGAGGGATTGATTTTCATGCAATGAATCTGTGCCAATGGCATTAAGTTGGACATTGAGTTTGATGGATTGTGAAGAGCCAGGGCGTTCAAGATACCATCCATCGTCATGCATCGCCGCTTTTCCATCGAGTAAAACAAACTGATTCTTGGCATAGCCCCATTGAGTTGCTCCTGCATCCCAAAGGAGGGTCTGAGGTGATGGAGGTTCTCCAACTAACTGGTAGGTATCCACCATCAGGCGCATCATCATTTTTTCATCATCCCAAGAAACGGTTACATTTGCAACGATGCCTTGGCCTGCTTCGATCCATTCGGTTCGTGTTGTAGGGAATGTCATCGCCACACGAGTTTGTCCAAAAGTGTACGTCTGGCTATCAACAAAATAGCCTTCTGTATCGAGAGGTTCGAAAGAGTATTGCATAAAGGTGCTGAGTGTATACTGTTTGTCGGGCGTGAGCAACATCGAGGCTGGGTTCGCCGAAAGCATAGCCTGCATCGACATTGCCGACATTGGGTCAATGAGGTTGGTTCCATTTCCGTTATTTGCGTCTATGCACCACATACTTCGCCCATCGTTCCACATCAAACGACCTGTTGCCTCGTAAGTTGATCCATTGTAACCTTGAGTTTCAGCGTTTGATACATCCTCGTCGGTTGGAAGAATACAGATGTCATTGCCGTTTGGCCCAGAAAGTGTCCACTGGCCATCGGTGATCGATACTGTACCTGCCATAGAGACCATACTTCCCGATTCATAACTCCAAGTCGATTCTCCAGCCCATTCGAGCATTTTGATTTGAGGCGAATGGCTTCTGTCGAGGAGTATGGTCGGGCCTTGAGTCATGAGCGCCCATCGCAAACTTGTTTCTTGATAAGCAATCATGCCTGTAACTTCGATTTTTGAATCTGCTTCAATCCAAACACTGGGTGCTGATTGGATTAAAAGTTGCATTTGGTGGGCTTCATCGGTAATATATGCAGAAGTATAGGTTGCATCTGGATTTACAGATTCACTGATGAATCCATTGACAGTGACAATTTCTCCAACATAGTTTTCAGGTGCAATGGCAAGGTCTGTAAGCGACACACGCATGAGTTCAGGCAAATCACTTGTTTCCCAATACAAGGCACCCGGGCCAGTTGACTGTAGGTAAAATCGCCCGTTGTAATCAACGACATCTCCCATGACAGTGACATTGGTTCCAATCGGCGGGATTTCACCGGTTGAATACCAGCGAACTTGAATCACGCCGGTCTCGTCTTCGATAACCAAATCCACTCTGTCTTCACCGTTGCCGTAACGGTCTTCAATCCATGAAATGACTTCACCTTCGACCAGGACAACTTCATTTTTATGTTGAATTAAATCTTCAATGTCCACGATTTGAGGTTCACGAACCATGGCATACCAATTCAAGGTCGCAACCAAGAACAGAGAAAGGGCAAACATGACCCATAATTTTTGTCCACGAGTAGCAGGATTGTCATCCGTGATTTTCAGCATAATGTCTTTGAGAGCATCCGCCATGGTTGGCTTCACATGAGCCCCATGCTTAGGCATTGTCATGTGGCATTCCATTTCTAAACATCAAATTTAACACTTTTAGTGCGTGCGGGGCCTTTTTAATGGAAAAGTAGACCGCGTGATGGGGATGGCCATGCGAGACCGTGTTATTCGTGATGAAATTCACAAAGACATTTTGGTTCCTGCCAGCCATGCTAAAATTATCGACACACGAGAATTTCAACGTCTTCGTTCGATTCAACAACTCTCCACCTGTGAGTATGTTTTCCCTGCGGCAAACCACAACCGCTTTTCACATTCCCTCGGGGCTTACCATTTGGCAGGAATGTTGATTTCTTCACTCAATGATGTCCAACCTAATCTTGTTACTGATGAAGACAGCGAATTGATTCAGTTGGCTGCCTTGCTGCATGATATCGGACATCCACCGTTTTCTCATCTTCTTGAAACACCGGAGGTTTTTGCAACATATCATTCGCATGAACACTGGGGCCGAGTGTTATTGGAGTCAAAAGACACAGAAGTTGGAACAGCACTTCTTGAGGTTCTTGGTCAACAACGCCGAGACCGATTATTCGCTCTCATGGATGGAGCATCTGAACATGAGGGTATTACGATTCCACCTTTTATGAAAGAGATTGTTTCCAGCCAATTGGATGTTGACCGTATGGATTACATGGTTCGAGACCAAGCAAATACCGGTGCACAAATCGGCGGTTTTGACATCGCCCGCGTCATTCGTGCACTCCGTGTTAATGAAGAAGGCCACTTCTACGTTAAATCGTGGGGCCTTCCTGCAATTGAAGCCTATTTGGTTACTCGATACCACATGTATCATCAAGTTTATTTCCACAAAGTCAACATGTTGACTCAAAATTATTTGGTTCGGATGCTTTCTCGTGCACGAACCTTGGCCCAAGATGGAATACTCAAACTCTCGACACCACTTGAGAATATGCTGTTGAACGAATCTCTCAACGCTCAAGGATACGCTGCCTTGAACGATGCACATATTCGAGTAGCCTTGCCTGAATGGGCCGAACACGATGACCAAATTTTGGCTCATTATGCTATGCGTTTACTTTCTCGCAGAGATTTCCATAAATCATTACGCATTGAAGGTCTTAGCACGGAAATGGTAGATGTGGTTTTACCGAGGCTCTCTCAACTTGTTGAAGCAGCAGGTTACAATCCTTCGATTGACGTGATTACCGCACGAATTTCCAAGCGTGGCTATATGCCATACGAGCAAGGTATTCTCATTGAAGATGGCAGAGATGCCGCAGACCATTCACCGTTGGTCCGCTCTCTTACTCAACCGAATGAACGGGCACTGATATTTGTCCCAGATGCTATCAGAGATGAACTTGAAATCAGCGTCCGTGAATGGGTTAAGCCTTCGCAGTCATCCCTTGCACAGTTTGAATGATGCAGAGGTAAGTTCTTGTTCCGCGCCCATTCCCTCGGCTTAGGGGCCCGTAGCTTAGTTGGTTGGAGCACCCGGCTCATAACCGGGGGGTCAGGGGTTCAAGTCCCTTCGGGCCCACTTCAAATTTAAGACACGCGTAAGCCATTTTCTGAGCCACCTTTGCGCAACGGTTATGAGGGTCTCATTGCTGGGGTAGACTAATAGGTGAAACCTGTATGTTGAAGCGTGCTATGTTCTTACTTGCCCTATACTTGTGTTCTATCATGATTGTTGCCGTTCCTGCATCGGCTCAAGCACCGACTGCTGCAATCTCACTTTCATGTGCTCCGATCTCTATCAACATTGAAGTTAAACCAGGATCGACATACAATGGTTTCACAACCTGTACAGCAAATAATCCAACCACTTACCAAGAAAAAATCAGTATTTTGGTAACCAGCGACGGTCTTGCTACTGCGGCGCCCGGGGACATGTATATCGGTGGGAACTCCGAAGTTGATTTCCAAATTTCAGTTCGAGCCACACCCTACATGGTGATGCAAAGTCGAACGCTCTCCGTATCAGCAACAGTTCAGGAAATCAATTCATTGCCACCGGTCAACACCGCATCTTCTCAAAACAACATGATTGTCAACATCATGCAATATTCTTTGGTTCAAGTTGAGGCTGTTGAACCCTTTGTTCAATTGATGCCAAAGAAAGACAAGAATTTTGAATTCAAAGTATACAACCTTGGCAATCAAATTGATTTCATGAAGGTAGGTATTACTGAATCCAGTCGCGAATCGTTGGAAGAAGCTGGTTTCACAATCAACTTACCAGCTGTGAAGGTTCAAATTGATGCAATCCCAACTGCAACCAAAGTCCGTGTCATGGCCAGAACGCCTAAGACTCAAGGATGGAGCGATGCTTACCACGTTCTCGACTTCTTCGCAGAATCAGAATTCGCTTGTAACAACGGTGGATGTATACGTGAATCACAAATGATTACTGTTTATGTCCGTGGTGTTTACTTGCCAGGTTTCGAAATCGTCCCAGCACTTTCGATGGTTGCTCTAGCAGCAGCAGTCGCAGGTAGACGCTTTACGGAAGCCCGTGATGAAGAAGAAGAAGACTTTGTCTGGTATGATTCGGCCCCCGGGCTGTAACGGCTTTTCGAACAGCCTAGAAGAATAGGGTCCGAATGGGCTCATACAGGGGTTGCTTTGATAATCCCCTTCGTTAAACGCTCATTTAGCAGGGATGACAATGAGTGGACTACTAGACAAAGCCAACGCTAAAAAAACTGAAACAATCGACGCGGAAGAAGTGTCTGTCAAAGTCACTAAAGTGGTCGATGCAGTTTCAATGCCGAAGGGCGAAACTTTCTTTCAAACTGCAAACCCAATCGGATTGGGATTGGCAGGACTTGGATTTATTTTGATGTGGTTCTTAGACAGTTACTGGCTCGAAGACATCACAGGTCCAGTTCCATTCGGACTTGTCATAGTTGCAATGATGGCTGGTTCCTTCTACCTTGTATGGAATTCTATTGACCGACAAAAAACCATAACACTCGCAGTTGGGTACTTACTTTTGACAGGAGTTCCTTATCTCGCAGGTCTCGAACTTGGAAGCAGCCCTGGCGTCTCTGAGATAAGTGTGAATGAAGATTCGAATGAACTTTCCTTTGTGGTCCGCGGCTCCTTTTCTTCATCAACAGCGGAAGTTCTCTTTGGTGAAGAGTCTCTTTGGTCCGAATCAAAAGACATGAATAATGACCGAAGTAAATTCACGGTCCCTCTCGCTACGATCTTCATGGGGAATTCTCAAGACCATCTCTCAAATACAGTGGATGCTTATTCAATCCGTGTAACTTCAAGCAGCGGCGATACTTCAACAGTGGAGATTTCACCGACGCTCATCAATCGTGAAGTGGAAAACTCTGCGGCCAAATTGATTATGCGAACTGAAACCACAGAGGATGGCGACCAACTCGTCATCGGCGTCACCGTTGAGGCGTTGATTGGAATGTTTTCCAGTTCTGCTGAAGCAAGTGATGGAGGCAGCCACGATATGGCAAGCACATCCGAAAAACGTTTACCGATTTCATCGGATTATACAATTCAAATGAAGATTCTCCAAGATGGCACGCAAACGTATGAATCCGCAATTATAACAGTTGATGGCCTTTCTGCAACATGGACCCCGGAGTCAAATGATTTAGCCAACTTTGGTAGTACAAACGGTTGGTTGGCCATGCCAGGGAATACAATGGACGAAAATGGACTGTATGAATTCATTGAAAGAGATGAATTTTTCGAAGATGATGGATGTTATAATTTCCAAATCATTGTTACGAATCAATACTATTCAACCATGAATGACGCTTCGCCAGGAACTGGTATAGTCATTAGCGACAACGCTTGGGAGCTTAATTTTGAGGCTGAAGAAGCGAACTCAAACATGAATCCTTGTAATCCTTAGGACCAATTCGAATCCACTTGAGAGAGGAGACGTTAGTCGTTATCGTCGACATCCTCATCTTCGATGTATTCCTTCACTTCTCTGGATGAAAGATTCTCCCCTGCTTTACGGGCAATCAATGAAGTTCCAATGAGAATGACCACAACAAGTATTCCATAGATGATCAACGGTTGGTCTTCTGTTTCCTCCGCAATATACCAACCCACTTCTTGGGAATTACCACCTTCTACATTGGTTACATCCACTGCAACAGATTCTAGGATTGTTGGAACCAGTACTCTGCAGTTGAGAATTTGTGGTCCATCTGAGTTGGCCCACCAAGAGACTGGTAGGTCCTTTTCTTCAGCAGGTGCTAGTGTTGTGGTAAGTGCTGTTGTTTCGGTTAGGTTTTCGCCAACATAACACCAAATGTTGACTGTAGCAGTAGCATCACCCGTGTTCCGAACCGTGACCATTGCGCCAATTTTTTTGTTGACTTCAGCGGTGGTATCTTCAGCATCAATCGAGACAACTTCGATGTAAGGCAATGGCACGTTGATAGTAGCAGTTGGCGTGTGTGGGGCCGAAACAGTTGTTGAGAACTCACCCCAGCCAGAGTTGAGCGTAAGCGTCAATTCCCCCCCTTCTGAATGGTACATGCCGTTTCCATCAACCCATTCCACAATTCGCTTCCATTTACTTCCCCCGATATCGATAAAGCCATTCGAATCAGTGATGTCATCAAGGGTCGTATTTCCGTATCCAATTCCAGTTTGGTGCACGGTAATGTTTGGGGCATTTGTTTGAATTTGTCGTTGAGACAGCAAACGAATCCAACCATCGGTGAAGCCACCTGTCCCTTGGTTATCCGTGTAGGTTATTTGTGCAAGGTCATGAACAACAATGTCCTCATAGGTACGACTACCAAGAATTGAACTTGAGTTGACAACGATACTTGACCCGTCATTTACATGAATGGGGGCACTTCCAACCAGGCTACTCGATTGTATATCACACACTCCAGAACAGCTAATATCGGCGCCGTAGAGGGTTGCATCATCAAAGAGCATAGTTCCTTGAACATCCAGTTGGAATGACGCACTGTTCCAGTACAAACTTGCATTGGTATGGTTAATTTCACTCGCAGAAAGAACAGGGGACGCACCACTACCTGTATGAAGTGCTTGAATGGATTCGATTTGAATCGGGAATGGATGATAGATGTTGAAATCAACAACTAAATCTGTACCATTCAATGTAACGTCAATGAAAATATGATTCTGTCCGGCAGCATCGACTGTTTCTTCACCAATGGTCATGTTGAACATTGCAGATTCTGAGATTGTGTGATCAAAGTTCACTCGAAGTTGGCCAGAATCTGCTAAATCTCCAAAATTCAGGTTCAATTGAGTGTCATTTTGCACAACAAGTCCAGAATCCAAGTCATCTCCAATCAGTGAACCAGTCAAGATGAGGGTTGCACCTTCTTCAATGGTCATTGAGTAATTTGTAGCAACTAAAATCTCTCCTTCAATTGTTAAAGTCGAACCATTTTCTACAATGACATTCCCATTCATGGCGTTGCTACCATTCCAAGTTTCATCCGCACTTATTCGTACGGTTGAGCCATCTGTTGGAACTTCGGCATGAACATTTGCAAAAGTGCTCAGCGAGGTTACGAGCAAGAGGATGGTTAGAGATACAGCGGTTCGCATATCTACAGGTAGGCCAAACCACATTATAGGCTTCTCTCCGGATTAGTAAGGTACATCTTTCCAACCAATCTTGTAGCCCATGAGGTTGAATGAGCGATGAAGTACTGGAGTGAAAACAATCAATGCTAACATTGGAATTCTTAATTCCGAATCCGCCAGAATCGAAGTTCCCAAGAACAGTTGTCCTGCCAAGAATACCACGATGGCAAAGGGTAAAGTGTCAAGCAATGGGGCCTTTGAAGAAATATCTCCCTCTCGTTTGAGGCCTCGTCGACGCTTGATAAAAGAGCCTGTACTGTCTCCAACAAGACAAAAGAAACCAAGAAAGGAACCGAGAATAAAGGCGGTTAGCATATCTCCTCCAATGGAGAACCAAGCACCTTCTGCTCCCTGCAAAGGATGGGTAAATATCCCGTTTTCTCCAATGACGGCATCAGCGGTTGGTACTTCACCGAAAGAGGCGACAATCAACATGCAGAGGAGCCCGGAAGTCAATGAACCACCGATGAGTCCGTTCCATGTTTTTCCATCACCAAGAATACGTTTTCCGTCACCAAGTGTTCTGCCTCCATCAATCGGCCATGGGCCATACCCGATTTTGGGTAACCACTTACCCCACATCATTGCAAAAGTATTGGCCAAAAAACCAGGCAGATAAAGCCACAATGTCAATACACAAAGTCCAAGAAAATTCATTTTCATCACCTAAGGCTCACACCTTTACCTCGTGGCTTGAGGGACGGTCTTTGAAACATCCCCTTTGAAACCACGTAAGGGGGCGAACTGTCAGGATGCAGACGCGATGGGATTATGGGATGGCGGCGACCGAAGCAGACCATGGCAGGCAAAGTTGTACTCGTTGTCGGTGGAGGTGGACGAGAACATGCTCTCTGCATGGAATTGAAAGATTCCAGCCATGTTGGAGAATTGCATTGCGCACCTGGAAATGCTGGCACTTCGTTTTTGGCTACCAATCACCCAATCACTGCCACAGATGTCGATGGATTGTTGAATCTTGCTCACCGTGTGGGAGCTGATTTAGTTGTGGTCGGTCCTGAGGCACCCTTGTGTGCCGCTCTTGCCGATCGCTTAGAAGCCATTGGAATTCCATGTTTTGGCCCTGTTGCAAAACTTGCGAATCTCGAAGGTTCAAAACTCCATGCAAAGCAAGTCATGCGTGCGGCAAATGTCCCCACTGCTGCGTTTCATGTTCTTTCTGAAGGCAGCGACATCGAGGCTGCTTTGGACGATTTCTCTGGAAATCCATGGGTTGTCAAGCGTGATGTCTTGGCCGGAGGAAAAGGCGTAGTCGTAACCCAAGACCGTAATGAAGCGCGTTCGTTTATTCAAACCTCGATTCAAACTGATGGACAGGTTTTGCTTGAAGATTTCCTTCCGGGTGAAGAAGCAAGTATGCTGGTGATTATGGACGGCTCAGGATTTGTTTGCCTACCGGCCAGTCAAGACCACAAACGTGCCTATGATGGCGATGAAGGGCCAAATACCGGTGGAATGGGGGCGTATTGCCCTGCACCTGTAGTAACTGACGCCGTTCGGCAAAAAGCCATTGATACAATCATCGAACCAATGCATGAGTATCTTCTTGCAACAGGGACTCCATACCGAGGAGTACTCTATGTCGGATTGATGATCCCTGAATCGGGTGAACCAAATGTGGTCGAATTTAATGTGAGGTTTGGCGACCCTGAATGTCAAATCACTCTTCCACTTATCAAAACCGATGTCTTTGAAATTCTTGAGGCGGCATCAAATGACCGGTTAGCAGAACTTGATGTTGAATTCCATGACTTTTTCACTGCAACGGTCGTTCTTGCCGCTGAAGGCTACCCAGCATCCCCTGTCAAAGGTCGATTGATTCACGGCGTAGTCGAGGAAACAATTCAATCAGGAGATTCAACTGCTTGGGTAAATCATGCTGGTACAGGTTTTGATGTTCAGGGTAATCTGATTTCAACAGGTGGCCGAGTTCTTTCATGCAGCGCATCGGGTCCGACCCTTGCAGCATCAGTGAAGTTGGCATACGAACTCATTGAGACCATCAAATTGGAAGGTTCACACTATCGAAATGACATTGCATTTAGGGCACTTTGAGGTTTCTTTTAACCCGCAAAATTTGACGAATTTCAACGGTATAAAAATGGCTAAAAAATGAGGCACAGCGTTGCGTTCATATGTTGTTCATGCAGCGTCATCATTAAAAGAGGCTCTCAAGTGGCGAAGACGCTTCAGCCTTGCTGCTGTCGCGCAAACACCTTTGAGGGAAAAAAAATGGAACAAAATACTGGCACAAAAAGCACTGCGCCAGCAGCACCGCTCGGATGGCTTATTGCCCCCTTAGCAGTCCTGCTTGCAATCGCAGCCATAAAGCTCGTCGGAGTAGACTTCGAGCTCACTTTAGACAACATGACGCCGATGATTTTCGTCATCGCCGCAAGCATCATGGGACTTCTCCCATCAATGCTCAAAGAATCAGAATCCGTTTCGTTTTCAAAGGCCACTCTCTCCCTCTCGATGCTGGCCGTTGCTCTTATCGGAGCTCAAGTCATCTGTATGCAAGGTTACGGGGCATTTTCAGCGCTCATTTTTGCATTGGTCACCTTCGGCGTTCATTTCATGACCAGCCGTGGTCGACACGAAATTGCGTCAATAATCATGTTTTTTGCCGTTGGAATCAATCTTGGAATCATCATGGCAGGAGATGCTTTGGCATCTCTTCCAGAGATTTTCGACACTGACCTCGGTGAACAGGTAAGTTATGTCTCAACCTTGAATCTCAAATATCAAGCAGTTGGCTACATATTCTTCTCGTATCTTACTGTGTTTACACTTCTCGGAACACTCTTTGCTACGTTCGCTCGTGGCATTCTGATGCCTGTTGCAGAAACCGGATGGTTTAGTTTCTTGAACGATGAACGGAAGAATCTACCTTTGCAAATTGCTCTTGGAGTTTGGGCTTTCGCCCATATTGCAAGTCTTTGGCACTTCGATACTGTCTCTGTAGCAGACAAACTTGGAATTACAATCGTTGAGGGTTACCATGGCCACTTTGGCTATTGGCAAGCATTCTTCACCGGTATGGTCGCAATGATCGTTGCAGGAATGTTCGCTGAACGCTGGCATACTCGGGCAATGACCCTTGGGTCCATGTGGTCGTTGTATCTTGTCTCGACATGGTATGATGTAGGAATGTTCTCTATTGACATGTTGAATGGAAGTTGGGGCAGTTTAATCTGGCTCGGCGCTACCTTCTTCATTGGAGTTGCGATTTACTCAATTTCAACCCATGATACATGGGGTGGATGGGTCAACCGTGAAGACCACGAATACTCCGGAGCTCGATTGTTTTGGAATCAACACTGGGCCAGTGTCATGATTGGCTTGGCGTTCTTCTTTGGATTAGTTATTCGAACTCAGTGGTATCTGGTTCCATCAATGAATGCCTATGGCACTGGAAACTGGGACATGACTGGTGGTTCTGACCCGTGGTACATGAAGCGAGTTGTTGATTACATCCTTGCGAACAATGCACACATGATTGTTGATGCTGACCGTTTCTATCCAGTTGGTGGAATCAACCCTCGACCTCCTATCTTCACTTGGTCCATTGCAGTCTTAGCCATGATTCTCGAACCATTCTTTGACAACGGTGACGCTGTTTGGTGGGCAATTCTGTCCCTACCTGCAATTTACGGCGCACTGACAATTTTCCCAGTTGCTGCAATTGCACGAGAACACATTGGTCCAAAGGCGTCAGTAATTGCTGCATGGCTTATCGCTTTCATGCCTGCTCACGT
>MDSW01214596.1_pt1 | contig 12785 bp, 12 predicted proteins | sample 811171 | NCBI WGS metagenome assembly MDSW01 (sample SAMN05326641, study PRJNA326480) | marine metagenome | isolation source: seawater | place: Atlantic Ocean: North West | collected 2012 | reverse complement strand
CGCCGCCGCCGCCCCGGGGGGCCAAACCCGGGCTGGCGCCGGGGGGCACGGGGCTGCGCGAGCGGCCGCCGCCGCCGCCGCCGCCGCCGCCGAGCGCGCTGAGCGCCATCGGCGGCGGCGGCGGCCTCGTGGACGACTACTCCGTGTCTCAGACGACGTTGGAGCAGGTCTTCGTGCGGTTCGCGTCCGCGCAGGACGAAGAGAGAGGCGCCGCGCCGGGGTTGTCGACGGGGCGGGAGGCGGGGGGCGCGGAGCTTCCCCCGGCGCCGCCGCCGCAGGGGTCGCGGGCGTACTACGCGCGGCAGGGCGGCGGCGGGTGATTTGATTCTAGCGCGCGCGCGGAGGTCGACGGGTCATCGACGACGGGTTCAGACTTCGAGAGGGAGCGCTCGTTCTCGACGTTTACTGTACGCCTTTACTCGTAATGTGATTGGACTTGTAACAACATCGATTCGATTCTTTTTTACGGTTCACAGACCGTCAAAACGCGCTCGACTCGATTGACAACTGTACGCGTCAGCGCGCTCGCCGGGCAGAAGCCCTCGCGCGTCGTCGACGCGCGCGGTTTCGACGGTCCCCCCCCCCGACGGTCGCCATGGGGTGCTGTTGCAAAGAGAAAATGTGCGTCCCCGCGCCCGCGCGCGCTCGCGTCGTCCCTCGCGCCCGCGCTCCGCCCCGTCGACGTGCCGCGGGGCGAGCGCGAGATAGTTTCATCCAGCACGGTTCAGGCGCGCGAATCGGGCGATCCGCGGACTCCCGGCGCGGTCGTCTCGCTCCCTCGCCGACGCCGCCGCGACGCGCGGGGGGGTCGCTCTCGACGGCGTGATCCCCGCGGCGGCGGACCCGCGCGGCGGCGTCCGCGGTCGCGACCTCCCGCGGTCGCCGCCTTCGCCGCCGCGCCCGGGAAAACAACGACCCCCCGTCCGAGGTTGTTGAAATCGAAATCGAAATCGAAATCGAAATCGAAATCGAAATCGAGTCAAATTCTGATTACCCCTCCCTCCGGCGGCGCCTCCCTCCCTCTCTCCCCCCACCTCGCGATCGCAGCGACGAGGACATGACCGGCGAGGAATATATGGAGAAAAACCGCCGCTGCACGGACGTTTTATTCACCCTCATCTTCCTCGCGTTCTGGGTCGGCATGGTCTACGCCGGCGCCTACGGCTTCTCCAAGGGCGACCCCCGCATCCTCGTCTACGGCACGGACTACCAGGGCAACCTCTGCGGCAAGGGCGCGCTGGAGGACTTCAAGGTGCGGTACTTCGTGAACCCGTACGAGGTGCTCGAGGCGGGCAACACCGCCGGCGCGAACATCAAGGACGCCAAATCGATCTGTCTCAAGGCGTGCCCAGCCGCGTCGTCGACGCTGTCGTGGGTGTGCAACTACCCGGACTCCCTCGACTCGCGCGGCCTGAACGCCATCACGTCCACGACGACGTCGTACGATCAGTGGGCGGCGATGAACTACGACTACTACTCCTCCATCACCACCGGGTCGCACCAGGCGAACTCGCGCGTGTACAAGGGGCCGTGCTACCCGGTGTTGCTGCCGACGACGGAATCCTACGGCACGTGCAGTTACTACGCGAAGCAGACGTCGGGGGCGAAGACGGCGTTCGCGTCGCTGCTGTCGACAAACTCGCAGAGCACGCCGGAGTCGTACGACCTGGACGACAAGGTGACGGCGCTGTCCGACGCCGTCGCGGAGATGCTCTCCACGCCCGCGAGCGTGATGGAGCGGTACATCGAAGATTTCGCCAAGGCGTGGGTCGTCTGCCTCGTCTGCGGCTTCTTCGCGCCCGTCGTGCTGTCCTTCGTGTGGCTCGGCATCATGCGCTACCTCGCCGGGTTCTTCGCGTACTTCGTCATCGCGTTCGTGAACATCTTCGCCATCCTGTGCACGCTGTGGCTGTACATGAAGGCGGGGGTGATCGGCAACGACGCGATCGCGGCGTCGGACGAGGACGGCGGCTCGTCGTACACGGACCCCTCCGAGGACAATCAGGAGGTGCTCACGTACGCCGCGTACGCGTGCACGGCGCTCACCGTGATCCTGCTGCTCTTCACGCTGCTCATGCTGAAGCGCGTGCGCATCGCGGTGGCGGTGATCAAGGTTGCGACGCAGTGCATCGCCGCCGCGCCGATGACGATCGTGTTCCCGCTCATCCCGGTGTTCGTCGCGCTCGCGCTCTTCGCGTACTGGGTCGCCGCCGCGGTGTACATGTACAGCGCGGGAGACATCGAGCAGCAGAGTTGCACGCTGACCGCGGGCGCGCAGCCGCAGCGGTACTGCGCCGACTCCGCGGACGCGAAGAACTGTCACTGCGGCTACGAGACGAAGATGACGAAGGATCTGCAGTACATGCTCCTGTACCACCTGTTCGGACTCCTGTGGACGACGCAGTGGCTGCAGGCGCTGACGTACCTCACGATCGCGTACGTGTTCGCGCTGTTCTACTTCCGCGGCGGGTCCTTCTCCGAGGGAATGCGGGGATGTTGCTCGAGCCCGGTGTTTCAGGCGCGTTCTATACACTGGTCCCCATACGACCCCGTTGGCGTGGTGAACGCAGATCCTTAAGGACTTTTCACGGCGTGTCTCTCCGCCAATCCCTTGCTTTCAATCCCCGCCATCGACGCCTTTCAACTCCAACTGACGCCTTTCAACTCCACCCCGACGTCGCTTTGTATGGAACGACCCTCAGTCGTTTAAAAAGATGACGTGGTTCCACAACGGCAGCGCGTGCTTCGGATCGCTGCTCGTCGCCATCCTGCAGTTCATCCGCATCATCGTCGCGTACGTCGTGCACAAGATGAAGAAGGCTGGGAACGACAGCTGCTGCATCAAGTACGCGGCGTGCTGCCTGCAGTACTGCCTGTGGTACCTCCAGAAGGTTCTCGAGTGGATCAACAAGAACGCGTACATTTTAATCGCGATCGAGGGCAAGTCCTTTTGCTTCTCCGCGTGGGAAGCCATCTCGCTCATCATGTCCAACATCCTGACCGTCGGCGCGGTGAACATCGTCGGCGACGTGCTTCTCTTCCTGGGCAAGCTCGGCGTCGCGCTGACGTCCGGTTTTTTCGCGTTCATGTACCTGGACACGGACGAGTACACGGAGGGGGATAATCGCGTTTCGTCGCCGCTGCTCATCGTCGTCTTCGTCATCATCTTCGCGTTCATCCTCGCCGGGTTGTTCATGTCCGTCGTCGAGATGGGCATCGACGCGACGTTGCTGTCGTTCTGCAAGGACTGCAAGATTCACGGCGGGAAGCCCAAGTTCGCGCCGCCGTTGCTCGCGGAGGTGCTCGGCAAGTACGAGAGTAAGCAGAAGGCGCGAAACGCCGCGAATCGACAGTGAGGCGTGCGCATTTGAGGGGAGGAAGAGAGAGCGAGGGCGAGAAGGCACGCGTTTGACGCGCGCGCGCCGCGTTCGCGTACATATACGACTACTAATTTAACGCGAGATGTATGCATGTATTTATACACGTGTCTTATGCCTTCTCGCGCGACGTCTAATTCAACACTACCTGTATGTCCTTCCTCGGTCTACGTCTACGAGCCCAACAGCTTCGCGATCTTGTCGCGATCGGCGAGGCTCGGTCGACCCGCGCGCACCCATCGTCGCTTCAGGTCGCTCAGCGCCACGTCCGTGGTGTGCTCGCTCAGGCACGCGTTCATCGAGTTCGCCTCCTCGCGACACGCCCACGCGACGGAGATCAGCCTCCCCTTGACGCACTCGTAGTACGTCCGCTGCGACGCCCCGCAGCGTCGAAGCGCGCGCTCCTTCAAGAGCATGATCAGCGCCTCCTCCTCCTTCTTCTTCACGTCCGACGCGTCCGAGGCGGCGGCGGCGGCGCTCGGCATCGCGTCGAGGGTGCGGTGCTTCGCTCGGTCTTCTCTCCTGCCTGTCGCGTCACGCCCTCGCCCTCATTCGCGACCCTCCGGCTGCCGCGACGACGCGCGCGTCGACGTCTCTCCGTCGTCGTCGTCGACGGGCGGAACTGATGAGCGAAAGCGCGGTCCCATAACCTAGCTGGAGGGTGTCGGAAAAATCTAGGTTATGGGACCCGTACGCGTGCGCGTGCGCGCAGCCCTACGCGCAAACAGTCAGCCGCGCGAGGATTCCGCGCAGATCGCCCGCGATACCTTTTCCACGGCCGTGACGCCTTTACACGTCCGCAGGGTTTGGTGTTTGTTTTATCTCAGCACCCGCCGTCGTCGCGTCGCGTCGCGCGCACTCGCGGCGCCGCCGCGGACGCACCGTCAGTCGCCGCGCGGAAACGAAAAGTCGAAGCGCGTCCGTCGCGCTCCGTCCGTCGCGCCCGCCGCCATGTCCGCCGCGAAGGCCGCGACGAAGGTAGCCGCGACCGCCGCGAAGTGCGTCTCCGCGCCGCTCAAGCCGGGATGGCAGTACTTCACCGCCGGGTGCGGGACCTGCGCGGGGTCGCTCAGCGCGCTGACCGGGTTGGGCGGCGCGGTCGTCTTCGTGCCGACGTGCTCGAAGCTCGGGATGACCGCGAAGAAGATCGTCGGCACGACCGTCGTCGCGGTGACGTGCGCGGTGCGCACGCGTCCGCTCCTCTCGCGTCGCCGCGCGGCGGCGTTCGCGCGTCGACGTCAAGCAATTTATCGTCCCTCTTCTCGAAAGCTGTAGAATGATTGATGAATATTCCGCGGCGAGCGACGTCTATCCTCTCCTCTCGTCTCACGCGCTCGTCCCGTCGCCCCCTCCTCTCTCCGCAGACGACCGCGGGGTCGTACGCGTACGCGTCGAACAACGTGACGGACATCCCCGCCGCGATCGCGATCGGCGTCGTCGGCGCGGCGACGACGCCGTTCGGGCAGATGATCGCCAAGCGAATCTCCGGAAAGACGCTGCGCAAGGTGGGCGGCGGACCAGACCGACCGCGCATCTCTCCAGGGTCCCATCACCCCTGGGCCCCGGTTGGTTTCAATCCCGACACGCCCGCCTCGACGCCTTTCAACTCCACCACTGACGCCTTTCAACTCCACCCCGATATCATCGCTTCGCGTGGACCCTCGATCACCCTCAGTGGTGCGGCGGCGCGTTGCTCATGTGCGCGCCGACGGCTTTCGTCAAGAAGAAGACGCACAAGCCCGTGCCCGGACACCCGGAGCTGGACGAGCCGGAGGGGTCTCCGATCATGGTCGGGGACTCGCGGCCGGGAGGCGCCGCCGCGCTCGCGCTCGCGGGGAAAGCGGACGAGCTCGTCGCGAAGGGGGGCATCCTCGCGTATCTGAACAAGGCGCGTTCTGTTCTATACACTGGTTCCCATACGACCGCGTTCGCGTTGTGAACTTCATTCCTTGAGGACTTTATTTCCCGGCGTTCGTTCGTTTCTCTCCGCCCATCACCCATCGCTCACAATCCCGACACACCACGACGCCTTTCAACTCCGCTTCTGACGCCTTTGAACGCCACCCCGACGTCGCTTCGTATGCGCAAACACCCTCAGTCGGCGGCTGGTCTCGGCGGCGTCGGCGCCGCGGACGGGAAGGAAACGAGCTCGGGCCCGCGAGGGAGAACCTCATCGAAACCGCCGCCGCCGGTCGCGAGGAGCGTGGACGAGCGGGGGGCGATCATGCGACACGTCGGCGGCGCGTGGGCGCGCGTGCGGACGAGCGCGCGGCGGTCGGACGGCGAGGCGGGCGACGCGAAGGATGATGACGACTCGCGCGACAACCCGCGCGTCGTCGCCGGCTCCCCCGCGGAGTCGTCGAAGACGCGCGGGGGACAGGACGGCGGCGGCGGCGGCGACGACGCGACGACGACGACGGAGGTTGGCAAGAGCGGCAACGCGTGGATCAACATGAAAGAGCAGTTCCAAGAGCGGTTAGACAACGCGAACGGGTCGTGGACGGAGGCGTTGATCGCCGAGCGCGAAAACTTCCTCATCGGCCTCGCCGTGGGCATGATCCAGGGCACCGTCGGCGTCGGCGGGGGCGTCCTCGTGACGACGTACATGTCCATGTTCAGCGACATGGAGGTGCATCGGATATGCGCGACCGCGCTCATGGCGACGCTCGTGACGAACACCGTGGTGGTGACGCATCATCTGCGCGAGGGCAACGTTCGGATACGCGTCGCCGCCGTGCTCGGCGCGACGGCGATGGCGGCGAGCTACGTCACGGCGAAGAACGTCAGCCTGAGCGTTCCGGAGACGGCGATCCGGGGGTTCATCGCGAGCGCGCTGGTCGCGAGCGGGGCGAGCATGTTGCGGTGACGCGGGTCCGGACGACGGGCGGGGCGGATGCGTTACATTGTATTTCTTTTGCCCAAACCCGAATCCTCCGCCGCGACGGTCGCGCGCGTCCGTCGCGGCGGCGCGACCTGACGCGTCTCGTGTTCGCGCGGTCGACGCCGGCGGGGGGTCGCGCGGGGGCGACGAAATCGTCGCCTCGAGCGCGCGCGCCTCGGGTCTCGATCGCGGCGCGCGTCGTTTTTGTAATACGGAGCGGAGCGTGCAACGTCTTTTCGTCTTATTTTCAACACCTCATCCACCCTCGTTCCAGGGAAACCCTCGCCCGGGATCCCCGTGCCTCTCCGTTAGATAATATCTACGACGTTTTCGTTCACGATGTTCGTGTACCGGCGCGATCGATCGTCCGATCGTCGGCCTCTCCGTCTCCGATGCCCCCCCTACCCGTTCCCGTTACCCGATACCCGTTACCCGGCGTCGGCGCCGGCGGCGGTCGCCGCCGCCGCCGCCGCGCGTCGACGCCCGCCCGACGCCTCCTCCTCGCGTCCTCCGTCCTCCGTCTCTCCTCTAAGTGTCTCCTCCACTCCAACCCCGTTCCCGGATCCGCGCTCGCTTTCCCGCGGACCCGGCGCCGTCGCCTCACACTGGTCCCCATACGACCCGGTTCGCGTGGTGAACGCCGTTCCTTAAGGACTTTCTCTCTCCGTCGTCCTCCGTCCTCCGACGACCCGTCTTCTCTTCTCGCGGTACCCTCGTTTTCCACCCACCCTCGCCCGCGCGCCTCCGACGACGCTCACGAGAAGAAAAACTTTCTCCACAGGATGCTCGTCGCGTTTTGATACTTATCGTTCGCGTGCAGCCCGCGACCCTTCTCCTCGGTGTCGTACGCGTCGTTCACGAGCTTATCGAAGAACCCAAACACGCCGTGCAGGTCGCTCTCGCCGTACCCCGACAGCGCGTGCAGAGGCGACAGTCGCTCCCAGGACACGCCGTAGACTCTGCTCAAGACGTAGCCGATCGCCGCGGCGGCGGCGACGGACGGCGCGAAATCCAAAGACTTGTGCGACACCGCGCTCGCTTCGAGGAGGTAGTCCACGATCTCGGTGATCTCCTCGCACGGGTCCTCATCCCAGTCGCCCTCGTAGTTGGAGACGACGCCGTTCTTCTTCAGATGCGGCAGCGTCACGGACAAGTACGCGCTGCTAAACGACGACGCCGTCGGGAGGTACAAGTTGTATTCCAGCTCCCTCAGGAGCGCGCGCTCCGCGAGCAAAAGCTGCGATCGCGTGAACGTGGACACCTCCGCGGCGCCGGCGAACTCGAGCGCGCTCGGGGCGGAGACCTCCGTCACTTTCGCCGCGACGAAGATGCACGTGATCCCCAGGCGCTTGAGCTTGTTGCAGAGCGGCTGATGCTCGCCGTCGTTCAGGTACATGACTTGCTTCTCCGGCAAGTCGGGGAGAGGGAGCGCGGGGACGGGCTCCGACCCCGCGCCGTTTCTCGCGAGGAATTGTTCCGTTCCTGTCGCGAAGGGTTGGAGCGGACGATTGGGATTTTTGGAGGTCAGAGACGAATTTCAAAAGTCGCGGCGGCGGCGGCGGCGGCGTTTGAACGCCGCGGCGGCGCGGCGGATATTTAAAAGCGCGCGCGCGGTTCAAACAGACCGCGCGCGCGGCGGGGAAGGACAAAGCCGCGAGACGCACCTCGTCGAACTAAGAACGTGTCCAAGTACCGCAGCGCGAGGTGGAGGGTCTCGTCCACGAGGTCCAACGTCCCGTGCTGCTGCGACATCCAATCCACGAGCTCCTGTCTCATTCCGATGCTGCGAGAGAAAAGCGCGAGAGAGGAAGAAAAAGCGGGAGGTCAGCGAGAGTTTTTCGGGTTTTGAATTCGTGCGACGCGATGGGGTGATCGACGCGCGGGGGCGATACGCCGCCGGCGCGATCGATCCGATCGCTCGCGCAAGCGAAAGATCGTGTCAACACACGATCCAAGGCGCGCGCGCGATCACCGGTAAAATTTTCTCAACGCGCGCTTAGATGCGCGCGCGTTCGAATCGCGAAAGCGCGCGCTCAGAGACGAGCACGGCGCGCACCTGAACAGGACGCCATTTTTCACGTAGGGGGCGAGCTTGTTGTTCCGCTCCGTGATCCGTCGCCCGCCGTCTATGGAGAACGGATAGACGTCCTCCTGCGCGCTGACGCCGACTGAAGTCGCGAGGGCCAAGCCTGAGATCAAATGGCACGGTGGATTTGGAAGGAGGGAGGTCAGAAGACGCGCGATCGTCGGTCCGATCGAGATTTTCCCTGCTGCAGGCAGCGGCAAACCCGACGGTTCAAACGCGACGACGACGAAGACGACGAGGGGTGGACCGATGCGGACGCGCACCTCGGTCGGATACGAGCCTCTCGTCGCACGTGAGGTCGATGACCTCGTGTGGGACCTTCTTCTCGAGCTTCTTCACGCCTGTTAAGATCGAATGGAACGTCGGATGCGTCAGTCGCGCGCGTTCTCGGCGCGCGCGCGGGAGCGCGCGATTCGAAAAAAAAACAAAAAGCGTGCGATCGCGCGCGAGGGACGTCGTCGGAGTCGGACGCACCGTCGCCCTTGCGAGCGGCCGCTCGCGCGCGCGTCTCCCGCTTCGGCTGCTTCTCTTCGATCACGCCGAGCGCCTTGCGCTTCTTCCCCGCGGGGACGTCGTCCACGACGTCGTTGAAGCGCTCTTCCAGGGCGAGGCCGACGACGACCTTCGCGGAGTTTTTCGCCTTCGTCGATTTCGCCGTCGTCGTCTCCGTCGCCTTCTTCGCGGTGCTCCGCGACGATCGCGTCACCCGTTTCTCCACGGGCGCGACCGTGGACGGCCCCCCGATGCTCTTGCGACTCGGACGCGCGCCTTTGCTCGTCGTCGTCTCCCCCCCCATGCCCTTTCCGTTCGTGATGTCGTCGAGCCTCGCGTCCGCTTTTTTCCTGCTCGCGGTCGTCGCGCCGGCGCTGCGCCTTCTCGTGCTCGCCCCCATCGCGCCGGAGTCGACGCCCTCACCGACCTCGCGCCTTTCCTCGTCTCACGCGCCGGCGAGCGAGGCCTTAAACAGACTCTGTGCCACCCGAATCCGCCGACTCGAGGGTGGAACGCGCGCCGTGGACGCCTCGCGCGTGCGTCCCCTCGCGCGCTCGCGAAGTGATTCAAACTCTGAACTCAAACCCGAAAACACGGGAAAAAGCGGGCGGGCTTTTTTGAAACGCCTTCGGCGCCGGTGGCGTGGCGAAGGCGCGTCGTATTTTTCATTTCGCGCGTACAGATCGTGGATTTTATCGTATGGTGGTTTAGTTAGGGAAGATTTCATCATCGTACTCTACCAATATTTTGGCCCCGCGATTTCTTGAAATATTTTTACGAGATCGATTCGGAGCGTTACGGAACTCGCGACACCGAAACTCCGAAACTTCCCCCGACCGCGCGCGTGCCACCCGCCCCGCCCCCGCCCCCGCCGCCGCCGCGTCGCGCCTCACGCCGCGTCCTCGCCGACGACATCCACCTCCGCGGCCTCGACGCTCTCCCCCCGCGCCGCCGCCACCGCCGCGCGCGCGTTATCCGCCCTGTACCGCTCCATCGCGGCCTCGTATCGCCTCATCTCCTCCTCCTCCTCCGCTGCTTCCTCCTCGGGCGTCGACGGCTCGTACCGCATCGCGCTCGTCGCGTCGTACCCCTTCGCGTTGTTCCCCATGCCATCGGCGTAGTACGCGCTCCCGTCCACGCCGTACTCCGGCGCGTCGATGCTGTTCAGCGCGGCGAGCGAGACGAACACGCCGGCGCCGCACGCGAGCAGCGTCTTTCGCAGCCGCTCGACGATCGGTCTGACGGTGTACGTGCCTGCGAGTCGGCGGGGGAGAGGCGTGAAACGGTCGTCGAGAGGGCGTTATTATTCGTGTCGTGCGCGCGCGATCGCGATCGCGGAGCGGGGTCCATCGCCGCGAGGCGGGCGTCTCGACGCGGGAGGAGGCGCGAGAGATGCGGTCGCGCGAGGAGCGAGCGAGGGAGAGGCGCGGGCCGGGCCGCGTCGGGGAAAAAAACTTAAGGAAAACCAAACGAAAACCAAACGCACCCAACAGCCGATCCCGCGCGAGCATCTCTTGGTCCTTCACGTACGTCTGCCCGTCGTACCACCCGGTCTCTTCGTACTCCACCGTCGCGCTCAGGAGACGGTCGCGGACGTAGCTCCAGTTGGTGTAGATCAGCAGCGCGAACGCGGCGGTCGCGGTCAGCGAGCCTGCGGAGGGAGGGAGGGAGGGAGGAGTTTTTAGCCGGACGGTTTGGTTTTTGGAATGTTGATCGCGTCGGTTGAAAGGTGATGCGATCAAATGTTGAAACCGAGGGACGGGTGAAAAACGTTTCCTCCCCGCTCGCGGTCGGTTCCGGACGACGAAAGGAGCGATCGAGCGGATTCTGCACGCGACGCGACCGCGTCGCGGACGCACCGACGAGCGCGCATATGATCGCCTCCACCGGCTGCGTCGCCGGGTCGTACGAGTACACCGCGATCGGATACGCGATGACAAAGTAGAAGAACGTCCCGAGGAGCCCTAAACGAAAGAGATACCACTTGAGCTCGAGCCCGCCCCACCCGAGAAGCGCCGACTCTTGAATCTCGCGAAGCTGCGACGACGGGCGCTGGTCGATCGGCACGGGGCAGCGCGCGTCCGCGTCGAGGTCATCGAGCAGCGAGCCGTTTTGGTCGTCGCCGAACGCGCGCGGACGGCGGCGCGCGCTCGAGGACGACGACGACGACGACGGCGCGCGGCGGAGGAAGCGCGAGGGCGTCCGCGGGGCGCAGGGCGTCCGAGGGGCGACGATCGCGCGCGGCGTCGACGACGACTTGGACGACGACGATTTCGACGTCGACGCGCGCGCGAGCGACGACGCGCGCGCGCTCGCGACGCGCGATCGCGCGGGCGCGCGCGCGCCGCCGCGCGACGCGGACGCGGACGACGACGACGCGAGTCGCGCGAGCATGACGGGAGACGCGTGGACGACGCGCGGAGGCGACGTCGGCAGTGCGTCGCGCGTCGCCGTCGCGCGCGCGCGGCGACGACGGTTCGACGCGCGCGCGCTGTCAAGCAGAGCCAGTCGTTCTGTGAGCTGGCGCGCGCGGCGTGGACGACACGTCGACGGAAGGGATAGAAAAGACGCCGAGCGCGCTCGCGGCGTCGACATCGCGCGCGTCGTCGTCGCCGTCGCATCGACCGTCGTCGTCCGTCTTTTCCGTCGTCATGCTCGCGAGCGTCATGAACGTCACCGCGTCCGCGCCGCTGTCGTCGCGCGTCGCCGTCCGCGGCGCGAACCGCGCGCGTCTCGTCAGATGCGCGTCTCCCGTCGTCGTCGCGAGGGCGACGACGCGCCATCGCGCGCGGATAAATCTGACCGTCCGCGCGGCGGACGCGGAGGGCGCGGCGGAGGAGACCGAGGACGACTTCGAGGCGCGCCTCGGCGCGCTCCGCGGGAAGCGCTCCAAGCGCGCGGTCTCGGACGTCGCGCGCAAGGAGAAGGACTTCGGCGCGCCGACGTCGTCCTCGTCCGCGTCCCCCGCGGGGACGAAGAAGCGCAAGGGCGTGCGCGACTTCACGACGGTCGGGGACATCTCCGAGCCGTCCGGAAAGAACTGGGGTCCCGAGACGATCCTGTACGAGGGGCCGCCCGCGCGCGGGGAGATCATCGCGAACGTCGCGATGTCGTGGACCGTGGTGTGGATCCCGCTCACGATCGCCGCCATCGGACGCGGGCTGTGGAGCTCGTACAAGATCACGGACAAGCGCGTGGTCGTCATCTCCACGTCCCCGCTGAGGTGCGTTCTATCTCACACTGGTCCCCATACGACCCCGTCGGCGTGATGAACGCCGATCCTTAAGGACTTTTCCACCCGGCGCATCTCTCCGCCCAGGGTCCCTCGCTTTCAATCCCCGCCCTCGACGCCTTTCAACTCCGCTTCTGACGCCTTTGAACTCCACCCCGACATCGTCGCTTTGTATGGACTCGACCCTCAGAATGGAACGCGTGGACGTGCCGTTGGACGAGATCGTCGACATCATCGCCGTCGGCCGCGGCGTCGGGTTGTGGGGGGACGTCGTCATCACGTTGAAAAACAAGGAGAAGATCGAGATGCGGTCTCTGCCGAACTTCAAGGACGTGGAGGCGCACATCAAGAAGTACATGGGCACGGCGGATCCCGAGTTCGCGCAGATTTAATTAATACTTTGTACGGCCGCGAGGAGGCGTCGTACCGTAGGCGGGCCTGCCGTAAACGACGACGACTCGACGCGTTATTAATACGATACGATACGCGCGATAACACAATACACGATAAACACCTACAGTATGCTGCGACAGATATCGTCCGTCCGTTCAGTCGAGCCACACCGGGAAACGCAGATCCTCCTCCTTCTCCCCCGGCGCCGGCCGTTTCCCTCTCGAAGCCTGCGTGGGTGAAGCGATCGGTCAGTCGAACGTCTTACCGGTCAAACGTTGAAAGGGAAGCGCGGGTGAAGAGTGACGACGGGAAAAGTCCTCAAGG
>MDSW01197657.1_pt1 | contig 12785 bp, 11 predicted proteins | sample 811171 | NCBI WGS metagenome assembly MDSW01 (sample SAMN05326641, study PRJNA326480) | marine metagenome | isolation source: seawater | place: Atlantic Ocean: North West | collected 2012 | reverse complement strand
GTACGGCGGCGCTGATCAACGGGGCCGCCAGCCACACGGTTGAGTTCGACGACATCTACCGCGACGGAATCTATCATCCGGGCGTGCCGGTGATCTCGGCAGCGCTGGCGGTGGCGGAATCGCGGGGCGTCTCGGGTGAGATGCTGCTCAGGGGCGTGATCGCAGGCTACGAAGTCTCCAACCGCATCGCCGAAACCGTGAACCCGGCGCACTACGCGTTCTGGCACACCACCGGCACGGTCGGGACCTTCGGTGCGGCGGCGGCGGCGGCGACCATTCTGGGCCTCGATGAGGAACAGGCGCTCAACGCGCTCGCCAACGCGGGCACGCTCGCGGCGGGCCTGCAACAGGCGTTCCGGGGTGACGGCATGGCCAAGCCGATGCACGGTGGGCACGCGGCGGACACGGGCGTGATGTGCGCGATCTCGGCAAGTGCCGGGGTCACCGGCATCCACGACATGCTCGAAGGCGAACGCGGCTTCGGCAACGCCATGTGCGGCGGCGTCGACTGGTCGAAGGTGTCTTCGACGCTGGGCGACGACTTCACGATCCTGCGGATGACCGTCAAGAACCACGCCGCATGCGGGCACGGCCACGCCGCCATCGACGGAGCGTTGCAGCTTCAGAAAGACCACGGCTTCACGCCCGACGATGTCGAACGCATCGACGCGGGCACCTATGGCCCGGCGGTCGAGATCGTCGGCGCGCAGGAAACCACGTCCGCATTCGAAGCCAAGTTCAGCCTGCCCTATTGTGTGGCGGTGGCGCTCTACGACGGCAGCTGCCGCATGAAGGCGTTCACCGACGAACGGCGCGCGGACGCGAAAGTGCACGACCTCGCCAAGAAAGTCTTCGTTTCGAAGGACGACGACTGCGATGCCGCGTTCCCGAAACGGCGGTCCGCGAAGGTCAAGGTGACGCTCAAGGATGGGACGGTCCACGAGTTCTATGCGCCGACGCGCCGGGGCGATCCGGACTCGCCTTTGTCGGATCAGGAGCTTTCCGAAAAGTACCGCGAACTGGCGGTACCCGAGATCGGGTCCGAACGTGCGGCGGCGCTCGAACAAAGCGTCTGGTCGCTGGAGACGCTTAAAAGCGTTTCCGAGCTCTACCCCGCTGAACGGGCCGCCGCGGAATGAGCGGTCTGAAACTGGGGTTCATCGGCTTCGGGGAAGCCGGATCGAACATCGCCGCCGGCCTGATCGAGGAAGGCCTGGCCGACATCACCGCCTACGCGCTCGAATGCCGCAAGGTGGACGGCGTCACGGAACACGCCGACGCCGCGGGCGCGATTGACGGCCGCGACATCGTCATCTCGGCGGTGACCGCGAACGTCGCGCTCGAGGTCGCGGAGATGTGCGCGCCCTTGCTGAAACCGGGGCAGATCTACATCGACGTGAATTCCGTGTCGCCCGGCACCAAGAAGAAGATCGCCGACGTAATCAATCGAACCGGCGCGCGCTTCGTCGAGGTGTCGATCATGGGCGCGGTCCCGGGGCCGCGCCACACGGTGCCGATCCTGATGTGCGGCGAGGCCGCCCCCGATGTGATCACCGCGCTCGAACCGTTCGGCATGAACCTCACCGACCTCGGCCCCGAATACGGCCGCGCCGCGGCAACCAAGATGTTCCGCTCCGTCATGATCAAGGGGCTCGAAGCGCTGTTGCAGGAATGCGTGCTGGGCGCGTCGAAATACGGCGCCGCCGAGCAGGTGCTGGAGTCCGTCGGCGAGGGCTATCCCGGCGTCGACTGGGTGGAGCTTGCCAATCACATGCTGGGCCGCACCGCGGTGCACGGCATGCGCCGCGCCGCCGAGATGGACGAGGTCGCGGCGACGCTTTCCGAACTCGGCATCGAGCCGATGATGGCGGCGGCGGCGGCGAAACGCATCCGCTGGGCCGCCAGCCAGGGCCTTAGGGACAAGTTCGGCATCGAAGGCCCGAAGACCTTCCACGAGGTGATCGAGGTGATCGGGAAGGACTAGCCTCCGTCGTCCTGAACACGGCCCTGGCATGCCGTCATTCCGGCGCAGGCCGGAATCCCGATTTTGACCGATTGTGCCCGATACTTTCCGTTGTGTATTTTGGATTGAAATAACCTGAAGTGGTACGCTATTTTTATGCCGTCAAACTGATATGGCTGTTTTCTGCCACTTCCGGGGGGATGTGTGTTGAGGTTTCGGTTTAAGCGTGTTGACGGCGGCCGCTTTGTTGCCGCGCTGATGGGATTGACGGGGTGTGTACTGGCCGGCGCCGGCAGTGTCGCATCCGCGGCGGAACTGACCGCCGACCTCACCAATTACCGCTACCGCGAAGAGGACGACAAAGGCAGTTTTTTAATGCGCGACGAGTCGAAACCGCCGTTTATCGGTCTCGGCATCCGCGACTGGGACGGCCCGAAAACCGTCGGATCGTTCGGCCTGATGTACACCGGCGCGGCGGCGGGCGGCCGCGTCAGCTATCACAGCCGTCGCTCGGGCACGCAGAAAAAGAAATACTACAAGGCCCGCGCGGAAGGCTACCTTGCCTATCGCGCCACCGATGTGCTCACGCCGTTCGCGGGCCTCGGGTTCCGGTTCCTGCACGACGACAGTGGCGGGCATCCGACGACCAACGGCGGCATCGGCTATGACCGCCAGAACTACCTGCTGTACGTCCCGTTCGGCGTCAAGGCAGAGCCGACGGAGAACCTGAGCGTCAAGCTGCAGGCAAACGCCTTGTTGTGGGGCATGCAGATCTCGTATCTCAAGGACACCAGCCCGAATTACCAGACCGCCCACAACATCCAGGACAAGGGTTGGGGCGTGGACGCCACGGTCAACTATCGGTTCACGGAACACTGGTCGGGCTACACCTTCGCCCGATACTGGAACATCGACCGTTCGGCAAACGACTGCGGCACCGTCACCGGTGTCGGATACGTGTGCTGGTGGGAGCCCGACAACACCACCGAGGAAGTGGGCGTCGGCGTCGCCTATCGTTTCTGAGCGCGGCCCTAGCCCGCGATCTTCGCCGCCACCGCATCGCCGAATTCGGATGTCGTCAGCTTGCCGCCGAGGTCGGGCGTGCGGGTCTTGTCGTCGGCCAGGGTCTTTTCGATAGCGCTCTGGAACGCGGCCCCCGCATCGGTCAGGTTATTGGCGCTCGAACGCCCGCCCAGCCAGTCCATCAGCATCGCGACGGAAACCATCAGCGCCGTCGGGTTGGCCTTGCCCTGCCCCGCGATATCGGGCGCGGACCCGTGCGCGGCCTGGGCAATGGCGACGTCGTCCCCGGCGTTGATCGAGCCGCCGAGGCCGAGTCCGCCCGACAGTTCCGCGCATTCGTCCGACAGAATGTCACCGTACATGTTGGTGGTCACCAGCACGTCGAAGTCGGCCGGGCGGCGGATCAGGTGTGCCGTCGCGGCATCGATGATCAGCTCTCCCAGTTCGATGTCGGGCCAGTCGGCCGCCTCGGCATTGACCTCGTGCAGGAATAGCCCGTCGGTAACCTTGAGCACGTTCGCCTTGTGCACAACGGTCACTTTCTTGCGGCGCCTGGCCGCCATCTGGAACGCCTGGCGCGCGATGCGGCGGCAGCCCTGGCGCGTGATCTTGCGGACCGAAAGCGCGACGTCCTCGGTCGGCATGAATTCACCCGAGCCCAGGAACATGTTGCGGTCGGCATAGAAGCCCTCGGTGTTCTCCCGCACCACGACCATGTCCATCGACTTGGCCATCGAGGGAACGCCTTCGTACGTCTTCGACGGGCGGATGTTGGCATAGAGATCGAGGCGCTTGCGCATGGTGCCCGACGGATTGACGCCCCCCTCTTCGAGCGGCGGATAGGCGTAGCTGTCGACGGGCCCCAGGATCGTGCCGTCGGCGGCCTTGCATTCCTCGACCACGTCGTCGGGCAACGTGGAGCCGCGCGTCGCCAGCGAGGCCAGGCCGATCTCGCGGGTCTGCAGATCGAAGCCGAGACCGTATTTCTCGTCCAAGGCCGAGACCACCTTGAGGGTCGCGTCCATAATTTCCGGGCCGATGCCGTCGCCCGGCAGAACCATAATCTTCATGTCGTTTTCTTCCCTAGGTTTTGGTTTTGTTTTCTCATCCTTCGAGACGTTCGTTTTGCTCGCGCCTCAGGATGAGGTTCTTTCTGTTGTTTTCCTCGTCCTGAGGAGGCCTCGCCATTTTGCGGGGCCGTCTCGAAGGACGAGACCGTCTAATCGAACACGCGGAAGTTCGTCGTGCCGTCGCGTTCGATCTGGGCGACGAGGTTCACCTCCCAGCTCAGGTACTGCTTCATCGCGCCTTCCTGCGCGTCGTCCATGTCATAGGGCCGATACCAGACGTCGTCGCTCGGATCGAGATTGTTCTCGAACCCTTTCTTGAGCGGCAGCCCGGCTGCCTTCCACGCCTCGGTCCCCCCTTCGAGCGCCATGACCTCGCCCTTGAAACCGCCGTCGATCAGGTCCTTCACGGCGAACTTGGCGATGATCCCGTCCTTGGAGGTCAGTGCGATCGGCCGGTCGTCCGAGAGCGACGCGAGATTCTCCGGCATGTTGGCGCGGATCGCGAAGCGCGACCCCGGAATGTGGCTGTTCCGGTGCGCGAGCGAATTGCCGACGTCGACGACGTGCGTCTGGATCATCCGGGCGGCGAGCGCCGTCGCCTCGATCGTCGGCACATCGGGAATGGCGGGCATCGTCGGCACGTGTGCGCCGGTCTCCGACATCTCGAACGCGCCGGGTTCAAGCACCACCGCGTCCCAGCCGATCTGCACCAGCCACGACGCGGTCATGGCCGCGCGCACGCCGTTGTCGTCGACGCAGACGATCCTGGCACCCAGCGTGCCGACGTAACGGTCGGTGGCCTGCACGAGTTGCCCGCCCGGCGCGGGGCGCGATCCGGGTACGTGCCCTTCGACAAACTCGTCCGGGTCGCGAACGTCGAGAAGATACGTCGTCCGGCCCTTTTCCGTCTGCCATTCGGCGAGCGTCACCGCGTCGATGGTTTCGACGCCGAAGCGTTCGCGCACATGTGCCGCGCATGCCTGCGCTTTCCTGAGGCCGTCCCCCGTCAGTTCGCCGTATTTGCGGGTATTGCCGTATTCCAGGTCGAAGCCCGCCAGGTGCCAGCCCATGGTGCCGTTTTCGAGCGCCACGACCTTGTTCGGGATGCCCGCGTTCTTCAAGGACTGGCAGCCGATGATGGAGCGTGTCCGCCCGGCGCAGTTGACGACCACGGTGGTTTCCGGATCGGGCGCTAGGTCGTGGACACGAAGCGCCAGTTCCGCGCCCGGCACATCGACCCCCATCGGGATGTTCATGGCGTGGTATTCGGACATCGGGCGGCTGTCCAGCACCACCATGTTCTCGCCCTCGTCCATCATGCGCTTAAGTTCGGTCGCCGGAATGCGCGGCGTATCGTATGTGTGCTCCACGAACTCGCCGAATGCCTTGGACGGCACGTTGACGCCCGAGAACACCTCGAACCCGGCCGCTTCCCAGGCCTTCACTCCACCCCGCAGATAGGAGATGTCGGTATAGCCCATTTCCGCCATCTTGCCGGCCGCCCGGTCGATGATGCTGCCGTCGGCGTCGTCGAGCGCGCAGAGCACCACCTTGGTATCCAGTCTCGGCACCCGGTCGAGGATCTCGATCTCGAGCGTCGTCAGGGGCACGGAATTGGCCCACAAAAGGTGTTCGTCACCGAACACGCCGCCCGGGCGCACGTCGATGAGGGCAAGTTCGGTATTGTCGCGGTCAAGGATAAGCGCGCGCACGTCTTTCGCGCTTAGCGCATTCGCGTTGCTGACAGTCATTTTTAGATTGTTCCTCCACAGATAGGGCGAGATGGTTGCCAGTGGCCGCGCGCCTGTCAACACCCCTGCCACTTGCTTTTGTGGATTCCACAACATATCTGAGTAATAACTAAATCTTGCATTTTTTCGAGGTTGGAGGACAATAAAGCCATGAAACGCGTCTTAACGATGCTTGGTGCTTTTTCGGCGTTGTTTGCGGTTTCGGCGTCTCCCGTTCAGGCCGCACCACAAATACTTGCCGTGATGGCATCTCTTGGTCCGCAGCAGATGAACTGCAGCGGACAGATTTGCACCACGTCCCTTTCAAGCTATTGCCTGCAGCGCGACCGCGACGTCCCGACCACCGGTCAGGCGTATCTGCCGGCCGCCGATGAACAGTTCCGCCTGATCGTCGTCGGCAAAGACGGCTCGGAACGCGACGTCAGCGCATCTGAACATGTGACCTTCCGGTCGATCCGCGGGTATTCGTCCGTCAACGCGGTGATCAACCGCGGTGAGTTGGCCAAGCTTGGCGGCGTTTCCGCCAAGATCGTCGTCGCCAAACGCGCCGCACTGGTCCCCGAACCGGTCGCCGGCGATCCGAACCCGATCAGCGCCGAGGAACTGGCCTACGCCGCCAAGTCGCTCCGCGAACACGGGGAAGAAGTTGTCGACGCCACGCCGCAGGCCGAAGCCGCGGCCATCGTCAACCGCATCACCGCGACCATCATCCCGAAGCTCAAGGCCGATCCCGAAAGCCTGGAGCAGCTTTGGCGCGACGTGATCGACGGATTGGGCCCGGCCCGCCCCGCGAACAGCGAAGGCATCCAGCGGGCGCGTGATATCTACGACTGGTGCCAGGGCCGTATGTCCTATCACACCATGGGCGGCATCAAGAGCTGCCTGGAATTCAAGCATGATGAGAACATCATGCGGCTGAATACCGATTATTGGGAAAGCCAGCCCGGCTACTAACCTGAGCACGCGTCGGGCGTCGGCCTTCCTTTAACACAAGGAGGTTCCACGCCATGAGACGACGCTTTATCCTTGCCGCCGCCTTTGCGGCGGCCTTCACACTCGCTTCTTACAAGGCCGACGCAGCGCCGCAGATTCTGGCGGCGCTGCCGGTCGAGAGCGGGATCGACCTCAACTGTTCGGGCGGTATCTGCGCCGCCGAGCTTTCCACCTACTGCCTGCAACGCGAACGCCCGGCGCCCAGCATGGGTACCGCCTACGTGCCCGCCAAGCCGGAACACTTCACGCTGGTTCTGACCAATGACGAAGGGGCCGAGGTGCGCCTGCCGGCAGGCGATCACATGACGTTCCTTGAACACCGGGGCTTCATGGCCGTCGCGGCGACCATCGAACTTGGCCGCATGAAGGCGTTGGGCGCGACCAACGCGAAACTTGTGGTCTGGCAGAACGCGTCGCTGATACCGGTGCCCGAAGCCAACGACCCGAACCCGCTGACCGACGATGAAATCGCCTATGTCACGGACTCGCTTCGTCAGCACGGCCAAAGCTACGTCGACAAGACCACCAAGGCCGCGACTGCGCAGTTGCTGGCGAAACTGAATTCGGCCCTGCCGTTGGACGGCGCCGTCGAGGCCAGGAACTTCGACGGCATGTGGAAAAGCGCCATCGGCGACGAACTGCCGTTGAGCGCGGATATGCCCGGCCTGACCGGCGCTCGCGATGCCTTCAACGAGTGTCTCGACGGCACGGCCAGTTACCGGTTGAGCGGCCTCAAACGCTGCATGGATTTCCAGCACGACGATCTTCTGCGGAACCTCAACATCGACTACTGGCAGAACCAGCCGGGGAGTTGATTCTCTCACCTTTGTTCGCCCCCTCACCTAACCTCTCCCCCTCACCTAACCTCTCCCCCTAAGGGGGAGAGGGTTTAGAACCAGAAACACCGATACAGGGTCCCTCTCCTCCATTCATGGAGGAGAGGACAGGTGAGGAGGCTTTCATCCATAACGGGCCCCGGCTAAACTCGATCCAAGGCAACAAGCCGCAGATCATTGGGGAGGAACCGGATGCCGATCGCATCACCGAACGATACCGTACGGCTCGAAATCAAAGACGCCGTCGCCACCATCACCATCAACCGCCCGGACAGCCTGAACGCCATCAACGACGACGTCGTGACCGCCTTGATCGAGATCACGGGCGAACTCAGGAAATCCAAGGACGTGCGCTGCGTCGTGCTGACGGGTGCGGGCGATCACTTCATGGCGGGTGGCGACGTGAAACGCTTCAAACGCAAGTTCGACGAGGTCGAAAGCGATGACGAGGCGCGGGAATGGTTCAATTCGATCCTGGGCCGCATCCATTACGTGGTCGACAACATGTACAACCTGCCGATGCCGGTGATCTGCGCGGTCAAGGGCGCGGTCGCGGGTGCGGGTTTCAGCCTGATGCTGGGCTGCGACCTGGTAATCGCCAAGGAAGGCGGTGTCTTCACCCTCGCCTACTGCCACCTGGGAACCAGCCCCGACGGCGGCTCGACCTGGCACCTGCCGCGCACGCTGGGCATGAAGCGCGCAATGGAAATCGCATTGCTGGGCGACAGGTTCGGCCCGGAAAAAGCCCTCGAATGGGGGTTGATCAACAAGGTCGTGCCGGAAGCCGAGTTCGACGCCGAGGTCGCCAAGCTCGCCAAACGGCTCGCCGCCGGGCCGACGTTGGCATATGGGCGGACCAAGAGGCTGCTGTTGGAGAGTTCCGACAACGACATGGATACGCAGCTCGGTCTCGAGACCGAGAACTTCGTCAACTGCGCCATGAGCAAGGATTTCAAGAAAGGCGTCACCGCCTTCGTCGAAAAGCAGAAGCCGGACTTCACCGGCGAATAAGGGGAAGAACACATGAGCGAACAGAAACTCGCGGGGAAGGTTGCCCTCGTCACCGGCTCGGCCCGTAACATCGGCCGCGCCATCGCCCACCATCTGGCCGATGATGGTGCGGATATCGTCGTCAACGGGGTGTCGGACAAGGACGCCGTGGATACGGTGGTCAAGGAAATCCAGGACAAGGGCCGGAACGCCATCGGCTGCATGTTCGACGTCACTGACGCCGACGCGGTCAAGGCGGCGGCCAAGCGTGCCAAGGACGAACTGGGCGGGATCGACATTCTGGTCGTCAACGCATCGGCGCGCGGTCAGGTGCCGTTTCTGGAAATGACGTTCGAACAGTTCCACGACGTCGTCGATATCTCCATCGACGGGACCTTCCATCTGGCACAGGCGTGCATTCCGACGATGCAGGAAAAAGGCTGGGGCCGGATCGTCACCATCGGCGGCGTGTCGTGGCATGTCGGCACGCCGACGCGGGTTCATAACCTGGTCGCCAAGTCCGGGATATCCGGCTTCACGCGGGGCCTTGCCGTCGAGTTCGCCAAGGACGGCATCACCGCCAACAGCGTCTCGCCCGGCTTCATCGACACCGTCCGGCCGGCGTCCGCAGGCGCGTTGCCGAACCGGCCCGTGAAAGCGCCGGTCGAGCGCATGGGCACGGTCGACGAGGTGGCCTCGATGGTGCATTACCTGTGCCTGCCCGAAAGCGCCTATGTGAACGGCCAGATCATGCACGTGAACGGCGGCATGTACCTGGGTGGGAGCTGATGACGGATAAGCCGTTATCCGAACAGGTCGCGGTCGTCACCGGTGCGGCCAAGAACATCGGCCGCGAGATCGCTTTGATGCTGGCCGGCGACGGCGCGTCCGTCGTTATCAACGGCAAGACCGATAAAGCCGCCGCCGAGGTCGTGGCGGGCGAGGTCGAGGCGATGGGCGCCAAGGCCATCGTCCACATGGCCGACGTCGCCGACCCGGATCAGGCGACCGGGCTGATCGACGCCGCCGTCTCACATTTCGGGCGGCTCGATATTCTCGTCGTCAACGCGGGGATGCGGCGGCAGAACTCCATCGTCGACATCCCGCTGGAAGAATGGCGCGAGGTCATGACCATGGACCTTGAATCCCCGTTCGTGCTGGCTAAAGCCGCGATCCCGCAGATGCTGAAGAACGGTCACGGGCGCGTGGTTACGCTGGGCGGGACCAGTGCGCATACCGGCAACATCGGCCGGGCGCACGTGGGGGCGGCCAAGATGGGACTGCTTTCGCTCACCCGCTCCATCGCGGTCGAGTTCGGGCCCCAGGGGATCACCGCCAACATGGTGGCGCCGGGGCATATCGACACGGTCCGGGGTGCGGCAGCCGGTCAGCGCTCCAATTCAGGGGCCGGGCGGCCGATCCAGAGGATGGGCACGACCGGCGAGATCGCGGCGATGGTGCGCCATCTCTGCCGTCCGGAGGGGGCTTACATCACCGGACAATGTATACACGTCGACGGCGGAATTTATCTGGGGGGCGCATAAAATGTCATTCAAATCGACCGTGCCGGGATACGGCAAAAAGGTCATCATCGAAGTGCGCGTCAACGAATACATGCCGCGCGCCGTCAATCCCAACGTCCCGTTCACCTCGGATGAAATCGCCGAAGCCGCCGCCGCGTGCCGCGAGGCCGGGGCATCGATCTGCCATTATCACGCACGCAACGCCGACGGTTCGCCCAATCACGATCCGGACGTCTATTTCGAGACGATCCGCAAGATCCGCGCCGCGTCGGACATCATGATCCATCCCACGCTGGGTCAGGTGACGCTGAAGTCGTCGGACGAAGCGCGGCTCGGCCACATCCTTAAAGCGGCCGAAGATCCGGCGCTGAAACCGGACTTCGCGCCGATCGATATCGGGTCGACCAACGTCGATGTCTACGACGTCGCCAACAAGCGCATGAAGACGGATGAGCTGGCTTACGTAAATACTCCCAAGACCTGCGCCTATTTTGCAGATCGCATGCGCAGCGTCGGGGTCAAGCCGGCTATCGTGTCGTGGACGGTGCCGTTTACCCGCATGTTCGAGGCGTTCATGGAAATGGGCCTTATCGAACAGCCGGCATACTTGCTGTTCGCGCTATCGGATTCCGGTTACATGGGCGGACACCCCGGCAACGTGCGCGGCCTGATGGCGCACCTGGAATTCCTGCCCGAAGGGTTCAATTACGAATGGACGGTCAACAACAAGGTCGGCAACCTGTTCGGCCCGGCGGCGGTCGCCCTGGAAGCGGGTGGACACGTCGCCATCGGGCTCGGCGATTATCCCTATCCCGAACTTGGCACGCCGACCAACGCCGAGCTGGTCAAACGCCTCGTCGACTTGGCCGCCGCGTTCGGGCGTGAGCCCGCGACCCCCGCCGAAGCGCGGGCGATGCTGGGCATGGACCGTTAGCCGGTTCCGTGCCGCCCGGGTTATCCGGGGCCCGTCCATGATGCGTCTTCATCCAGCGGATAAACCGGCCGCAGCAGATCCTTCCAGTTGAAGTTGTTCAGCACCGGCGAGGTCAGCCCCGGGCAGTCGATCTCGTAGATGTTCTCGGGCTTGAAAAACTCGTCGAAACCGGCGCGGAAGTGGCCGCGCGATTTGACGACAACGGTGCGCAGATCGGCGATGTCGAGCTCGAATTGCTCGATCATCGTCGGGTCGGCGCACTGCTTGCGGTTCGACGCCACGCCGATCAACACGCCGCCGCATTTCAGAAGCGCGCACGGCCCAAGCTCGATCGAACGGCCTTTCAACAAGCCGCGCCGGCCGACGAACGAACCGTCGGTCAGTTTCTCGACCGTCACATGAAGGTGTAGCGGGTCGTCGAACTCGGTCTTCGGGTTCTCGTTGAAGGTGACGTCGATGGACGCGCCCTCGCCGGCTTCATGCGCCTTTTCGGCGACGGCCGGATCGATCAGCAGGCCGATGAACGCGCCGTCGACGCCCGCATCGGTGAAGGCTTTGGTGACGAAGGTCGTGACGCCCGACCCGCCACCACCCGGATTGTCGGCGCAGTCCGCCATGATGCACGCCGTCAAAGACGGATCGCGCCCCAATGACGCGGCAAGATCGGTAGCGCGCGCAAGCGGCGTCAGTTCCTTTTTGAACCTCTCCCGGTCGGCCCAGGCGCGCTTGGCGATATCCTCGGCGAGCGCCTTGCCCGGCTTTGCGTCGTTCCTGGACGTGACCAGGACCGACATCCCGCATTTCGGACTGTCGGAATAGATGAAGCCCGCGGTCACGGACACGTTGACGATGTCGCCACCGGTCTTGGTCTGGCCGTAATCTATCAGGTCGGCGTACGGCCCCTGGGCCGTCAGCAGCGTCACCGTGGGTGCCGCGATCGGCACCTTGATGAAGTGCTGGTGCGGCGTCATGCCGTCCCACATTTCGACCATGATATTGGCGGCCTCGGCGGCGCGCTCGCGTTGATCGACGTGGGGATTGGTGAGGTACGCCACCAACACGTCGGTCAACGTCGCCATCGGCTCCGACACATTGGCATGCAGATCAAGGGTCGCGATCAGCGGGACGCCATGCCCGACCACGTCCCTGACCATGGCATAGACCCTGGCGTCCGGATCGAAGTCGCCGGTCGCGCGCATGGCGCCGTGGCTCGCGACATACACCCCGTCCAGTTCACCGGCGCCGCGCAGATAGCCTTCCATCAGCTTCAAGGTCGACATGAAGAAATCCTGATCGATGGAGCCGCCCGGCTCGGCATCGGCGGCGACGATGGGGACGAGCTCCCAATCGATCCCCAGCCGCTTCATCTCGTTCGAGAAGCCGACGATCTCGGACGGCAGCTTAGGCGCGTCCTTTTCAAGCTCGGCGGTGATCTCATCGCCCTGCAGATAGCAGCGCTTGCGATAGTCCGCCTCCGTCGTGGTCGGCGAGAAGTTGTTGCTTTCCAGCATGAAGGCCAGGATGGCGACGCGTTTGGTCATAGTAGTCTTCCCTCGAATTCAAAAGGGCCTCGAAATGAAAAGGGGCACCCTGCGGACAAGGTGCCCCTGAACATGAATGTTACGCCGGATCAGCGCGAACGCAATTTCGGATCCAGCGTGTCGCGAACCGAATCGCCGAACAGGTTGAACCCGAACACGGC
>MDSW01147056.1_pt1 | contig 12786 bp, 12 predicted proteins | sample 811171 | NCBI WGS metagenome assembly MDSW01 (sample SAMN05326641, study PRJNA326480) | marine metagenome | isolation source: seawater | place: Atlantic Ocean: North West | collected 2012 | reverse complement strand
TTATATATTTATAGATTTAAGTTCAATCAATGCTAACTTCTCTAAAATTAATAACACATATGGTATATCTAAGCTTTTGGTTAATAAAGATCTGTCGATCCCATACACAATTGACGAAGGCTTTATTAGATCTTTAAAAAATAAGTTAAGAAAACCTCTAGATATCAATGACTTAAAAAAAGGTTCTAAGGTAAATATAACGAAAGGTAAATTGTCTAAGTTCACCGCAATTTTCCTTGAACGTTGTAGCAAAACAAGATCTAAGGTACTTATTTCTCTTTTGAACAGTAAATATTCTGCTTCAGTTGATAATGACGCTCTCCAGCGCCTATATTAACTTGTTATTTACGAGTTTCTATATTAATATGTTCATTAGTTGAACTAATCAACTGCGGTAGCTATTCCAATTCAATAAAATGAACATTTCTATGATTTTTCCGTTTTATAACGAAGAAAAAACAATAGGATTGACTATTAATTCATTAAGACATCAAACAATGAAGGCTAATGAAATAATATTTGTTGATTCGGGGTCTAACGATAATACTGTAGAAATTATTAATGAATGCAAATTAAGTTATCCAGAACTAGATATAAAGATTTTATATAACGGTGAAATGTATCCTAGTAATTCAATAAACATGGGTATAAATGAAACAAGAAATAACATGATTATGTATATGGACTGCGGTCTATTTATTCCAAATAATTGGATCGAGAGTCAAATAGAAGAATATAAATCAAATAAGGCGGATATAGTTTCAGGAAAAATATTTACATATGGCACAAACATAATCGATAAGTGCTTTGTTTCGCATACTTATGGATTTAAGAATAAGTGCATATGCTTAACAGGCTCACTTATTAATAAAAATATATTTGAGAAGACTGGATTATTTATAGAAGATTGCCGAGCAGGATACGATGTTGATTTTACTAATAAAGTTAAGGTGGCCGGATTCTCTAGAGCAATTAATGATAATGTTCAATTAGAGTACTATGGAACAAATTATTCAGACACAGTGAGAGATGGATATAAAAAAGTTAAGCTATATTCAAAATCTGCATGGAAAGCATATGGTGATAAAAAGCCTTATATATATTCAAGCGTAATATTAATTATGATTGGTATATTATTTACTTTTCCAATTATTTATACATTTCTTATAACATTATTTTATATTCTTGTCAGAGGCTACATAATTCCTTTTTTAAAATCAAAAAATATCTATAAAGAAAAAAATATAAAGTTATTGATAATGCTTCCAATGATTGGATTAATTTTCGATTTAGCCAGAATTAATGGATATATTGACGGACTGCTACAAAATAAATAAGACAATGAAAAAAAATATAATAGAAAGTAAAAGTAAATTGACCCCTGATGATCTTAATATCTTAAGACATTTGGAATCAGAACAGAAAGTTAGTCAAAGAGATTTATCAAATTCTCTTGGAATAAGCTTAGGGAAAGTTAATTTTATTATAAGAGCTTTGATTAACAAAGGAATAATAAAAGCGAAAAATTTCAAAAATAATAAAAATAAAAGAGCATATGCATATTATCTAACAAGAGAAGGTATGGAAGAAAAATCTAGATTAACTATTAAGTTTTTCCAAAGAAAAATGAATGAATATGATAGATTGAAAAGAGAGTTAAAAATTTTAGAAGCTGAGATAGAAAAAAATAAAAAAACTAAAGGTGACATTTGATATGTTAAAAAAACAAAAAGATATCTGTTTAAAAAATAAAAAAGTTTTAATTACTGGCGCTGATGGTTTTATTGGATCACATCTAGTTGAAAAATTATATCATGAAGGCTGTGATATAAGAGCAATGATTATGTATAATTCGTTTAATAGCTGGGGTTGGCTAGATACGATAGATAAAAAGATTTTGAAAAATATTGAAATCTATCCTGGAGATATCCGCGATATGAAATCTGTAAAAAATGCTTGCAAAAATATCGACATAGTTTTTCATTTAGCATCCTTAATTGCCATACCACATTCTTATCAATCTCCTTATTCTTATTTGGAGACAAATGCTTTAGGTGCTTTAAATTTATTTGAAAGTTCTCTTGATTCTAAAATCTCTAAGATAATTCATACTTCAACCAGTGAAGTATATGGCGAACATGATATTGTTCCAATTAGTGAGGATAATAAAAATATTGCGAGATCACCATATTCAGCAACAAAGATTGCAGCAGACCAACTTGCTTATTCTTATTTCAGCACATATGATCTGCCCATAACAATTATTAGACCATTTAATACATATGGACCAAGGCAATCTAATAGAGCAATCATACCCACTATAATCACACAGATTTTAAATAACAAAATATTAGAATTAGGTAGTTTATATCCTACAAGAGATTTTACATATATCAGAGACACGATTTCAGGTTTTGTATCTATAGCAGAAAATAAAAAAAGTATTGGACAAATAATTAATATCGGCTCGGGTTATGAAATATCTATTGAGGATTTAGTTGAAGTAATTCAATCTCTTATGAAATCAAATTTAAAAATTAAATTTAGCAATATGCGCAAAAGACCGATCAAAGGAGAAGTTTTTAGATTAAAAGCGAATATAAATAAAGCTAATAAACTTTTACATTGGAAACCTTCTTTTAAAGGGAAGAAAGGTCTCAAGGAAGGTTTGAAGGAAACCATTGAATGGTTTTCTAGAAACAGTAACCTCTATAAGTCATCCATATATAATAAATAAAAAATTCAATAATAGAAGATAGTAAAAAATGTTAAATAAGAAAAGAATTTTGTCAATTATCCTTGCAAGAGAAAATAGCAAAGGTCTTCCTGGGAAGAACATAAAAAATTTAAATGGAAAACCTCTTTTAGCATGGCCCATTTTAGCTTCTATTGAATCTAAATATGTTGATACTACTATTCTGAGTACTGATTCTAAAGATTATGCTGAGATAGGTAAATCTTATGGAGCATCAATACCATTTATCAGACCAAGAAATTTAGCTGATGATATTAGTCCTTCTTCAGATGCGTTAATCCATGCTATAGATTTTTTGAGAACTATGAATGACATATATGATTATGTTGTCCTTTTAGAACCAACATCACCTTTAACACAGTCTTCTGATATTGATCAAGCATTAGAAAAGTTATTAAATAATAAAGATGAATCGAAATCTCTAGTAAGTATGTCAGAAATAGTTTCAAAACATCCATCTTATTGTTTTATAGTAGACGACAATATGCTAATTAAACCATTCTTAAATAATACAAAACTTCAACGTAGACAAGATATCAAGAAATTATTTCATTGTGATGGAAGTTTATATATATCTGAAATTAATTATTTTTTAAAAAGTCATACCTTTTATCATGAAAAAACGATTGCTCACATCATGCCTTCATGGAAGTCTTTTGAAATTGATACAGATCTAGATTTTTTTATGATAGAACAAATTATGAAAAAATATAAAAATAGTGAATATGAAGAAAAATAATTTTCAAAAAAGGCTTCTTAAGTCTATACCGGGTGGAGCTCATACATATTCCAAAGGTTATGATCAATTCCCTTCTAATGCTCCTGAAATACTTGATAGAGGAAAAGGCTGTTATGTCTTTGACTCAAAAAATAAAAAGTTTTTAGATTATGGAATGGCATTAAGAGCTATAAATATCGGTTATTCAGAAAATATAATTGATAATGCAGCCATAAAACAGATTAAAAAAGGTAACAATTTGACCAAAGCTTCCTCCGTGGAACTTGAAGCAGCTGAACTTTTAATTAATGAGATTGATTCTGTTGATATGGTTAAATTTACTAAAAATGGATCAACCGCTGTTTCAGCTGGCATAAAATTAGCTAGAGCATATACAGGACGTGACTTTATTGCCAGATGTTCTCAACATCCTTTTTTTTCATATGATGATTGGTTCATTGGAAATACAAATATCAGGAAAGGTATACCTAAAACTGTACAGAAGCTAACTAAAGAATTTAATTATAATGATATAAATTCTCTAAAATCATTAATAAAAAAATATCCTGATAAAATCTCATGTGTCGTTTTGGAGCCAGCTACACATGTTTGCCCGAGTGTTAAGAATAATAATAATGATTGTTGTGAAAAAGAAAAATGCGAAAGATCTTCAAAGAAATGTAAATCAAACTTTTTAAAAGAAGTATCTAAATTATGTAAAAAACATGGAATCATATTTATATTAGATGAAATGATTACCGGGTTTAGATGGCATTTAAAAGGTGCGCAGTATTTATATGGTATTAAGCCAGATTTATGCACCTTTGGAAAAGCTATGGCAAATGGATATTCTGTTGCTTGCATCGCAGGTAAAAGAGAAATAATGGAGCTTGGTTCAATAGAATTTTTAAACAAAGAGAGAACTTTTCTGTTATCAACTACACATGGAGCAGAAATGTCTAGTCTGGGAGCATTCATAGAAACAATAAAATTTATGAAGAAACAATCAGTCATAAAACATATATGGAACTATGGGTATAATTTAAAGATTATTTTTAATGAACTCATAAAAAAATATAATTTAGAAAAGCATTTTTTTGTCAAAGGACCTGCCTGCTCACCAATATATTTTATACTTGATAAGAAAGGAAATAACTCCTTGGAGTTAAGAACATTATTCCTTCAAGAAATGATTAAAAATAAAATATTAATGCCATGGATTGCATTATGTTATCATCATGGCATTAAAGAATTAAAATTAACGGAGAATGCTCTCAAAAAAGTACTACCAGTAATCAGAAAAGCCTTGGATGGAAGAGTTTCTGATTATTTAGAAGGAGATGTGATTAAACCCGTTTTTAGAAAATATAATTAAATGAAATATAAAAACTTATTTAATATTAAAAACAAAGTATCCATTGTTACAGGTGCAGGAGGTATTTTAGGAAAGGAATTCTCAGTTGCTTTAGCTGAAAATGGATCACATGTAGCATTAATTGATATCGATCAAAGATCTATAGATAAATTGTCTAGATCTCTAGCTAAAAAATATAATATAAAATCAAAAGCTTATACTTGTGATGTCAGCAATGAAAATAGCGTTAAAGATACTGTTATTCATATAGAAAAAGATATAGGAAAAATTGATATTCTATTAAATAATGCGGCTACAAAAACAGAATCTTTAAAAGAGTTTTTTATGCCTCTTGAAAAATATTCTCTTGATACATGGAAAGAAATAATGGATGTTAATCTTACTGGTATGTATATCATGGCTAAAGAAGTAGGGTCAAGAATGGCAAAAAGAAAAAAAGGTTCTATAATTCAAATGTCATCAATTTATAGTTCATCTATGGCTGCTGATCAGAGAATCTATAAAGATTCAAAGTACTTAGAAACTACTATAAATACTCCTACTGCTTATCCTGTCTCAAAAGCAGGTATCGTTGGTTTGACGCTTCATCTTGCATCATATTGGGGCAAAAACAATGTTAGAGTAAATACTTTATCACCTGGTGGTGTGTATAGTGGTCAAAATAAAATTTTTGTAAAAAACTATTCTAGAAAAGTCCCTCTAAACAGAATGGCTGACAAAAAAGAAATTATAGGTGCAATGCTATACCTAGCTTCTGATGCTTCTAGTTATGTTACTGGTCAGAATATTTTTGTAGATGGTGGCATTAGCGCTTGGTAATAATATATATTAATTAAAGGAGCTTAGTATGAGTAAAATAATTATAAATTATCCATCATCGATTGATTTAACTGAATTTAAAAAAAAGAAGTCAGATGTTGCTAAGTATGGATTGCCTACAGATGTAAAATTCTGTAAAAAATGTGTAATGACAAATCAGATGCCTCAATCTGAAGTAGAGCATAAGCATAATATTTCAACTAAGAAAAAATCTCTTGATTTTCATGATGATGGAGTATGTGCTGCATGCCATACAACAGAAGATCTTAAAAAAATTGAAATAGACTGGGAAGAGAGAGAGAGGAAACTTAAGGATTTATGTAAAAAATATAAAAGTAATAATGGGTCTTATGATTGCATTTGTCCTGGATCTGGCGGTAAAGACAGCTTTTATGCATCTTATTTGCTAAAATACAAATATGGAATGAATCCATTGACAATTACATGGGCTCCTAATATTTATACTGACTGGGGATGGAGAAATTTTCAAAAGTGGATAGGATCTGGTTTTGATAATCATCTAATAACTCCAAATTCTCGCGTTCATCGATTACTGACAAGATTATCAATAGATAATTTATTGCATCCATTTCAAAATTTTATTGTTGGACAAAAATCACTAGCACCAAAAATGGCAGCCAGACTAGGAATACCTCTTGTTTTTTTTGGTGAATCTGATGCTGAATATGGAACTGGACCTCAATCAAGATTTGAAATTCCTGAACGAGATATGAATTTTTCATCTTCAAATAAAAATGATAATTTATTTTTTGGAGGATTAGATATTGAAACTCTTAGATCATCCTTTGGTATTACCAAAGAAGATCTTTCAATATATGTTCCAGAGGATCCACAAGTATTGAATAAAGCAAACCTTGAATTCCACGATCTTGGCTGGTATATGTATTGGCATCCACAATCCTGCTACTATCTTGCACATGAAAAAGGTGGTTTTGAGGCATCACCCGAGAGAACACCAGGAACATATAGTAAATATAATAGTATAGATGATAAAATTGATGATTTTCATTATTATACAACAGGTATTAAATTTGGTATAGGCAGGGCGACATATGATGCTGCTCAAGAAATTAGATCGGGTGATATTAATAGAGAAGAGGGAGTGGCTTTAGTTAAAAAATTTGATCATGAATATCCTTCAAGATTTAGTGATGAAATATTTAAGTATCTAACTATAAATAAAGAAGAGCACCCAATTGCATATAAAGCATTTGAATCCCCAACGATGGATAGAGAATACTTTGATAGATTATGTGATACTTTTAGATCACCACATCTATGGAAATATGATAAAGATGGTTGGAGTTTAAGAAATAAAATTTCATAAATCTATGTCAAGTAACATAAGATTAATATCAAGATTAGATATAAAAGGACCAAATCTTATCAAAGGTATACATTTGGAGGGTTTGAAGAAGATCGGAAATCCAAATGAATTCGCAACAAAATATTATAATGAGGGTATTGATGAGATTTTATATATGGATATTGTGGCAAGTCTTTATGGAAGAAATAATCTCCAAAGCATAATCAGGGATACAGTCAAAAATATTTATGTCCCTATAACAGTTGGCGGGGGCATAAAATCAATTGAAGATGCACGAGATATTTTAAAATGTGGTGCTGAAAAAATAGCAATCAATACTGCTGCTACAAAAAATCCAGATTTAATAAAACAAATATCAAATAGATTTGGCTCTCAAAGTATTGTTGTCTCAATAGAAGCAAAAAAAATATCTGATAATAAATGGGAAGTTTATACTGAAAATGGTAGAGAGAAGACAGGAATGGATGTTTTAGAGTGGGCACAAAAAGTAGATAAACTTAATGCTGGTGAAATACTACTTACTTCAATTGATAATGAAGGTACACAGAAAGGATTTGATAATACATTGATAAAAACTGTCTCGAATAATGTCTCAATACCAGTTATAGCCTCGGGAGGGATGGGAAGTATAGATCATGCAAAGAGTGTTATAGAAGATGCTAAAGCAGATGCAATCGCAATGGCTCATGTGCTTCATTATAGCAAATATTCAATTAGAAAAATTAGAAGTTCTTTGATAGCAGATGATGTAAATGTTAGAAAATTATAATAAAAAAATTTCTATTATAGATTATGGAGTTGGAAATATATCAAACTTACTTGCTGCGATCGATTATTGTGGTTGTTCAGGAAAGGTCATAACTTCTTATAAAGATATTGAGAAGTCTGATTATATAATTCTACCTGGTGTTGGTGCATTCAAATATGCAATTCATGAGTTAAAAAGAAAAAAAATGATTGATGCAATACAAAATCATGTTATCAATGATAGACCATTTCTTGGTATTTGCCTAGGAATGCAACTTATGTTAAATAAAAGTTATGAGTTTGGTGAAATTGATGGTCTAGGTATTATAGATGGGGAAGTGATAAGCATAAAATCAAAACAAACTATTAATCAGCATTTCAAAATTCCTCATATTGGCTGGAATAAGTTACTTCAAAATAAAAGTATAACAAACAAATATTCAGATATGTTTGATAAAAAATACATGTATTTTGTTCACTCATATTATGCAAACTGTAAAAATCAAAAAAATGTAATCGCTAATGTAAATTATAATAATATAATAATGCCAGCTTTGATTCAGCATAATTATAGTTATGGATGTCAGTTTCATCCAGAAAAGAGTGGACCAGATGGTTTAAAATTATTAAGAGGTTTTCTATATGAGTAGTAAATTTGATATAAATAATCATCTAGTAACCAAAGAAACTAAAATTTCAGAAGTAATAAAAGTTCTTCAAGAGAATGATACTAAAATAACTATTGTTATTTCTGAGGATAGAAAACTTCTGGGAAGTATTACTGATGGTGATATAAGAAGAGGATTACTAGAGGGCTTTAATATAGATGATAATTGTGAACTCATTATGAATAATGAACCTAGTCATGCTCTTAAAGATGATCAAATTACTATTAATAGAATATTAAAAGAAAAAAAAGTTTCCCCCATTATCGTCGATAAATATAAAAAAGTTTTAACTTTATATTCTTATGGAACTTCTATAAGAGAAATAAGTAAACCAAATAAAATTGTCATAATGGCAGGCGGTAAAGGCGAAAGATTAATGCCATTAACTGAAGATACTCCTAAACCATTATTGACTATCAAAGATAAGCCTATTATTGAATATATTGTGGAAGGTTTCGTTAAAAATGGTTTTCATGATATCACCCTCTCCGTTGGTTATAAGTCAGAGAAACTAGTAGATTATTTTAACAATTCAACTTTCTCAAAAAATATTACATATATTACCGAATCAACTCCGTTGGACACTGCCGGATCTTTATCATTATTATCAGTTGAAAAAATAAAAGACCCTATTATAGTAAAAAATGGTGATATCATTACAAATGTCAATTATGATGAACTTTTAAATTTCCATAATCAACATAACAAGTCTATTACAGTTTGTGCATCAGAGTATAAAGTATCTATTCCTTTTGGCTCAATAAAAACTATCAATGGTGTGATATCTAATATAACTGAGAAACCAACGATTAAACATCATATCAATGCTGGCATATATGTAATCAACCCTGACATTATAAAAAATATGAAACATAACATACCGATTAGTATGATAGATTTATTGAATAAATATATAAAAACTGGAAATGTCATTGCTTATCCTTTATATGAGTCTTGGATCGATATAGGTTCACCAGAAGATTTTAAAAATGCACAAAAAAATGAAATATAATTATACATGATGGTCTCAATAAGCCATTAAAGTACTTAGTCTAATTATGTATGAAAATATTATAAATAATATTAAAAAATGTCTTCCTAATAACATTAAGAAGTACCTAGTTCATGAACCTACTTTTTCTCCTAGAGTGAAAAAAGAATTAGATATGTGTATCAAATCTAGCTTTGTGTCAACATCTGGAAATCATATTAGTAAACTCTCTAAAGAATTAAAAAAAATAACAGGGTCAAAATATATACTATTAACTTCTAGTGGAACATCAGCACTTTTTTGTGCTCTCAAGGAGATTGATGTAAATAACCATGAGGTAATTGTTCCCTCAATGACTTTTGTTGCTACAGCTAATTCTGTTTTATATGCAGGTGGCTCTCCAGTTTTTATAGATAATTCTGATATAAATTTAAATATTGATGATAAAAGAATGGAGCAGTATTTGTATGATAATTACAAATTAATAAATGGTAAATGTGTCAATAAGAAAAATAACAAGATAATGAAGTGTATTATCGCTGTGCATGCATATGGTGTTCCTGCTAATATTAGCGCTATATGTAGTATAGCAAAAAAATATAAGATAGAAGTAATAGAAGATGCAGCAGGGGCGCTTGGGAGTTATATATCTAATAAGCATGTTGGAACTAAATCTAGGATGGGCATATTGAGCTTTAATGGCAATAAAATTATAACTACTGGAATGGGAGGAGCATTACTAATAAAGAGTAAAAAGGATTTTGATAATATAAGCCACAAAATCTCTACAGCAAGACTGAAACATCCATGGAAAGTGGAACATGATAAGGTTGGCTATAATCTTCGAATGGCTAATGTTAATGCAGCTCTTGGTTACGGTCAAATTATTGATTTCAAGGCAATTATAAATAATAAAAGGAAGCTCTATGAACGATATTGTGAAGTCTTTACAAATAATAAATATTGTTATATTAAAGAGTCTCATAACTCATCTAATAATAATCATTGGGTTACTAATTTATATATTAAAGATCAATATAAACATAAGCATCAATCTTTAATTAAGTATCTTCATAAAAATAGAATAATAGTTCGTGAGCTATGGAAACCTATGCATTTACTTCCGATGTATAAAAACTTTCCTCATAATAAAATGATAAATTCAACGAAAAACTGGTTGACTGGTCTTAGTTTACCTAGCAGCTATTACAAATGATCAAAAAAAGAAAAATATGTATAGTTTCATCCAGCCGGGCAGACTACAATCATCTGTACCTACTAATGAAATCTTTAAAAAGTGCGAAAAATATTAATTTTAAGTTAATTCTGACAGGAATGCATATTCTAAAAGAATATGGAAATACATATAAAGAGATTATAAGTGATGGTTTTAAAGTTGATGCTTATATAAAAAATAATCACCACAATAATTCAAAAAATACTAGCTTGCATATTATGTCTGACCAATTAGCTAGTGCTGGCAATGTATTAGATAAAATTAAACCTGAAATTATTATAATCCTCGGTGATAGATTTGATATTTTACCAATAGCAATTGCATGTCATCTTAAAGGTATAGCTATCGCACACTTTCATGGAGGAGAATTAACTTATGGAGCTATTGATGATGCTATAAGACATTCAATTACTAAATATTCAGATATTCATTTTGTAGCTAATTCAAATTTTAAAAAAAGAGTAATTCAATTAGGAGAAAATCCTAAATCTGTTTTTAATATTGGCTCACTAGGTGTTTTAGCAATCAAATCTACAAAAATGATAAATAAGGATAAATTGATGAAAATGTTTAATATAAGAGATGATTATATTCTTATATCGTTACATCCAGAGACTATTAGTGATAATAATGATTTAATAATAAAGTATCTTTTTAAAGTATTATCTGAAGATGTTAAATATAACATTGTTTTTACATCCCCCAATTCAGATCCCGGTAATAAAAAGATTATTCAAAGCATCAATAAGTTTTTAAGAAAATATCCAAGTAGATCATCATTTATTACTTCTGCGGGTAGAGAAGTATATATAAATTTAGTTAGACATGCTGACATATTAGTAGGAAATTCTTCTTCATGTGTTATTGAAGCACCTGCACTAAATACTAAATCTTTACTAATTGGTAAACGACAAAATGGAAGACCTATTGCACCATCTGTAGTAAAAACAGGAATCTCATATAAGTCCATAAAATATTATTTAAATCAACTTTTGAATAAAGATATTAGAAAACAAGATATGAGATATAAACTCTCTTATAAGGGGATAGATTCAATACCAAAAATTTTAAAAATACTTTCAACTATTACTCTTAAAGATATAAAGCTCAAGCGATTCAATGATCAAAAATGATTACCAAAGATAAAATACATATTATTGCAGAGATAGGTGTTAATCATAATGGTAGTTTAACATTAGCAAAGAAAATGATGCTTGCGTCAAAAAAATGTGGAGCTAATTCTGTTAAATTTCAAACTTATAGTACAGATGATATTATAGTTTCAAATACAAAAAAAGCTAATTATCAAATTAAAAACACTAAAAATAATGAATCACAATATGATATGTTAAAAAAATATGAACTAGATAATAAAAATTATCTTTCTTTAATTAATTATGCTAAAAAAATTAATATTGAACTTTTTTCAACAGCATGTGATATTAGGAGCCTTTCTTATCTTAGTAAAACATTAAAACTTAAAACGATAAAAATATCTTCAACTGATCTAACTAATATCCCATTACTATTATCTGCAGGATTAACAAAGAAAAACATAATTATTTCTTCTGGGATGGCAACATTTACTGAAATTGATATCGCACTATCAGCTCTTGCATATGGCTATCACAGCCTTAATAAAAAAGATTTATTAAAATTCTGCATAAAAAAACATAAAAATTTATATAAAAAATATCATTCTTATCTTGATAAAAAAGTTACTCTTATGCATTGCACAACTGAATACCCAGCTCCTAAAAGTGAATTGAATTTAAATGTCATTGATAGCTTTAAGAAAAGATATAATATAAAAATAGGTTATTCTGATCATTCTAATAATTTGATAACTCCTATAATTGCAGCTGCTAAAAATGTAAATGCAATAGAAGTCCATGTTACTTTAGATCATAATTTGCCTGGACCAGACCATATCTGTTCATTAAATATGAAGGATTTTAAAAAATATATCAAAAGTATCAGAGAAACAGAAATTATACTAGGTAGTTATGAAAAAACTGCTACAAAATCAGAGATCAAAAATATTAAGATTGTTAGAAAAAGCTTAATAATCAATAAAGATTTAAATAAAAACGATATATTATCTAATAAAAATTTATCAGTTAAGAGA
>MDSW01064196.1_pt1 | contig 12786 bp, 4 predicted proteins | sample 811171 | NCBI WGS metagenome assembly MDSW01 (sample SAMN05326641, study PRJNA326480) | marine metagenome | isolation source: seawater | place: Atlantic Ocean: North West | collected 2012 | reverse complement strand
TGGTCAGGCTAAGCTTGATGATGCCCTAGAGGCTCAGCTTTGTGAGCTTTTACAGCGCAAGGCAAGAGATGAATTAAAAGACTGGATAGCGGTCAACATCGAAGATGAGAAATTGGGACAATGGTTAAATGTCCTGCCAACGCTCACGGGAAGTATCGAAGTGTTAAGCGCTGCGAGGAAGGCCCTTGTTGGCGCTCCAATAGTGGTGCATGAGGCCATCGATCAATTAGAGGTTGTTGTTGATTCCATTACAGAGATGGGAGTCACTGTGTACCTAGATTTAGGTGAGATGCCAGGATATCACTATCACACTGGAATCGTCTTTGCTGGCTATGTCGAAGGCTACGGAAAAGCATTGGGTAATGGTGGTCGCTATGATCATGTGGGAGAGGCTTTCGGTCGAGCGCGACCGGCCACAGGGTTTGCCTTTGATCTCAAGTCGCTCATGATTCAAGGGCAGAGCGAGGCATCCTCTGGATATGGTATTTTTGCGCCTTTTTCAGCGGATACTGAAAGCCAAGATCAAGTCCGTATCTTGCGAAGTCAAGGAAACCGCGTAGTGCAAGGGTTTGAAGGCCAAAAGGTTGATTTTCAAGAGATGAAATGCGATCGCCAAATGATTAAAATTGATGGTAAATATATTGTTCAAAGCTTGTCCTAACACTCAGTGTTAGGTTATTTAAAACAGTCGAGTAGAAAGTCTTATGGGTAGAAATGTCGTTATTCTGGGTTCTCAATGGGGAGATGAAGGAAAAGGAAAGATTGTTGATTTACTAACAGACAAAGCGTCCGTCGTTGCGCGCTTTCAAGGTGGCCATAATGCGGGCCACACTCTTGTCATAGATGGTAAAAAAACAGCCTTACACCTCATTCCCTCAGGTATTCTGCGTAGTCATGTGAATTGTGTTATTGGGAATGGCGTGGTTGTTGCACCTGATGCGTTGATTAAAGAAATTCAGATGCTGGAGGAGCGCGGGGTAAAGGTAAGAGGCCGACTCAAAGTGTCGGGATCATGTCCCTTAATTCTTCCTTACCATATTGCTCTTGATCAGGCTCGAGAAGCAGCTCGGGGTAACGCAAAGATAGGAACTACTGGGCGCGGTATAGGGCCCGCTTATGAAGACAAAGTGGCGCGTCGAGGTCTTCGACTTAGTGATCTTGCTAATATCGAACGCTTTGCTGAAAAGCTTAGAGAGGTGATGGATTATCACAATTTTGCATTGACCGAGTATTACAAGGCTGATCCCGTTGATTTTGATCAGACGCTAGCCCTAGTTAAAGAATGGGCCCAAGTTTTGTTGCCGATGAAAGCAGATGTGACCAAAATTCTGCATGATGCAAGAGAAGCAGGTGAGAATATTCTATTTGAGGGTGCCCAAGGATCACTTTTGGATATTGATCATGGTACCTATCCTTTTGTCACTTCCTCCAACACCACTGCTGGAAGCACGGCCACTGGTAGTGGTTTCGGGCCTCTATATTTGGATTATGTTTTAGGGATTACCAAGGCCTATACAACTCGAGTAGGGTCGGGGCCATTTCCCACCGAGTTGCATTGTGAGATAGGTCGTTATTTGGGTGAAAAAGGTCATGAGTTTGGCACTACCACTGGTCGGGAAAGGCGCTGTGGATGGTTTGATGCCGTTGCTTTGCGCCAGGCGGTGCGAGTAAACAGCATATCAGGAATTTGCTTAACAAAACTCGATGTGTTGGATGGCCTAGATGAGATAAAAATTTGTGTTGGTTATCAGGATGTGAATGGTAATGATGCAGGTATGCCAATGCATGCTGATGACTTCGAAAACATCACTCCAGTTTATGAAACTATGCGAGGATGGTCTTCAGTTACCGTAGGTGTTCAGAGGCTAGAGGATTTGCCTGAAGCCGCAAAAAATTATATCTGCCGTATTGAAGAACTCACAGGTGCCCCTGTAGACGTAGTTTCCACAGGACCGGACCGGGTTGAAACGGTTGTCCTAAAGCATGCTTTTTCGTAGTGCAATTAATCTACTGTTAAGAATTAAAATGCGCTCTGCGAAACCTGAATTATTCTTATTCACATTGCATTGTTCTGGATAACGACGTACCCTGTTTTTGGGGACGGAGCATAGGTAAAGCATCTTTAAACAACACTTAACAGATCAAATAGAAATAACAAATCGAATAAAAATTAAAAGATCGTTTAGAAAGAGAAAATCATCAGTATTCCTAGGTACCACCTCCCACTCTTTGACCGTGACTATAAATAACAAGGGTCTTCGTCCTGGAGAACAAAAAAGCGCAGGACGATTTGGATAAGTTATGCTTAAGCGATTTTATTTAGTTTTTCTGATTGTAACAATTTTCATGTCGCTAGCTCATGGTGATGATGAGTTATTAGGCAGTAGTAAACAGATCGGCGGGGCCAGTTATTGGAGTTATCAGGGTCAAGCTACTAACTATCTGACCATTGAATCCTTAGATGTACATTTACCATCGTCTGCTATCTTTTCATTAGATGAAATAAGGCTCAAAGAATCTCTGGATGGCTTGTCAAAGAAAGCGTCTACTGAGGAGGTTGTCTATTTCCCGACCACTAATGGAGAAATGATTCGCTTTCGCGTCAAAGAGAAATCAAATTTCTCGCCAGTATTGGCTGCGAAGTTTCCTGATATCAAAGCCTACAGAGGCTTTTCCATTGATCATCCAGAGATCAGTATGTACTTCAGTAGCTCTAGTCAAGGGTTGGAAGCGGTCTTAATCGATGCGAGCTCCAATGTTAGAACAACTATTAGTAAAGTACCTAAAACTGGGAATAAGTACATAGCATATACCGAGTTAGATCGGTCGAGAGCAAGGGAAGCATTGAGCTGTTCGACACCTGAGCCTTCCTCGGCAAGTTCAAAATCTAAAGTTTCGGGCCATAGTGAAGTTAATTTAGTGGGGCAGATGTCTCGGTTAACTAAATTTTCTGATGAGAGCGCCTTGTCTACGTATCGTCTTGCCGTGGCGGTTAATGGTCAATACACAGTATTCCATGGCGGTACTAAACAGTTGGCCTTAGCAGCTATTAATAACACGCTAACAGGCCTTAATTTTATTTTTGAAACTGATCTTGGTATCAAATTAGAGCTTGTAGATAATAATGATGAAATTGTTTATCTCGATTCAGATACTGACCCTTTTGAAGACACTATTGATTCAAATACCAATGCCGTTTTGCAGTCCACTATAGATTCGGTTATCGGCAGCTCCAATTATGATATAGGACATCTATTTAGCGGCACGGGTGGTGGTGGTAATGCAGGTGCCATTGGATCAGTTTGTAGCGCTTCCACGAAGGGATCAGCGTGGTCAGCCTCTGGGCGTCCTCTAGGCAACTCATTTGTGAATCTTGTTGCCCATGAAATGGGCCACCAGATTGGGGCCAATCATACTTTTTCATTCAATAGTGAAGGCACGGGCGTCAATGTTGAGCCAGCAAGCGGCAGTACAATTATGAGCTATGCTGGAACCGGTTCTGATGATATGGCCTCCTATGCAGATAATTACTATCATAATGTTAGCATTATCCAAGGATTGGACTACTTAAAAGGCCAAACGTGTCATGTAAGCACAGAGATTGAAAATAACGTACCAACAGTTGACCCTTTGTCAGATTATACCATTCCAGTGGGTACTCCCTTTGTGTTGACGGGCTCTGCTAGTGATGCAGATGTTTCCGATAATCTTACTTATACATGGGAGCAAAAGGATGATGGCACAGTTCCCAGTGATGTGTTTGGCCCCACTAATACGCAAGGTGCAAATTTTCGATCCTTACTTCCAAGTCGAGAGCCGACGCGTTATTTGCCACTTCTCTCTAGTGTCATTTCGGGTAATTTAACTCTGGAAGATCCTTACATTGGTTCTCCATGGGAAACATTATCGACTGTTCCGCGCGAATTTACGTTTGCTCTTACCGTGCGTGATAATTCTGTTGGCGGTGGAGGTGTTGCTTATAGAGACATGACAGTCACGGTTGTTGATAACGATGGTGATGATAATAAAGTGGGTGCTTTCGCTGTTACTTCACAATCCTTGGGCAATGTTTATATTGCAGGCTCACCTAGAATAGTTACCTGGGACGTAGCCGGCACTGACCAGGCACCGATTTCGGTTTCAAATGTAAGTATCACCATGTCTACTGACGGCGGACTGACCTATCCGTACACACTTGCTGAGACTACCTTAAATGATGGTAGTCATGAGATTATGCTTCCGGATGTGGTAACCAACATGGCGCGTATTCGAGTATCAGCTTTAGGCAATATATTTTATGCTATTAATTCACAAGATTTCAGTACTACGCTTGATGATATTGTCCTTACGGTAGATCAGTTGGATTATAGTGTGTGCCAAAATGATAGTGTCACATCGCCTATTATTTACGAGACTTCGACTAAGTATACTGATACAGCGGTTTTTTCATCTGAGAATGAGCCCAATGGGCTGTCAGTTTCGTTTAGTCCTACAAGCGCGACTTCCACTAATACATCGGTTGAGGCAACTTTTTTGGCCTCAAGTGATCTGGTTGCTGGCACCTACCCTGTCGATATAGTGGCAACTTCGCCAGAGAGATCTCAGAAACTAACTTATAACATCAAAACTTTCTCTCCTGACTTTGAGCCCCTTAACCTTTCAACTCCAGATGACGGGGCAACGATTCAGCGTCTGACAGCAACTCTTCAGTGGGAGTCTCAATCAAATGCCGACGATTATGTTCTTGAAATAGCTACCGATTCCAGTTTTAGTGAGATCTACCTGGCTACCAACATAGAAACAAGCTCTGCTGTGATTAGCGGGCTAACTGGAGATACAACCTATTACTGGCGAGTGGCGCCTAATAATTTTTGCGGTAGTGGAACGCCTGGCGTCGCATATAGTTTCACTACTCCCAATCATAAAGGTGCCGTTGATTTACCTGTCACTATTTCTGAAGACGGCGAAAACACAGTAACCTCAGTTTTGACGATCAATGAAAATTTGCGTATTACCGATCTAAATGTGCATTTAGCGGTTTCACATACCTACCCTCAGGACTTGCGGATTAACTTAGCATCGCCAGCTGGTGTCTCAGTGGGCCTGTTGGTTAATGCCTGCGGAGGAGAAAATGACATTGATGCCGTGTTTGATGATTCCGGTGCCGAACTTGAGTGTTCTGTGACGGTTCCCAGCGTCTCGGGAGTAATAAGACCGCAGTCGGGCAATTTATCAAGTTTTAATGAACAATCTACCTCTGGGGATTGGACGCTTACTGTTATTGACGAATATAACCTAGATGGTGGAAGTATTGATTATCTTGCGCTTGAAATTGAAACCGATGGAGAGTGGAGTAATACACCACCTATTGCTTTCTCACAGGTAGCAGCAACCCCAGATCAAGTTATTGAGTTGACTTTGGAAGGTCTTGATCCAGAAAGACTACCCTTAGATTACAGTTTAGTTAGTCCTCCAGATTCAGGGGCACTGGTGGGTTTAGGATTTTCTGCAAAAGTGGTGGGCTCGATAGATACGCCAGGAAACTCTCGTGATGTGGTGTTATCCATAGACGGAAAGACCGCATATCTTGCTGATGGAGATTCTGGCATTCGAATTTTTGACTTAACCGATGGGGCTAATCCAGTCGAAATAAGTAGTCTTGATACAACGACCGGCAATGCTCGAGGTCTAGCGCTGTCATCTGATGAGAACACGCTCTATCTTGCAAATAGTACAGCAGGATTACAGATAATTGATGTAACAAATACATCTTTACCGAGCTTACAAGGAGATTATATTACAGACGGATCTTCCCAAGACATTGTGTTGTCTCCTGATGGAAATACAGCGTTCATAGCCGATAAGCAGGGTGGTGTACATTTTGTTGATGTAACTAATGGCGCGAGCCCTTCAAGCTATGGAACTACAGGCGGTTCAAGTAATGCAATGGATATTGATATTTCATCTGACGGACGCTATTTGTATGTTGCGGATCAAACAGCAGGATTGCTGGTATATGATGTTCAAAATGTAACTAACCCTGTCCTGGTGAAGACAATCTCTACTCCTGGTTATGCAACGGGAATCATCCTATCTGGTGATGACAGTAGGGCTTACGTAGCAGATTACGAAGAGGGTGTTCGAGTCTACGATCTTACTGATCCTGAGTCTCCAGTTAATGTTGGAAATTATGAGACAAGCAGTAAGAGTCTTAAGCTGGATATCTCTAATGATGATGAAACATTGTTTGTGGCAAATACCGTTGATGTCCTTGCCCTTAATGTGAGTACTCCCTCTAATATTAGTGTACTTACAAGTACCAGCCTTACAGGAACCGTGTACGGTGTTGCTGCTGACTCTGATGGAACTAACGTTGTTGCAGCGACGGGGAGAGATGGTGTTCAGATCATATCTCTAGCAAAAACTGCATACGGTGCTGGAGATGCCTTACCTCAGCAGGTAATTTTTGAAAACAGTTCAGGCGTTTCCGATAATGACAGTTTCACATTTAAAGTGTCAGATGGTGAGTTTGACAGCAACGTCGCAACAGTTGAGGTCAGCTTTGCCTCTCAAGTAAAGAGTGACGGAACATTTACATATCAAGAAGAGAGTGATGGAGCAGTTACTGTAATTGGGTGTGTTTCAACATGCCCGTCGGTTATTGACATCCCAAGTATTTTTAACGGGGCTCCGGTTACTAAAATTGCTAATGCTTCATTTGCTGATCAGCAAACAATATCTTTGACGATCCCAAACTCGATACTTGAGATAGGTGATTATGCATTTGTTAGAAATAATATTGAGAGTGCAACCATAGGTGCAGGTGTTACAGCTATTGGAGCGAGTGCATTTGCATATAATCAACTTAAAGCGCTAAGTTTCTTGGGCGATAAGCCTGATTTAAGTGATGACTCATTTTTAACTAACAGGCAGCTTGATTATATTAGCTATTGTCCCGACAAGGCAGGTTGGCCTTCTCCAATCTCTACAGGCCAGAGCTCGATTATGCCGGTTGCTGCGTGTGATGCTGTTAATAAAAACAATGCTGCGCTTGGTGAGGTGCAGCTTGCAGTGCTCTCCGGTGATGCGAGTAGCATTACTGTCGAGGATTTAAATCTGGTTCTTGGACTTTCAGATGTTGATTCTAGTAACTTAGATTTATACCAAGGATTGATCGAGATTGGGCTCTCATTATCCTTTGATACAGTCAGGGTGGTGGACTTACAGCAGATTATTAACGATGCGAATATAGCAAAAGAAAACTGCAGTGATAGCGTCTATATTATTGACGTCAGTGAAGGTATATATCCAGATGAAAATAGCTGGTCTCTTCAATCTCAGTCAGGTGAAGAACTGTATTCAGGAGGTTCGCCATATTTTGGTTTAATTTGTCTCGCAGATGATAGATATCGTTTAGAGATGTTTGATACCAATGATGCTAATTCTAATGATGGCTGGGATTTTGCGGACTTTATAATCTCAAATGAGAGTGGTGATCGACTATTCACGCACTCCTTAAGAGAAAATACATCGGGCCTTGCTAATGTTAATGTGGGAATTTATCCCAATCAAGCTCCGATTATTGATGATGGTTATACTACTGATATAGAGAAAGGCCAATCGGTTAGTGTTGAACTGGTAGCTAGTGATGCAGATGATGATCCCATCGCTTTTAAGTTGTCCTCAGCGCCCATATATGGGGAGCTAAAGGGCTATATTTATGGATCTGGAATTGTCGGAGAGGTTTTCTTAGGTGGAGGGAATGGGGTTAGAGGCGTTGCTGTTTCAAATGATGGCCAATATGCCTTCCTTGCGGATTACGACAATGGCTTTAAAATCATGGATATTACTGATCCTACAAAACCAGTATTAGTCGGGTCAGACCTCTTCTATGGTCAGCTATATAACGTGACGCTATCAAATGATAACCAGTTTGCTTATGTTTCCTCTACGCGATATGGGATGTTGGTTTATGATGTCAGTGACCCCGCACGACCTGTTTACTTAGATCAAATACTTTCGGATGGAACCCCTCTAAGTGCAGTAATTTCAAGCGATGATCAGTTGCTTTATATCGCTGACTACAGTCACTTTACCATCGCTAATGTTAGTAATCCTGCCGTCCCAGTTATTAGCTTTTCTACAGAGATTGGTGATTATGCTTGGGATATCACACTTTCGAGTGATGGGAGTATGGTATTTCTAGCGAGTCAATCACTAATGTTGGTGTTTGATGTTTCTGATCCAGTTTCACCGGTGCAATTGAGTAGTTTTGAAACTGAAGGTGTTACGAGAGGTATAACTTTGTCAGATGACTATAAAACTGCGTACTTGGCTAATGGCAACAGCGGTATGCAAATTGTTGATGTTAGTGAGTTGGCTTTACCGGTGATGATGGGATCTCTACCCTCTGATAGCTTCATGAATGATTTGATCATGTCTGCGGATGGCAAAACATTGACTACTCTGGATAGAGAGGGACTGATTCGAATGATCGATATTGCTGATCCAGCTAATCCAGTTGAAATTCGCAGTGTCCTCTCTGGTAGAGATTCCTGGCGCTTAACTCAATCGGCTGATGGAAAAATGGCTTATATTGCAGATGGATATTCTGGGTTTAAAGTTGTAGATATTGGCTACAGCGCCAGGCCTGCGGGTAGCTACATCGAATCAAATGTGACATACATTCACACGGCAGATTCCGCCATTAATGACTCTTTTGCTATTGTAGCTAATGATGGACTTGATGATAGCGATGTGTCTTTGTTTAAAATGAATTTCATGGATGATGCAGATGGAGATGGCGTTGAGGATGGTCTCGACAACTGCCCGTCAATTGCTAATCAAGACCAAGTAGACACAGATGATGATGGATTGGGTAATGCTTGTGATGATGATGACGATAATGATGGGGTGCTGGATGTTAATGACGCGTTACCACTTAATGCGAGCGAATCAGTAGATACTGACGGCGATGGAGTCGGAGACAATGCTGACTGGGCGCCGAATGATAGTTCGGAGTCGGCTGACACTGATGGCGATGGGGTAGGTGACAATGCCGATGCTTTCCCAACAGATGCCACTGAAACCCTTGATACTGATGGTGATGGGACTGGAGATAATACAGATCCAGACATTGATGGCGATGGGGTTCCTAATAGCGAAGATCCGTTCCCAATACAAGCTCAGTACAGTGTCGACACCGACAATGACGGTATGCCTGACGCCTGGGAAATTCGTTTTGATCTAAATCCAAACGACCCTTCAGATTCAGCATTGGATCAAGATGGTGATGGTATATCTAACTTAGAGGAGTTTTTGGCCGGGACGCCACCTTCAGGATCTCTGGATATTGATGGTAATAGTGAGTACGACGCGCTGACGGATGGCCTATTGTTACTAAGAGGTATGTTTGGTTTAGATGGAAGTGCTTTGGTTACAGGAACCATAGCGTCAGATGCTACCTACACTGCTGCATCAGATATTGAATTGCGAATTGATAATCTGGGTGATCTTGCTGATATTGATGGCAACGGTGAAATAGATGCTCTGACGGACGGATTGCTGATTTTAAGATATCTATTTGAGCTCGAAGGAGAAGCACTTACAAATGGTGTTGTTGCTGACAATGCAACTCGATCTCCTGCTGAGATAGAGAATCATTTAAAATTATTAACACCTGCTATTTAATCGCCAGGCATAATTGCCAACAGTAAAGCGCCAAAATTTTGTGGCGTTTTACTGTTTTCGTAATAGTTAAATTTTTACATTTTCTGAACAACTAAGAAATGTCTTTAGCAAAGGTCTTTCGTGTAGACATGAATAAACTTACAGAATTATGTATAAATACATAATTAACACTCCATTAGTGAATAAAATTCAAATGAATGCTTGCGGAAAAACCCTATGTTAGGTACGGTTATTGAGTTACACCTAATAACAATAAAGGGTCCTTCCCTAACGAAGTAACATTAGGCGAAAGAAACCCAAAAACCTTGGGGTGTTTTATGCCATTGAATCTGTACAAAGATCATCTTTGTCACAGGCGACTAGATCATCTACAGGTGATGATCGAAGACTTTTTCATTTTCCACTTTTCTCATTTCAAGACTTACTTTTATATTAAACCCTTCTTTGTGGAGGGTTGCTAATGGCTAATTCCTACGCGAATGAGATATGGCCTCTCGCCATTTATTTTTTCATGGTGATTATGTTGGTAGTCACCATGCTTGTGCTGTCATGGCTCCTTGGTCAGCGTCGCCGAGAGGCAGCAACTAATGATCCTTTTGAGTCCGGTATCGTTTCTGTAGGTGGTTCTCAAATTAGGATCTCTGTGGAGTTCTATTTGGTTGCTATATTTTTCGTTATTTTTGATCTGGAAACTGTATTCATTTTTGCTTGGGCCATTGCTTTTTTTGAACTAGGTTGGCAGGGATACTTGGCAATGGTGGTGTTTATTGCAATCCTCGGTTTGGTGCTTGTTTACGAATGGCGATCTGGGGCTCTTGAGTGGGGTAATAAAACTCGCGTTGGACTTGAAGCGGCGCAAAAATCGGCTGAGGTGGAGTAATGGATTGGAGCTTAACGCGCCCCGAACAGGGCAATATCATAGGTGAAAGTGACGATTTTATTGAAGAGCAGGTCAAGCGCAATGTAGCATTCGCCAAACTTGAAGATTTGATTGCCTGGGGTAGAGCGCATTCACTTTGGCCATTTAATTTTGGCTTGTCTTGCTGTTATGTAGAGATGGCGACCTCTTTCACTAGTCGTCATGATATTGCCCGATTTGGTTCTGAGGTTATAAGAGCGACCCCTCGACAAGCAGACCTTATGGTTATATCCGGTACCTGTTTTTTAAAGATGGCACCTGTTGTGCAAAGACTGTACGAGCAACTGCTGGAGCCCAGATGGATTATTTCAATGGGATCCTGTGCTAACTCAGGTGGTATGTATGATATCTATTCTGTGGTACAGGGGGTGGACAAATTTATTCCAGTAGATGTCTATGTTCCAGGTTGTCCACCACGGCCAGAAGCCCTCATGCAGGGTCTAATTATGCTTCAAGAGTCGATAGGTAAAGAGCGGCGCCCAATTACTTGGGCGGCTGGAGATCAATCTATTGTTAAACCCGCCAAAATTAGCAAGCGCGATGAACTGACTGCGCAGCGCATCCAGGCAACAGAATTAAGGGAACCGAAAAACAGCTAGGATCCCAAGAACAATCAGAGAGGACTAAATGCAGACGGCTGAATCAATGGTTCATAGCCAAGTAGAAGAAGGTCTATACCGCCAGTTTGGACAGGACCAATTTACTGTTCAACCAACAGCGGACTCTATCTTGACACTATGGGTGCCCAGATCTCTTTTGTCTGATGTTTTACGATTTCTCAAACCTCAATTCTCTATGTTATATGATCTATTCGCTATTGATGAGCGGACGAGGGAAAATCGTGCTGGGCAGCCTGCAGCTGACTATACGGTTGTATATCAATTACTGTCTATGGAGCGCAATGATGACATTCGTATTAAAGTCGCGCTTTCAGAGCCAGATCTAAATCTACCGACGTGCATCGGTGTTTGGCCTAATGCAAATTGGTACGAGCGCGAAGCCTGGGACATGTTTGGTGTGGTGTTCGACGGGCATCCCAATTTATACCGTATTCTGCTACCCCCAACATGGGAAGGGCATGCTCTACGTAAAGATCACCCGGCTCGCGCGACTGAAATGGCACCCTTTGAAATGGGTCCTGAGCGTGTGGCCAAAGAGCAGGAGGCGCTTAGATTTCGACCTGAAGAATGGGGGATGGAGAAGGCCAGCGACGACAGTGAGTATATGTTCCTTAATCTGGGCCCTAATCACCCCAGCGTGCATGGAGTATTTAGAGTAGCTCTGCAGCTTGATGGTGAAGTGATTGTCGACTCAGTTCCTGATATTGGTTACCACCATCGTGGTGCTGAGAAGATGGCTGAGCGACAAACTTGGCATACTTATATTCCTTATACGGACCGTATTGATTATCTTGGCGGGGTCATGAACAACCTAGCCTACATTCAGTCCGTAGAAATGCTTGGTGGAATCGTTGTCCCTGAGCGAGCCAAAATTATTCGCATTATGCTGGCTGAATTATTTAGGATTTCCAGTCATCTTGTTTTTTATGGCACCTTCGTGCAAGACGTTGGGCAGATGTCCCCCGTATTTTACATGTTCGCTGATCGTGAAAGATTATTCGGGATTATTGAAGCAATCACAGGCGGGCGAATGCATCCAGCATGGTTCCGAATTGGGGGTGTCTCCCAGGATCTTCCCGAGGGCTGGGATACCATGATCCGAGAGTTTATTGATTTCCTTCCTGCTCGTCTTGATCACTACGACAAGATGGCTATGCAGAACAAAATGCTCAAGGAACGCACGGTTGGTATAGGTGTATACACCCAGCAAGAAGCTATTGAGTGGGGGATCACCGGGCCAGGATTGCGGGCCACAGGCTCTGACTGGGATGTTCGGAAAAAAAGACCCTATGGGGGTTATGATCAGTTTGAATTCGATGTACCTGTCTCTCACAACGGAGATTGCTATGATCGAGCTGAGCTGCGTATTGAAGAGATTCGTCAGAGTTTACGTATCATTCGACAGTGTGTGGATAACATGCCCGGCGGTCCCTATAAAAGTGATCATCGCCTTACAACTCCGCCACCCAAAGAACGCACAATGGAAGACATTGAAACCCTTATCCATCATTTTCTTAATGTTAGTTGGGGTCCTGTGGTACCCGCAGGGGAAGCCTC
>MDSW01200679.1_pt1 | contig 12789 bp, 7 predicted proteins | sample 811171 | NCBI WGS metagenome assembly MDSW01 (sample SAMN05326641, study PRJNA326480) | marine metagenome | isolation source: seawater | place: Atlantic Ocean: North West | collected 2012 | reverse complement strand
GCGTCCACTCGTAGACGCGCACGTGGCCCGCGTCGGCCCCCGTGCCGTCGTTGCTGGGCGCTCCGACGGCGAGGATGGTTCCGCCGGCGCTGAGCGCGACGGAGATCGCGATGGGGGACGGCGGCGCGAGCGCCGAGGGCCGCACGCGCGCATTCCACAATTTGATGTCGGTGACGTACGAGCCGCCGTTCAAGTCCAGATTAGTAGCGTCGGGCTTGCCACCAAGAGAAAGATGTTGGTCGCCGCTCCAACCGTTCGCCGTCGACGCCGACATGCGGTTGAGACAGGAAGCATAGGCAGACGGTCCGTTCTCCGTCATCTGGGTCCACGCGCCGTACGTCACCCCGTCCGCGGACGACTGAACGTAGAAGCTGAGCCCACCGCCGTCCTCCACCGTGCTCCACGTCGGGACGGCGTCGCCGCCGTACGACATCAGGACGCGCAGGTACCTGCTGCTCCCAGCTTCTGAGTTGTACGGACACAGCTGCATGTAGTCGCCGCTGGTCCAACCGGCACCGTTTGAGAGCGCCCACTCCACATTGACGAACACGGTCGTTGACGACGTGGGGCTGACCCAGACGGCTGAGAATTCTTCTGTCCACCATTGAGAGGGCGTCGCGTCTCCGTACAGAAGAGCATAATGCGCACCCGTCAGCCCCTCGCGGTCGACCGTGAAGGCCATCGCCCACTCCTTGCCCGGCCGCCACCCGTCCCAGCTGGCCAGGTCCGTGTCTGCGCTGCTCTCCACGATGACTTTGTTGGCGTCGTTGTACTGTGCGCTCGATTCCCACACGGGGTCGGGCGCTGCCGGTCCGCTCGGCGCGGCACTCGCCTCGCCGTCGAGGTCGCCCCCGCGCTGCGCGATGGCCGTGATCGGGTACTGCGGCGCGTCGACGTACAGGCTCGCCTGCAGGGCGTCGAAGACGCCGCGCGGCGGCGGAGACGGCGGAGTCAAGGTCTCGACATCTTGCGGCGTTCGGACGATGTTCCACATCTCGAGGTCCGTGATTTCCGATCCAGTGTGCAACTCCGTACCACCCGCAGAGTTTATTGCACCAAACGTAGCTTGCTGTTGTTTTACAACTTCTGTGGCCTCGATCAAGGTATCACTTCCTAACAACCCACCCGTTAACTGTGTCCATGCACTGTAGCTAGTACCCCCATCCGTCGACTCACGGTAGTAAACGCTCAGACCAGCACCATTTGGGGTTGTACTCCACTCTGGGTCGTTGTCGCTGCCCCCGGACGTGTATCCTTGCTTATTATACGAGAAAAGCCACTGCACATCCGATGCCGAGATCGTAGTATATGGGATGTCAAGATTCATTTGTCCAGGCGATGCACCCGCGTTATGCTTCAATCGTAAATGGTATTTCTCACTACCGGATTCAAAAGTTGTACCAGTGTATGCATCATACGTGGAGGTCAGCTCCCATCGGAAGATGTATTGGTTCCCATAGTTTTTTGTAGGTTCATAAACCCTTTTAAACTTGAAATGGAGTGCCCAGTCCTTGTCCAGTTCCCATCCGTTCCACGCCGCGATTTGCGCGCTCGAAAGGGAGAACAAGCTGCTGGCGGTGATCGCGGTGGACCGGCTGACGACCGGCGTATTGGCCGGCGGGGCGTTCCACGGCAGCGCGACGTGCTGCGGCGTCGTGTGATCGTTGTCGAGCACGACGACGTACGGCGCGCCCTGCCACGCAAAGTGGCCGACGGCGAGGACGGCGTGACCGACGAAGTTGTCCGCATCGTACTGCTCTTCGAGCGCCGCGTTCACGGCCACGGGGCTGCCCAGGTCGTGGATCTCGATGCCGTTGGCGTCGGCCTGCCGCGTGCTCGTGACCGACCACGAGTCGAGCATGAGCACGACGGGCCGATCGGCGTCGAGAGAGGTCTGCACGACCATGTAGGCGCCGCCGGGGTCGAGGGCCTGCGCGCTGGTGATGCCGTACGGCGTGCCTTGCAGAACCGTCGACCCGGCGTTCAGTGGGTCATGAATCGCATTGTACATTCTCACGTCGCTGATCTCCCCGTACCCGGCGTCCTGTCCGACGTCAATCGTGCCGAGGATCCCACCGTCCGTGTTGTCCGCATACGTCCAACTGTCAGACACCCAGGCACCGTTGTCGTTTCCGTTTCCGCGTGGCAGTCCCAACACGGCCCAGCCCGTGGTCTGTGAGTGGAGCTTGTAGTAGACGCGGAACCCTTTGTCGTTGTCACCGTCGTCCAAGTCGGGCGCCGTGGAGCCGGAGACGTAGTAGGACGAGTCGTACACCATGGCAATGTCGAGCTTCTCGCTTGTAAATACTGCGGTTTGCGTGGGGTCCAGGTAAAACTGGACGACCTTACCACCGAAGCCCCATTGCACTTTGAGATTACCTGCACTGCTCACTAGTAGTTCATTGTGACTATACGTGCCGCCAGCCTCCCCAAAATTCTTGTAATAGTATACCTGTGTGCCAAAGGACGACGGCATCTGTATCGTCGCGTACAGCGACCAGTCTTGGTTTGTTTTGAATCCGTTCCACCCGTTGTAGCTCAGAGTGTCCGGGGAGCTGCCGTACGGACCCACGTGGTGGTGCACTGGCGTCGGCCCGGAGGGCGGCGCCAGTCCGGCCTTGTGGTACGCGGCGCCCACCTTGCCGGCGAGCGCCGTGCGGTCGTAGAAGGCCTCCGCGCCCTTGACGATCGAGTCGATGGTCGCGCCGGCGCCGGCGCCGTTAGCCACGTCCTGCGCGCCGTTGCCGTTGACGTTGAGGAACCAGTCGAAGCTGGGTTGTGGCCCGGTCACGTCGGCCCACTTGGTGACCTGGGCGATGCTCGGCCCGTCGTACACAAAGTCCCTCCAACCGCTCGTCGTGTCGTAGGCGACGCCGGACGGGTACGCCGTGCCGCTCGGCACCTCGGCGACCGCGCCGGCGCTGCGCAGCGCGGCGAGCTGCGACGAGAGCGCCGTCGGTGCGCACAGGTTGCGCTCGGTGATGCTGGCCTCCACCACCCACGGCTGCTGATGGTCGGGAACGTTGGACACGAGCGCGACCGGCGCGAAATCCGCCGACGGTAGGAAGGGAGGCGGAGGCGGCGGCGAGGCCACTGGGACCGCCTCCAAATCGAGCTGAGCTTGCGTCAGCGCAATGTTCCAAAACCGTGCCGAGGCCACAGAGGAGTAATCTCCAATCACCATGGGCGCGTTGGGCGCATATTGCAACCCGGAGCCGTCCCAGACTAAATCAATCTCTTTAACGCCTGGCATTGTCCAGCTGCCGCTTCCGCTCTTGTGGTATATTTTCAGGGAATTCGATGTGGACTGTGCGCATGCGGTGGACTGGCTGATGGCACAGCTTCCGATGCTGGGCAACCCGAGAGCGGGGTCGTACGTGATTGCGAGTGAGAAGGCGCTGTTGTAAGTGGACGTCAAATCCAGTTGCAACGTGATCTTTTCCATATATGTGGAGGCACCTTCTGAGTGCCAAGCCAGATACGGCGGTTGCCAGTCCCTCCAGGAAATCTGTGCATGCGCAGGACCCGTCCCATATGTATCCCACTGGACGATCGTACTGGTCTGAGTGACCACAATGTCACTTAGGACCAGGCTCCACGTCTTAGTGACATCGTACCCGTTCCAACCACTGAGAGTCGCCATGCTCAAGGAGCTGCTCTGGGGTAACGGCGCGAGCGCGAGCGCCGGCTGCTGCGAGAGGCGGCGGTGGTCGGCGTGCCTCGACACCCGGAAGGCGTGCTCCGTGCTAGAAGTAGTGTGTATGTCGACCGACGCGCGGTTTGTCACATTTGTCAGCGAGTATCGTGGTGCGGTGTACGCGGGCCAGGACGCCACGCTCGTGAGGCTCAACAACGTCACAATAAATCGAAAGCACGCTCGACGGTGCATGAAACTGCTGACCGCGGAGTGGTGTGCGCTAAGTTTGCTTACTTGTCCGCATAAAAAAAAATTGGAGGTGGAGGCTCACTCCCGGCCGGCCACGCCCACTTTCAAATTTTTTTTTCCCTCCCCTCCATATTCTCCACTGGGACCCGTTTTTTTTTAATTTACTTACCCTCTCTCTCTCTCTCTCTCTCCGATTGTCAGAATGGTCGCGTTGGTGTGCGTCCTCGCAACCAATCCACCATCGCCGGGGTGCGGATGAACTCCACTGCCTTCGCGACGGAGTACCCACTCCTTCGCGCCTCGCTCCGCGAGGCCGAGGAGACCGACGGGGTCCCTGCGTGGCCCTCCTCTCCGGACGCCTCCGCGCTCGTCGATGCGAAGCGGAGCGTAGCGGCGTTCGTCGCCGAGCGCGGCCGCGTCGCGTGGCAGACGCGGCTGAAGGCACGAGGAGTGGACGTCTGCGACGTGTCCTCGCCGCACGGCGGCGCACCCGCGTTCCGTCCGATCAGCCGCGCCTTCTACAAACTCGACGAGATTTTCAAATCCTGCGTGCTTTCGGTGCCGTCCGCGAGCCTGCACCTCGGGGAGGCCCCGGGCGGGTTCGTGCAGTGCACCGCGGCCCACGCGCGCGGGTTCGCGTGGAAGTGGTGCGCCGTGAGCATCGACGGCGGGCCGGCGTTCGCCACGGCGTCGCTGCCCTTGAGGTGCGGTCGGATCGTGGCGGCGGACATGCGAGACGTCGACAAGCTCGTCGCGGACGTCGGCCAGGAAGAAGGCTATGACTTGGTGACTGGCGACGGCGCCACCGACATGGACCACGACGAGATCGAGGCCGCGCATGCGCCTCTCCTTTGGGCACAGGCCGCAATCGCCGTACGGACGCTCGCTCCAGAAGGCGCGCTGGTCCTCAAATACTTCGAAGGACTGTCCTTCGACAGCGCGGCGCTCTTTGCGCAGCTCAGCCAGCGTTTTCAACGTACGAGCATCATCAAGCCGCGCACGAGCCGCGCCACGAACTCCGAGCGGTACTTTGTCGCGGTCGGGTTTGTGGCCGCAGACCGCACGCTGCTGCCAAGCGGCAGGGTGGTCGTCGCCGAGGGTTGGCTGCTGCGCTACGTGGAGCTCGCCCATCGGTTGGCACGCGACCAGGTGACGTCCATCAAAAAAATGCTTTCGTAGGGTGTCAATACACCCACTTCACATCACACGATACCCAACAAAAAAAACCCGTGATGAAAGCTGCTCTTTGGGGTCCCGGCGCCTGGCATGCTCTCGTGGTGTCGGCCTACGCCGCCTCGACGGCCGAGGAGCTTCAAGCCGTCCAGAGCCTGTGCGACGCCATGGGAAAGGTGCTTCCGTGCCCGCACTGCCGCTCCAACTACCCACGCCACCGTCGGAGAGCGCGCCGGAATTTTCCAGCGTTGCGGTCTAACCTAGAGGCCGTCAGCTACGTGCACACGATCAAGGACGGCGTGAACCGCGACCTCTCGCAGCGCTCGATCCCCGTGTGCGACTTGGTGATGCGGTTGACGCTTTCGAAGAACAGATGCGACGACGTCGCGGTCGTCGACATGCTGCTGTATTTCGCGTACGGAATTCAGGAGGAAGGTGAGGCGGTTCACGAGCAGTTTGTCGACCTCTGCCACGCCCTCGCGTCCACGCTCCCGCTCCCGGCAGACTCGGCGCTGCGCGAGCTGCTCCCGCAGGCGAGCCGGCCGATCATCCGCTACGCGCTGGATCTGAATCGGCACACCCGCGAAGAACACGGGCTCAGGGGGGTCAGCGGCGCGCAGGTGCGCTCCGCCGCAAAGTGACCCTCCGCCTCGGTGCGGTCACCGGGTCGCCTTTTTTCTTCTTCTCAATCTCCCGGTGCGCCTTCACCGTCATGGCCAGCGGTTTCAGAAGCTCGCGCTTTTTGGCCCGCCAGGTGCGGAGCGAAACGATAGTGCCCTGAACGAGGACACCGTGCACTGCGAATCCGTCAATGCTCGACGGCGGCTCGAACTGCACGATCGAATGCGCGGCCGCGAGCTCGTCGCACCATCGCTTGTAGCTCGCATCGCTCATGGAGGCACGGCGGTCGAAGACGATGTCCAAGAAGTCACCGACGATTGGCAGCAGCGGCGAGTCGTCGCGCGGGTGCACGTACGCCGGCAGTTCTTCAAAGGCCAGAATCATCCCCATCTCGGTTGCCTGTTTTTTTTTTTATTTTTTAACCACCTCTTCTTTTTTTTTAAAAAAAAGAGGGCGTGTGTGCGGAGTGCGTGGCGATGGCGCGCACGAAGCTCACCGTGCACGGTGGGGTCGGATTCGCAAACGCGCTGCGGCGCTCCATGCTGCAGCACGCCACGTCGTGCGCGCCTGACAGCGTGGAGATTTTCAAGAACGACTCCTTCGCGGTCGACGAATTTCTGGCGCACCGCATAGGTCTCATCCCGTTTCGCGAGGTCGATCGCTCCAGCCCGGACCTGACGGGCGAGGTCGACGTCGTCGGCCCCGCAACGGTCACCGCATCGGACTTGACTAGCGCGCGCTTCCAGCCCATTCACGGGAACATCGTCGTGGTAACGCTGGGCGAAAAGCAGTGTTTGCACGTGAAGGTGCGGTTTCGGCGCGATTCGGGCGCGACGCACGCGCGGTTCAACCCGCTCTCGTCTATGGGGATGATAAAGACGGGGCGCGACACCCATCAGATCACCTTCGGGCAGCACGACCCGTCCGTTCCGCCGTCGTTCTACGTGTGCGAGGCGCTGGACGCGCTGCAGGAGCGTGTGGACCGCGCGCTCCGCGGTCTCGCGCACCAAGACGGAAGCAAGCGCGACATCAGCCGCTGCTGACCGCAACTGGGGCGTGCGGCTCTCCTGCCAATTTAAAAAAAGAAAAACTCTCCCTTGGGGCTGGTGTGGAGTTGGAGAATAAAAAAAAAAAAGAAGCAACGGTGAAAAAAAAATGAAGGCATGCTGCTTCCCGAGCTTCCGTCCGACGTCGTCGGCGTCATCGTCGATGCGCTCCGTCCTCATCCGTACTGTCCGCATCGCAATCACCTGATGGGGCTCCTCTCGGCGTGCCGCCACTGGTCGACGCAGCGCGCGTGCGCTTGCCGGCTGGTGCAGCGGCTGAAGGCGTGCGTGCTCTTCGACGGGGGCGATGTCGACACGTGCCCGCCGCCCCGCGCGCGGGCGGGCCGGGAGGTCTTCGACCTGTTGCGGAGCCTTGGCGTTGCGCTCGGCGCGTGCCCGTTTGCGCTGCTCGGCTCGTTTTGCGACATGTTCAGCCGCACGGGCTCGGCGGTGATCCGGCTGGCCGCGGCGTCGGGCGAGCCTGTATTCCTCGCGCGCCTGCTCGCGTCTCCGATCGTCGTCTCGTCGATCGACGAGCGCGGCGACACCGCGCTCACGCTCACCGTGGCGCACGGACACGTCGAGTGCATGGAGGTTCTCCTGAGCGACGCCCGCATGACTCACCTCATGGCCATAACGCCGACCGGCCGCCGGTGTCCGCACCAATTCCTGACGCCGCTGATGATCGCCAGCCAGACGGACACCCGAGTGCAGTGCCTGCGCGCGCTGCTCGCAGCCGGTGCGGACCCGGACCAGAAGACCACCCACGCGCATGAGGGGCTCCCCCGCTTCTGCACGGCGCTCATGATCGCCGGGGCGCTCGGCGCGGCCGAGTGCGTCCGGACGCTGCTCTTGGCGCACGCGCGCACCGACGCGGTCAACAGCGACGGCTGCACCGCGCTGGCGATCGCGGCGGCAAACGGTCAGGAGGCCGCGCTGCGGCTGCTCCTCGACGTCGGCATGTCCGACCCCAACGCGTACGACTGGGCCTTCGATTCGAAGACGCCGCTGCAGTGCGCGAGCGAGCGCGGGTGCGTGCGCTGCGTGGAGTGGCTGCTCCTCGCCGGGGCGCACGTGCGCGGACGTTACGGCTCGTGGACGAAGCACTCTCCGCCGCTGTCGTTCGCGGTCGTCGGTCGGCACCTCACGGTCGTCAAGGCGTTGTTGGCGGCGCACGCGGACGCCAACGACTGCGGCAGCGGGTACCCACCACTGACGCACGCGGCGGCGCAGTGCGACACCGACGCGGTCGATCTCCTACTCGCCGCAGGGGCCGAGCCGGATCGCGCCGGCGTCGGAGGGTGCACCAGCTTGTACTTTGCCGTCATGACGATCGGCGCCGTGGCCTGCGTGCGCCGGCTCCTCAGCGCGGCCGCTGATCCCAATATCCGCATGCGAGGCGGCGTCACGTCGCTGATCGCGGTCTGCAACCTCACCGCGGCGGCGTCTCCGCCGCTGGTCGAGGTCGCGCAGGTACTGCTCGACGCCAAGGCGCGCGTCGACGACTGCGACGAACGCGGGTGGACCGCCCTCATGTGCGCCGCCGCGCACGACAACGCGGCGATCGTCGAGGTGCTCCTCACCAACGGCGCGGCGCAGGAGCCGACCCGGGTGGGGCACGTCGCCGGCGCCTGGACGCCCCTGTGCGTCGCGGTGACGCACGACGCGCCCGCCGCCGTGACGATGCTCCTCCGGCACCGCACGGCCCCGCTGGGCGTGAACGCGCACGGGTGGACGCCTCTGGGCATGGCGTCCCTCTACGGAAATCTGCGTTGCACGCGCGCGCTGGTGGAGGCCCGCGCCGATGCGAACGCGGTCGGAACGAAGTCATGCCTCGGCCGCACGCCGATGCTGCTGGCGGCGGCTTTTGGCTGGCCCTGCATCGTTCGCCTTCTGCTGGACTTCGGGGCGGACACGGAGGCGCGGGACGCGCGGGGTTCTACCGCTGTGCAGCTGGCCTGCGGCAGCACGGTGGCGGGATGCGGCGAGGCGGCCGCCGTGCTCGTCGACCACGGACGTGCGGACGCTCGCGCTGTGGACGGGTACGGGAGGTCGACGGTGAACATGGCCTGCGCGTGCGGCAACCTCCTTGGACTGCGTGCTGTGCTGCGTGCCGGCGCGCAACCGAAGCTGTGTGACTTGAGCCTAGCCATTTCCAAAGGGCACGCCTCGTGCGTCGCGGCGCTGCTCGACGCCTCCGTGTCGCCAAGCGCGTTCTCGCCGAACGCCGTGCTGTGCGCGGAGACGGGCGACATGCCGCTCATCCGCTGCTGCCGCCAGAACCAAGTGGATTGTGCGCGGGCGGTGCTCATGTGCCGGCGCGTGGACCCACGGCGGCCCAATTTCCAAGGCGACACGCCGCTGTCGCTTGCGAAACACAATGCCCACATGTTCTCGCTGCTGCTGAGCTTTGGCATCGAGCCGCTCTCGCGCCCATGCGGGCCCGCGCCGGTCGGTCTGGATGGGAACCCCGCCGTGTGGTGCCGGTTTACGGGCGCGTGGCGGCTCGCGCCGATGGCCGGCGCCAAGAAGAAGCACCGACGCGCGCGCCGCAGGGCCGCCCGCCCGTAGAAAAGCACCTCATCGTCCCGGACACGGTGGCAGCCTCGCGCACACGGTGCACGAGAAAGGGGCAGCCAACCACCTCAAAAAAAAAGAGAGAGAGAGCGAGTGAGAGTGAGAGTGAGAGTGAGAACAGGCTCCAAAAGGGAGGAGGGGTATCCTAAAAGCTTAATAGTTAATAGTAGTAGTACGGCGAGTACGCAGGCCGGGGCGGAGGCGGTGCGTAGAGCGGGGGCGGCCGAAACCGGGGCATCGGCGGCGGCGGCGGCGGTGGAGGGCGAAAGGGCGGCGGCGGTCGAGGCGGCGGCGGCAGCGGTCGAGGCGGCGGCGGTCGCGGAGGCGGCGGCCGGCGTTGGAACGGGAGCGGAGGAGGTGCGGAGGGCAGCCGGGGGATCGGTGCGGATGTCGCGGGAACGGCGGGCGCAGCGGGAACGGCGGGCGCAGCGGGAACGGCGGGAACGGCGGGCGCAGCGGGCAGGGCCTGCTCCGATGCAGCCGGCATCGCGCGCGTGATCTCGGCGACGGCCTTTTTGGCCTCTTCGACCTCCTTGATTCGGAAAGGCAAAGCTTGCAGGACTGCAAGCGCTCCCGTGATCCCGAACCCAGGCACTCGGAGGATTAGAACGGCCAGCAGCCCTAGGCCTAGGATTCCGCTCAGCACGAAGAGCGCCAGCTCAAAGGGAGCGAGCCCCGCGAGCTCGATGGTCGGAAGCGCAGGCGGCGGCGCCGCCGGAGGCGGCGGAGGCGGCGGCGGCGGCGGCGGCGGTGGCGGCGGCGGCGGCGAGGGCGGGGGCGGGGCTGACGGCGGCGGCGGTGAGGGCGGCGGCGGCAACGGCGGCGGAGGGGGCGGCGGAGCCATCGGAGGCGCGAACGGTGGCATGGGGCGAAGATAGGCGTTGCGCGACGTGCCGCTCAGAACGACGTAACCCCGCGCGCGGAAGTAGCACGTGCCGAGGTACTCGACAAAGCCGGCGCAGAGCACCTCCGACGCGCACGCCGTGCAGCACGCGCCTAGCGTCGCCCCGGACATCGTTTGCAGCGCGTCCGTCGGCGGGACGCCGGCGAGCTCGGCGTCGGCGGTGTACGCAAAGGCCTCGCACGCGAAGATCGGCGGCGGCGGCGAAGGGGTCGGTCGCGAGGGCGTCGGCGAAGCGGGCGCCGGGGGCCGGGACGGCGGCGGCGATCGGGGCGGCGCGGTCGGAGGCGCCACCGGCGAGGGCGCCGGCGGTTCGCCAGGCGGCAGGCGCGGCGGCGCTCGGGGCGGCGCGACCGGCGGCGCGCTCGGCGGCTCCAAGGGGGAGGGCGCCGTCGGGGGAGCGGCCGGGTGGAGCAGCGGAGGCGGCGAGGGCGGCGGGGGCGATGGCGGCGGTCCGGGCGGGGGCGCGGCCGGGGGAAGACGCGGCGGCGGCGGCGAGGGACCAGGAGAAGGCGGCGTGGCCGGGGGACCGGCGGGGGGCGGTGGTGTCGGCGGCGGCGGCGACGGCTCGGGCGGCTGCGGCGAGGGCGGCGGCGGTGCCGAGGGCGGCGGGGGCGTCGGAGGAGGCGGCGACGGTTCGGGCGGCTGCGGCGAGGGCGGCGGCGGCTGCCGGGGCGCGGGCCGCGGCGGGACGCGCGGATGCGGCGGCGGCGCCGCGGGAGGGCCCGCGGGCGACGGCGGTGGCCTCGGCGGATCGGGCCGATCGGGAGGCGGCAGCAGCGGGCGTGGCGGTGGCGGGGGAGACGGATCGGGCGACGCCGGCGACGGTGGCGGCGGGGACGCCAGCAGCATCGCCCACAACGCGAGCATCATTTTTGTTTGTTCGTGTTCCTTCTCTCTCAAACCTTCTTAAAAAAAAAATCAGCAAACCCTACCACATGGCGCTGCTGTACGACGGCGGCTGTTTGCCCTCGACGACGTGGATGTCGTGCGGAGCGACGTACGCGCGGATTCCCCCGACCACCTTCGCTTGCTCCGCCTTGGACGGGGGCGGTGCGGCGCTGCCACTGGATCCGACGACCGCCCGCTCCGATCCACATTGGCACACGCAGCCGCCGCCGCGCAGGTGGCGGCGGGCGAGTGGGCCGTCAACAAGGAAGCACGGCGCAAGGCTCCCACACAAGAACTGCACCGGCAGCAGCACCACGGACGCCACGCTGGTCGTCAGTCCGCCGCGCAGCGCCCAGTCGCCGGCGGCCGCTCCGGCCGCGAAGGCGAGGGCGACCAGCGCGGCGATGCGCGGCATCGCCGGCGCGAGCCCGAAGATCAACAGTGCGTTCACGGCCGACGCGCCGATGGCGATCGCCACGCCCAGGCTCGTGCCGTCGCCGACGTCCACGCCGTCGTCATCGTCGCACTGCAAGAGCTCGGCGCCGCGCCACAGGAGGACCGCCACGCCGGCGGCGCACACCGAGGCGACCACCGCGCCGCGCGAGAGAAGCGTTTGCCGATGCGCCACGTGCGTTGCGCTGCCTGTGCTCAACGCCACCGCCCAAAGGCAGAGGCCAAGGGCCGCCGGGGCGCTCTGCACGGCGATGGCACCCGGGTCGTCAACGATCGTTACCACGTCCGCAGAAGAGTTCGTCACCTCCGCCGTGAACAAAAAGCCCACTGTGTCAGCACACGGCATCAGCTTTTTTTTATAAGGATCTATGAAAAAAAAATCATGGCGCCGCGCGAAGTGCACGTGGTCGCCAAGGCTTCGAACATAAATGCTTTTGTGGAAATGGACCGCTCAAATCTGATCTGCTTTAGATGTGGGCAGGTCGGACACGTGCGTTCTCAGTGCCTCACCTTCAAGGTCCGGCCATGTTTTCTCTTCGAAAACGGCGCCTGTCCCGACCCTTACTGCACATTCGCCCACGGGGCCGAAGAGCTCAGGACACCCTGGAAAGTCAGATGTGTACGCGTCATAAAAAGCGGGGACAAATTCATGTGTATAGGCTGCGGCAGCTCGGAGCACACATTCAGAAGATGTCCACTACACAGTGATCTGATCTTCCTATGAAATAACACACACGTTTGAACAACAAAAAATAAAAAGCATCCACACCTGCGCGCATGCATTTTTTTTTTTGGCCCGCGGATCCTGGAAACACACCCTCCGAGCTGTAGATGGCGGGACGCGAGCACGGCGGGGGAACTCACTTGGGCATGTTTTTAGGCGGGACACGCACGGTGCGCACCGACACTGGGTCGCGGGCGCCGCCACCCACCGAGTAGGCGACTTTTCCGAGGGTGCCGTTGCCCCTGGTGCGCACCCTCCTGGCGGTGCCGGGCAGACGTGAGGTATGGCGTGCGAATTCCGTTTCGGATTCCGGAGATTGAGCCCCCGGATGTTCATATAGTGATTCGATGAGTGCATCGGCGGGTAAACTTGCAATAGCGCTTTCTAGTGCCTCGTGTTGTACTCGTGTGAGCTCTTCGCCAAGTCTCAGCAAAGACTCGTCCGACAGTAACTTCAATGTTTGCGACCCTTTCATACCGAGCGCGCCGAGTTCAATGAGACGTTTTTCTTGCCGGTT
>MDSW01122627.1_pt1 | contig 12789 bp, 4 predicted proteins | sample 811171 | NCBI WGS metagenome assembly MDSW01 (sample SAMN05326641, study PRJNA326480) | marine metagenome | isolation source: seawater | place: Atlantic Ocean: North West | collected 2012 | reverse complement strand
CGACGACGGATCGCGTCGAAGTCGACGACGGCGGCGAGTCCGACGCGCACGCGCGCGCGCTCGAGTGGCTCGTGCACGCCGCGCTCGACCGCCACGCCGGGCCGTCGAGCTCGAACCACGCGCCCGGGTCGGCCGCCGCGCGAGCCGCCGAGCGCGCGCTCGCGGACGCGTTGTCCCTGGCGCGGCGAGACGAGCGACGATTTCCCGCCGTCGTCGTCGCCGTCGCGCGAAAGTCGGACCCCTCGGAGTGGCCCGCGCTGTTCGCGCGCGCGGGCGACGTCGTCGCCTTGCTCGACGCGTCGACGCGCGCGGGGAAGCTTCGCACTTCCGCGGCGTATTTGGTCGTCGTGGACGCGCTGAAGGGCCACGACGTCTCCGCGAGCGCGGCGGCGGGGTTGTTGCGCGCGGCGTTGTCGCGGCGGCGGTATTCGCTCGCGGGCGAGCTGACGCGGTTCACCGCCCGACGACCGGCCGTGGCGGAGGCGACGGCGAACGCGGACTCGTTCGCCGGGATCGGCGGCGGCGATGACATCGCCGCCGCGGTGAGCGGGATGTTCAAGTGGCTGGGGCTGGGCGGGGCGACGCCGCCGGCGCCGTCGTCGACGACGACGCCGACGACCCCGCTCGGCGCGAAGAGCGTCGCCGGCGCCCAGGGCGGCGTCATCCCGGTGCTCCCTCACGACGCGCGCGTCGCGCTGCGAGATCACGCGCGGTCGCTCGCGACCGAGATCGACCTCGGCTCGCTCGCGGTGTTCGCGAGAGAGACGGGTTTCGACGTCGGCGCGTTCTTCGAGAACGAAAAGACCGCCGAGCCCGGCGGCGGCGCGGCGCGTCTGCGCGATTTCCCCGCCGCGCTCGCGCGCGCCGCGTTTTCGCTTCGGAGGCGTCAGGACGACGACGTGTGGACCGCGTGCGGGCCGATCCTGCGTCAGATGGTCGCCGTCGGCGCGGTGGAGTGGGCGCTCGTGACGGCGACGTTGTTGCGAAGGACGGACACGCTCGCGCGCGTGGTGGACGGAAGACGCGAGCTCTTGTCGGCGTGGAGAGAGGGTGTGGAGAAGTGCGCGCAGCGCGCCGCGAGCGTGGGGGACGACGCGCAGGCGCAGTTTCTGCGGTCGCTGTTGAACGACATGCTCAGAGGGCTCAGCGCGAACGGAAGCGGGGAAGCCTAAACCCTAGATAAGAGAAGAGAGGTGGACTTGACGACGTATTAGGCGTCGTTTAAATTACATCGCCATCGCGGCGGCGGTCAGCGTCTCCCGCGCCCGTCGCGCGTCGCCCCCCGCGCGCGTGACGATTTCGCGACGGCGGCTCCCTCCGCGCCGACGAGAAGCGCCCCGTTTTTACTCGATCGCGCTCTCGACGAACGCCTTGATCGTGGCCTTCTTCTCCACGAGCGACACCCCGAACTTCGCCTCCAGATCCGCGCGAATCTTCTTCATGCTCACGCTCGCGAGGTCCGCGCCGGAGAGCATCTCCTTCACGGCGGCGCACAGCTGCGCGTCCGTGGGGCCGGGCGGCGGCGCCGAGGCCGCGCTCGGGGTGGTCGGTTCCTTCTCCGCGGCGGGCGGCGCGGGCGCGGGCGGCGGCGTCGATTCCTTCGCGGGCGGCGGCGTCGGTTCCTTCGCGGGCGGCGCGGGCGGCGGCGTCGGCGGCTTCTCCTCCTCCTCCTCGGCCTCCTTCGCATCCGCATCCGCCTCCTCCTCCTCGTCCTTCTCGTCGTCGCCGGATTCGTCCGAGCCGGATTCGTCGTCGTCGCTCCCGGAGTCGTCGCTCCCGGAGTCGTCGTCGTCGTCGTCGTCGTCGTCGTCGTCGTCGCTGCCGTCCTCCTTCTTCGCCTTCTTGCTCGCCGGGGACTTCCCGCCGCCGCCGCCCGACGCTTTCCTCTTCGCGCCGACGACGGTCGCGAGCTTCCGCTCGAGCGCCGTCTTGCGCTTCGCGATCGCCGCGAGCTCAGCCTTGATCCCCGCCGCGTCGTCCGGGAGCCTGCCGCCGGTCTTGACGCCGCCGCCGCCGCCGGACTTGGACTTCTTCTTCGCGTCGCGCGCCTTCTTCTTCGCGAGCTTCTCCTTCTTCGCGGCGACGCGCTCGCGCTTCCGCGCCGCCTTCTCCTTCTTCACCTCCGCGATCGCCTTCAAGTTTTTCTTCCCCTCGGTCGCGGCCGGGCTCTCGAGCCACGACAGCAATCGCGCGGCTTTCGCGTCCTTGACGCCCTCCGCGCCGGCGCCGCGGGGGAGGTCGAGGAGGTCGAGCAGCGTGTTCAGCGTCGTGCCCATGATGCGATCGATCAGGCCCTTGACGCGGTCGCGCTCTTTCGCGTCGTCGAGGACGAGGCCGCTGAAGTCGCGGATGTTCTTCTTGATCGTCGTCGCCTTCCCGGGACGGTTGTACATCACGCGGTGCAGGAGCTTGAGGTGCTCGTCGTCGGACTTGAACTTGTTCAGGTTGAAGTCGACTGCGATGCGATGCGACGCGACGCGCGCGAACGGGAGGGAGGGAAGAAGCGGATGAGAGGCGGACGAGGACGAGGGCGCGGGCGGATCGATCGGATGTGTAGGCACGACGGCTGCTGCGTTTTCAATTGTTTTCGCGCGCGCGCACCGTTCGGGATGTCTCGAAGCTTGGTGCCCTTCCCTTCCGGGATGACGAATTCCTTCTTCGTCGGCGACGCGACGACGTAGACGTCCACGGTGGACTTGCGCTCGCGCTTCTCGCGCCCGGCGGCGGGTTCGGGGTCGGCCATCGTGCCCGGGGTGCGTGCGAGAATGAACAACGATCGGGGGGAGCGGCTGATGACTGTGAAAGCGCGGCGAAAGGACCGTTGATGAAACGAGTGCGAGTTTTCACTTTTTGAATCGTCCGTTTTCACTGCGACTCCCTCATCACCGTCTATCGACCGCCCCCCTTCCTCCTCGCGCCGAGTCCTTTCGTCCTGAGCTCCGCCTGCAGCGGGTCCAACCCCTTCGCGTCCGCCGCGCGGTCGTCGTAGTACCCCTCGTAGATGTCCCCCAACGGCTTGGATATCCAATCCAGGTCGACCTCGCGCTCGAAGACGCGCCCGCGGTCGCCGCCGCCGCCGCCGTCGCGCTTCGCGCGGTCGCCGCCGGCGCTCGACTTGACGGCGGCGCGTCGCGCGCGCTCCCACGCTTCCTCGGACTCTTTCGAGCGTCTGCGCGCGCCCGCGGCGCCGTATGAGTCGTCCTCGTCCTCGTCGTAGAAGTCGTACGACGACGCGCCGCCGCCGCCGCCGCCGGACGCCGTCGCCGCCGACGCGACGGAGCCGTCGGCGCCGGCGTACGCGTCGCCGTCGCCGTCGCCGCCTTCGTCGTCGTCGTCGTAGCCCCCAACCTCCACGGCGCCGCGGACGTGATGCGAGCTCGTCTTCCTCGGAACGCTCTCCGCGAGCCTCCGCTCCTTCTTCGCGCTCACCTGCTTCCGCATCTGCGCGCACACGTCGTACACGCGCCAGTCCGGGACGCCCTCGCGTCGGCACCGCGACTCGAGAAACGCGAGCGTCACCTTGCTCACGACGACGTCGTTCGCCTTCAAGTCGTCGAACACCTCCAACGCGGCGTTCACGTCGCCGTTGTGGCAGCACGCCTCTACGAGCGCCTCGTACACGTTCGCGCGCACGCCGCCGTCGTCCGCGTTGTGCTCGTACGAGGAGGAGGAGGAGGCGACCTTTGACGGGCGCAGCGCGTCTCTGGCGGCGTCGACGCGGTAGAGCCGCAACGCGAACGCGACGTCGCCGATGCGCGCGCTCGCGGTGATCATATCGCGCAGCGCGCTCGCGGTGAGGATCTCGCCCGCGGGCGTCCTCGCGTCGTTCGGGCGCGCGCGCGGCGCTTCGAGTTTCAGAGGGCACGCGGGGCTGGCGGCGCCGGCGGCGCCGTCGTCGTCGTCGTCGTTGTCGTCCGCGGCGGCGGCTTCGAACGACGCGAGCTCCTCCTCGACGGTCATCCCGCGTCGTTCGCTCGCGCGGTTCGCGTCGCCGCCGCCGCCGCCGCCGTCGTCGTCGTCGTCGTCCCACGGGTTCGCCTCGCCCTCGCCCTCCACCGCGACGCCGTACGCTTCGCATCGCTCGTACACCTCCGTCGCCCTCCGCAACATGACCCGCGCTTCCCCCGCGTCCGTCGCCATCGCCGCGCGGCACAACGCGCTGACGATGCCGCTCGCGGACGCCTTATCCGTCCTGTGCCCCGCGCGCGTCATCCTCTGATGCAGCGTCCACGCCCACACCACCTGACCCTCGCTCGCGCACGTCTGCACGAGCGCGCGGTACGTCGGCGCTCGGGGCGCGTAGCCGCGCGCGTCCATCCACGACAAGATGCGCAGCGCTCGCTCCGCGTACGCGGCGCGACATAACGCTCGGACGACGCCCTCTAACGTCGCGCGCTCGAACCTGCCGCGTCGGCGCGCGATCGCCTTGACCTCTTCGAGCATGTCGTCGATGCGTCCAGCCTCGGAGACGACGCGCACGAGCGCGTTTTGGCAGCGGTCGTTCGGGCAGACGCCGCGTTCGGTCATCTCGCCGAGGAGCGCGTACGCGCGTTCGACCGCGTCGCCGGCGACGTCGTCGTTTGATTGGTCGACGCCTTCCACGTCAGCAGAATCAGAATCAGAATCAGAAGATCTCGCGGCGTCGTCCGCCGACTTGATGTTCCCGCACGCGTTGAGCAGGCACCCGAACGTCACCACCGACGGCGTGATGTTCCGACGCTTCATGATCTCGTACGTGTCGAACGCCGCGCGCGGGTCCCCGCCTTTGACTTGCGCGTCGATGAGCGCGGTGTACGTGTACGCGTTCCCGGCGCCGCCCTCCACGGTGTCGTCCTCCTCCGCGGCGTCGAAGACCGCCTTCGCGGCGGCGGCGCCTCGGCCGATCGGCGCGCCGCGCGCGGCGGCGTTCATGAGGCCCACGTACGTTCGCGTGGATCGCGGGACGCGCGCCGATCGCATATCGCGCACCAGCGAAAACGCCCACTCCGCGCCGTCCGTGGCCGAGCGTCCGCCGCACGAGTGGAGCAGCGTGTTGTACGTGATCGTGTCCGGCGCCGTGCGGCGGCGCGTATCCATCGCGGACGCGGACGTCGTCTCGGAACTCCCGGGAGCGGCGGCGGCGGCGGCGGATGAAGAAGAAGAAGAAGAAGAAAACGTCCTCGCGTCGTCGCCGCCGTCGATCGCCGACTCCGCCTTCATCTCTTCGTACAGCGCGAACGCGGCGTCCACGCGACCCACCGCGGCGTACAGCGCGATCGCGGCGTTCCTCACGTACGCGCTCGCGCTCGCGCTCTTCGGCGCGCGCTCAAACACAGTCAACCCCTCCCTCGCTTCCCTCGCGCCCTCCAGCGCATCGCGCCGCCGCCGCCCCCCCGCCGGTCCCGTCGCGAAAACGCCGTTCGCGTCCGACGACGCCGCGCTCGCGCCCGCGACGCCGCCTCGGCACGCGGTCAGCGCGCTCGCGAGCGTGTACGAATCGAGCGCGTGCCCTCGCGCGCGCATGAGCTCGAGCGCGTCGAGCGCCTCGCGCGCGCGTCCGGCGCGCGCGCACACGGAGACGAGCGCGCTCCACACCGCGGCGTTCGGCTTGGGCGCCTTGGCCTTGGCTTTGCGGCCGCGTCCGACGTTTTCGATGTCCGACAAAACATTGTCCGACAAAACATCGTCCGACTCGCGCACGAGCGCGTTCACGATCCCGACGCATCGAGTCACGGCGTCGTCCCCAGGCCACGCGCCCGCGGCCACCGCGCGCGCGAGCGCGGTGAACAGCGACGACAGCGCGTGGTCGTTGCCCCCGCAGCCCGCGTCCTCGGCGCGGCGGTACACCTCCAGGCCCCACCGCACGAGCTCCGCGGTCTCGCCTCGCGTGACGGTCGCGACGGTTCCCATCTGAACCGTCGCCTCTTTTGCCGTCGCCGCGACGTCGGCGTCGGCGTCGACCGCGCCCGCCGCGCTCGTCTCCGTCTCGAGCGCGACGCCGACGCCCGCGGCGACGGCGGCGAGCGCCGCGCCGTACGTCCGGTCCGTCGCCGCGTCGCGCCCCAAATCCTCGTCCAACTCCCTCAGCGCCTCTTTCGCCGCGCGAACGTTCCGCGCCTTGGCCGCGGCGGTGATGAGCGAGTTGTACGTCCGGACGTTCGGCCGGACGCGCGGGTCGTCGCGCATGCGCGTCGCCGTCTCTCTCGCCGCGTCCCAATCGCCCGATCGCGCGCACGCGTCGATGAACGAGTTGTACACGCCGTCGTCGCACGCGCCGGCGTCGATGGCGTCGCACAGCGCTTTCTTCGCCGCGCGCATCTCGCCCGCCTTCCCCGCCGCGGAGATGAGCCCGCTGTACGCGAACGCGTCCGGCGCGAGGCTGGAATCGGCGTAGAGTCGAAACGCGTCGACGGCGGCGGAGTAGTCTCTGGCGCGCGCGCACACGCCGAGGAGAGACGCGTAGAGGCGTCGATCGGGGGGCAGCGACGACGCGTACGTCAGCGCGAGGTCGATTCGGCGTTGGGCGCCGCACGCGCCGAGGAAGTCTTTGTGCGAGTTGGCGATGCGTCGGCCGATGGCGCGCGCGAAGGCGCTCGAGTTCGCGGCGGGGGCGGCGGATTCGGATTCTTCGCCGGATTGGCGACGCTTTTTCTCGTCGTCGTCGCGCGTTCTGCCGACCCAGCCGTCGTCGGCGTCGTCGTCGGCGCCGTCCTCCGTCAGCGCGTCGCTCAGGAGCGCGACGCAGCCTTCGAGGTCGCCGCGTCGGAGCGTGCGATCGAACCTCGCGACGATCTCTCGCGCGCGCGCGTCGTGGCTCGACGCGGGTCGCGATCTCGCGGGGGGCGCGCCGAGGCGCGTCGTCGACGCGCGTCGGGGCGCCCGCCGCGATCTTTCTGTTTCTCTCTCGCCCGTCGCGACGCGCGCGGTCGACGTCGACGCCGCCCCGCCGCGTCCGCGTCCGCCCGCGTCGCCTCCGCCGCGGCCGCGTCGAGCGCGCTCGGAGCCGTACGCGAGCGCTTTACGGCGAACGCCCGCGTCCGACGACGACGGCGGCGGCGGACGATCGCCCCCCGCGCGCGACGCCGCGCTCCTCGAAAGCGCCCCCGCCCGAGAGCGCGCTTTATTTCTCCTCGCCGCGCGAACATCTTCGTCGTCGTCGCTTCCGCTGGAGTCGTTCTCGACGGCGCCGCCGCCGGGGCGACTCGCGATCGCTCGCGGGGCCCTCCATCGAATGACGCCCGGTCGATGGAGACCCGCGCGCGGCCGAGCCGCGCACCACGCGCGCGCCGCCATCGCTCGACACGTGTGCCGCGAAAAGCGTATCGCGCGCGCTCTTCTTCATCCGAGAGGTCCCGCGGAGATTATCGTTCGGGTTTTCCGAGAACTTTCGTAGTATGGATTTCACGTACTCGCGTATGAGCAATTGGTTCGGATACCCCATAACCTGCGCTATTTTTTCTGTCTCATCAGCAAAGAGAAGGGGGGAACGAGCTCGACGGTTCGCCCGCGACGGACGGCACACCGAACGGCAGCACCGCGCGCACGCACGCACCGCGCGCGCCGGCTCGCACCGCGACCGCCCGTCGTCGCGCGCTCGCGTCGCCGCGAACCAAAGAAGACCCGCCGTCGTCGCGTCGGCGTCGCGTCGCGTCCCCGCAGCCTCGGACGCTCCGCGAAAACGCATCTCAACTCGCGCGAACGAGACCTGCCGACCGACGCGACGCTCGCCATGGACGGCGCCGCGCACGGCGGCGACCACATCCAGGTCCTCGTCCGCGTCCGCCCGCCGAACGCGCGCGAGCTCTCGCGAGGGTACGTCAAGGCGCTGCGCGCCAACCCGGGCGGCGCGTCCCTGGAGATCCTCCATCCCGCGCACGCCGCGGCGAAGACGACGAGCGCGCACTCGTACGGATACGACCACGTCTGCGACGAGCATCAGACCCAGGCGGAGGTGTTCGAGTCCGTGGGCGTCCCGGTGACGGACGCGTTCTTGGAGGGGTACCACGGATGCCTCATCGCGTACGGGCAGACGGGCGCGGGGAAGACGTACACGATGCAGGGCCCGGACGAGCACGCGGTGGTGGTATCACGCGCCGACGACGACGATTCCGCCGCCGCCGCGATGGAACACGACGCCGCGGGCGCGGGCGCGGCCGGGGCGCGCGACCCGGAGCAGCGCGGTCTCATCCCGCGCGTGTTGCAGAGGATCTTTCAGAGGATCCAGGACGAGAAGGACGCGGTCGAGGGCGCGGCGGCGACCGCCGGGGACGACGAGGATAAAGAAAACGCCGCCGCCGGCGCCGGCGCGGACGCCGACGCGAACGGCGGCGGCGGGTCCATCGACTTCACCGTGAAGTGTTCCTACCTCGAGATCTACAACGAGACCGTCGCGGACTTGCTGTGCGAAGATCCGACGGGAGGACCGCAGCCGGTCATCCGTCTGGACGAGAAGAAGGGCGTCTTCGTGGAGGGTCTCACCGAAGCCGCGGTGACGTCGGCGGAGGAAACCTACGACGTCTTCACGCGCGGGAGCCACAACCGACGCGTCGGTCAGACCGAGATGAACCGCGAGTCGTCGCGGTCGCACGCGGTGTTCACCGTGTCGTTGGAGTCGCGAAGACGGCCGTTCAAAGGCGCGGCGGTGCAGAAGAGAAGCGCGCTCTTGCACCTCGTCGACCTCGCCGGGAGCGAGCGGCAGAAGAGCACCGACAGCGCGGGGGAGCGTCTGAAAGAAGCGAGCGCGATCAACAAGTCGCTCAGCGCGCTCGGAAACGTCATCAAGGCGCTCGTGGACGTCGCGGACGGCAAGGAGAGGCACGTCCCGTTCAGGGACTCGAAGCTGACGTTCCTCTTGAAGGAGGCGCTCGGCGGCGCGGCGAGGTGCACGCTGCTCGCGTGCGTCTCCCCGGCGGCGCAGCAGACGGAGGAGACGCTCTCCACGCTCAAGTTTGCGCAGCGCGCGAAGATGGTCAAGGTGAAGGCGACCGCGAACGAGGAAGCCGTCGGAAGCGCCGCGGAGCTCGCCGCGGAGGTTGTGCGCCTGCGCGCGCAGCTCGGCGCGCTCGAGGGCGGCGGCGGGTCGGGCGGCGGCGGCGGCGGCGGCGCGCGCGCGAGAGAGCTCGAACTGCACGTCGCGCGCGCGAACCGCGCGGCGGCGGCGGCCGCCGCCGCCGCGGAAGAGAACGTCCGCGACCTCGCTACAAAGCTCGCGGGCGTGGAGGAGCTGTCGTCGCGGCTCGACAAGAACCTCCAATCCACGAAGATGGTTCTCAGACTGCGCGAGGACGCGCTGAAGAAAAGCCTGTCAAAGAAGGGAAAGAAGGGCGACGCCGGCGACGACGACGACGCGAACGCGGAGCTCGCCGAGCTCCGCAAGCTCGCGGAGTGCCCTCCGGAGGTGATTCGCATGCGCATGGAGATGACGGACCTCCGCGCGCGCATGGAGCAGCTCGAAGCGGAGAACGGGAAGCACCCGGCGAAGGGGAAGATGACCAAGGTGTGTTCTATACACTGGTCCCCATACGACCGCGTTGGCGGGGTGAACGCCGATCCTTAAGGACTTTTCCCGGCGCATCCCTCCGCCCACCCCTCGCTTTCAATACCCGCCCTCGACGCCTTTCAACTCCAACTGACGCCTTTCAACTCCACCCCGACGTTCGCTTGTACGGAACGACCCCAAGCTCGAGACGGAACTCGCGGAGCTTCGCGCGGTGCGACTCGAGGAGGGCGTCATCGCCGCGAACGCGATCGAGGCGCGCGACGCCGCGGAGACCGCGCGCGCGGAGACGGAAGCCCTGTGCAAGGTGCTAGAGGCGAAGCGCGAAGCGTCCGAGCGCGCCGCCGCGGACGCGGAGGACGCGGCGGCGAACGCGGAGGCGGCGCGCGCCGTCGCCGAAGCCGCCGTCCCGAGCGCGGAGAAAGCCGCGGCGGAGGCGACGGCGAACATGGCGCGCGTGCAGGCGACGTTCGAGGAGCAGAAATCCGTCATGGAGGAGATGTTCGTGCGGCTCGAGTCCTTGGACGGGACGCGCGCGTCTCTGGAAGCGCAGCTGTCGGAGGCGCGCGAGAGGCACGCTTTTGCGAAGAGGGAGCTGGACGAGACGCGGGCGGCTCTGGCGAAGGCGACGCGCGCGAAGGAGAGGGTGGAGGCGCACGCGGCCGCGGCGGCGGCGTCGCACGCGGAGGCGATCGCGGCGAAGACGGCGGAGACGACGGCGGCGATGGAGACGATGGAGAGCGAGCACGCGCGCGCGACGGAGGCGGCGCGACGGAGCGCGGAGAAAGCCGCGGCGACCGCGGAGGCGGCGCGCGCCGCCGAGCGCGCGTCGCTGATGGAGGCGCACGACGCGAAACTCGCAGCCGCGCTCGAGGCGCACGCGAGCGAGCTCGACGCGCGACTCGCGGACGCGGCGAAGGCGAAGGAGGATGCGATCGCGGCGACGACGGCGTCGCACGAAGCGGCGGCGACGGCGGCGGCGGCGGCGGCGGCGGACGCGACTGCGGCGCTGGAGTCGTCCCACGCGGCCGCGCTCTTCGCGCTCGAGGAGAAACACGCGGCCGCGATGGCCGAAGCCGACGCGGCGCGCGCGGCCGCGGCGGAGGAGACCGCCGCGGCGGCGGTGGAGGCGCGCGAAGCCGCGCTCGCGGCGGCGGCGGAGGCGCACGAAGCCGCGCTCGCGGCGGCGGCGACGGCGCGCGACGTCGAAATCAAAGCTCTCGAGACGGCACGCGCCGCGCTCGAGGCTTCGCACGCGGCCGAACTCGAAGAGCTCAAGTCCAAGCGCACGGCGACCGTCGCCGAGATCGAGACCGCGCACGCCGCCGCGTTCGCGGAAGCGTCGCGCGCGCACGAGGAAGAGAAGAAGGCGCTGACGAAGACGCACGAAGCGGCGGCTGCGGCGGCGGCGGCGGCGATGGAAGACGAGCGCGCCGCCGCCGTCGCCGCGCTCGAAGAGAAGCACGCGTTCGCGCTCGAAGAAGCGCGCGCGAACGCGGACGCCGCGGAGGAGACGGTCGCCGCGCTGAGGCGAGAGCTCGCGGACCTCGAGCGCGCGCGAGAGACGGAGGTGGCTGAGCTGAAGGCGTCGCACTCGGCGTCGACGGACGCGCTGCGCGCGTCGCATTCAGAAAATCTCGCCGCGCGAGAGGCGGAGCACGAAGCGTCGATGAAGAACCTGGAGGCGACGCTCGAGGACGCGTCCGCGGAGGAGGGGAGGAGAAACGTCGCGATCGAGCAGGCGAAGATGGAAGCCGCGGCGGCGTTGAAGTCTCTTCGAGAGTCGCACGACGCCGAGCTCGCCGAGCTCGAAGAGCGACGCGCGGCGGAGACGGCGGCGTTTTCGGCGGCGGCGGCGACCGCCGCGGCGACCGCCGCCGCGAAGGCGGCGGCGGACATGGCCGCGGCGGTGGAGGCTGCGACCGCGGCGGCGACGACCGCGGCCGCGGCGGCGATAGAGGCGCTCGAGAAGGACAGAGAGAGAGCCGTGGAAGCGACGAAGGCGGCGTCGGAGGAGGAGACGTCGGCGTTGCGCGCCGAAATCGAGTCGCTCAGGGCGGAATCCGCAAAACTCGCGGCGACGCTCGAGGAGAACGAGACCGCGTTCGCGTCCACGGAGGCGAACATCGCGGCTGCGACGGCGTTCACGGAGCGCGCGCTCGAGGAGTACAAGGCGAACTCGGAGGCGGAGAAGCGCGCCGCGGTCGAAGAGGCTGTGAAGAAAGCGCTGGAGGAGGCGCGCGCCGAGTCGAGGAGCGGCGAGGCGGACTCGATGAAACGCGCCGAGTTTGAACGCGCGCGAGCGTTAGCCGCGCTCGAGGACGTCCACGCGAAGAGACTCGCGGAGACGCGGGCGACGCACGCGGCGGAGTTGCGCGACGCGCGCGCGATCGCGGCGTCCAGCGCCGACGCGCTGGAGGCGGCGGAGGCGAGGCGAACGAGCGACCTCGCGAAGCAAAAGGAGACGCTCGAAGCCGCCGCCAAGGCGTGCGTGCGCGCGCAGGAGAAGCTCCTGGCCGCCGCGGAAGAGAAGGCGGCGGGGTTAGAGCGCGAGATGCTGGAGGCGACGGAGCGCGCCGCGGGCGCGAAGACAGCCGCGGCGATGCTCGAAGCGAAGGCGGCGGCGTCGGCGGCGTCGGGGGCAAAAGCCGCGGAGGCCGCGGAGGCGGCGCTCGCCGCCGCGCACGCGACGGAGCTCGAGAGCTTGCGCGCGTCGCTCGAAGAGGAGGCTTCGCTCGCGCACCGCGCCGCGGCGGACGCGACCGCGAGAGCTGACGAGCTCGTCGGCGTCGTAGCGAGCTTGGAGACGCGCTTGAAGGCGGCGACCGAGGCGGCGAACATGACGTCGGCGGAGGCAGAGGAGGCTTTGCTCGCGAAAAAAAAGGCGGAGGCGGTGATGGCGAAGCGCGCGTCCGTCGCCGCGTCGCAGCGCGGCGCGATGGAGAAGGAGCTCGCCGCGCAGGAGGCGGAGCTTGCGAGCGCGAGGGCGGACGCCGCCGCGGCGGCGGCGGCGGCGGCGGAGAAGGCGGCGAGGGCGAAGAAGGACCGCGAGGACGCGGCGGCGGCGGCGGCGGAGGAAGCGCCGAGGACGGCGTCGAAGAAGGGGCGGAGCGCGGCGGCGAAGACGCCGGGGACGACGGGGAAACGGAAGCCGCTGAGCTCCGTCTCCGCGAACGCGACGACGCCGGTGGAGGGCGGCGGCAGCGCGGGGAAACGCGCGCGGAAATCGCCGCGGGGGGCGGCGGAGGTCGCCACGGGCGCGTCGCCGACGACGGCGGAGGATGCCTCGGGCGCGTCGCCGACGACGGCGGCGG
>MDSW01031079.1_pt1 | contig 12790 bp, 12 predicted proteins | sample 811171 | NCBI WGS metagenome assembly MDSW01 (sample SAMN05326641, study PRJNA326480) | marine metagenome | isolation source: seawater | place: Atlantic Ocean: North West | collected 2012 | reverse complement strand
ATATACCAATCACTTCGCATTTGTTTGCCTTCATTTAGTTCCTTTAAATTTTGATAATTAAATGTATATTTAGCTTTACGAGAAGTTGTGCACCAAAGAAGAGTTTCGTGTGCATTAGTAAAACGTGTTCCACGAAAGTTTGGCATAGGATTTGTTTTATGCCAAATGATATCGTTTAAAATCCAAAGACCTCTATCTTGAATAGAAGAGCCAACTCGTAAAATATTATGGTAACTTCCTATTACCCAAAGTGCACCACCTTTTTTTAATATTCTTGTACACTCACCAAGCCATTTGTTAGTGAAATTATCATATTCTTGATATGTGCTAAATTTATCCCAATCTTGAGTTACTGCCTCTACAGTAGTTTGGTCAGGTCTATACAAGGTATCTTTTAATTGAAGATTATATGGTGGATCTGCAAAAATAAGATCAACTGATTGATCTTTTATTTTCTTCATTTCTTTGATTGAGTCACCTAAAATTATTTGATTTTTTTTCATATAAGCAAAAAAGAATCTTTAAGCAGTTATGGAATCAGGTCAATCGACTTATCAACAACGGGAATCTTTTCATTGGGATAAAAGGTAGATTTTGAAAAAAAAGACAAAAAAAAGTGGGGAGTCTCAAGACTCCCCGTAAAATCATCAATTGGGAGGAATGATGATAATTACTAAATAGATTTTGCAATATCTATTTCAAGCATGTAGAAATTATATTTAATATGCATTTATTGCATAATATTAATATGTAATTTTAGTTTCTGATTAGTGATTTAATTGGTTCAAAACTTTTACGGTGAATATTGGTTGGACCTTTTTCTTTTATTGCATCAATATGTTTTTTTGTACCATAACCAGCATTGTGTTTCCATCCAAAGTGTTGATATTTATTATCTAAAATACTCATAAGTCGATCACGGTGAACTTTTGCAATTATAGAAGCTGTTGCAATTGATAATGAAACTCTATCTCCTCCAACAAAAGATTTTTCGTTAAAATTTTTATAGTTTATTTTAAAATTTCCATCAACAATTATACTAGCGCTTGGATTATTAAATTTATCTATAACTCTTTTCATTGATAATTTTGTTGCTTCCAATATATTAAATTTATCAATTTCTTCTACACTAGCAAGGCCTAAATAATATTCTAAAATATTTTCTTTTTTTAATTTTTGAAAAAATTTAAATAATTCTAATCGTCGTTTAATTGTTAATTTTTTAGAATCAGTAATTGGAATTTTGGTTTCTAAAATCCCATAGCTATTATAAATTACACCGCAACTTACAACTGGTCCGGCAAGTGGACCTCTCCCAACTTCATCTAAACCAATTACAGGACCCTTAATTGTATTTTCTATTGTAAAATCAGCCACTATTTTTCGTTAAGTCTTGGCATGATCTCAACAAAATTACAGGGCTTGTGCCTAATGTCTAATTGATACTTTAAAATTTCATCCCAACCATCTTTGCATGCTCCAGTTGATCCAGGTAAACAAAAAACATATGTACTATTTATAAGTGCTGCAACTGCTCTTGATTGTATTGCAGAAGTTCCTATTTTTTCAAAACTGACTTGACGAAATAATTCTCCAAAACCATCAATGTGTTTATTTGCAATTTCTTTTATTGCTTCAGGAGTTGTGTCACGGCCAGTTAAGCCTGTTCCACCTGTAGTAATAATACAATCTACATCTTTTTCTAGAGATATTGACTTTAAAGTATTTTTTATTTTATTAACATCATCAGGTATTATTATTCTTTTAATTATCTGATGACCAGAATTTACAATTCGTTTTTCAAGTGTGTCACCAGAAGTATCATTTTCAATAGTGCGCGAATCTGAAATTGTTATAACAGCAATGTTAATAGCAACAAAATCTATAGAGGTATCGATTGGCATATAATATTAATAAAGTGGATCACTACCATTTGCTAGCATTTTAAGAGATCTCATTTCTTTATTATTTTTATTTTGGTAAATCCAGTATTTAGTCAGTATTTTTTCAATAAACCATCTTGTTTCTCTTGAGGGTATACTCTCCATAAAAAAGAGAGGGTCATCCATATAATTTGTTTCTTTTTTCCATTTTTGAAGATTGCCAGGACCTCCGTTGTAAGCAGCTGCCAAAAAAATCAAATTTCTTGATACGACTTCTAAGTCAAGAAGATAATTAATATATTCTTGACCAACCTCTAAATTAATTTCAGGATTTTTTAAAATATTACTGTTGTTTCTTTTTACGTCTTTACTTTTAGTAATAAATTTTGCTGTGGAAGGTAGAACTTGCATAAGTCCTATAGCACCATCTTTACTTTTTGCCTTAATATTAAACATTGACTCTTGATGCATAAAGGCATGTAATAATTCTTTTTCTATTTTAAATCCATCTCGAGGTTTCCAAACACTGGTTGGGTAATAGAGGTGTATTGGAACATCCATTCCAAACTGCTCTAGCCTATTAACAATTTTTAATTGTGTATAAGCTAAATCAAAATTTTCAGATATGCTTATCGATTCTTCAGCAATTTGTTTATTTAATATAGAATTTATATGGACTATCTCCTTTTCTAATTCATCTGCGAAACCAACTTGTATAAGTGTTTGTAATCTTTTTCCTGCTGGTAGATTAAGTAATTTACTATTTTTTTTATTTAAAATTGATTTCTGATTCCATTCAATTTTATTTTCCACCCCTAAAATTTCAAGAGCTAGCATTCCATAAAAACTGTTCGGATTATGCGATGCTCTTTTTAGCCAAAAATTTATATCTTCATAAAGACCTAGCTTTGCATAAGATCTAGCTGTCCAAAAACTACCTGATGTTTGATGCCATGCACCATCTTTCAAGCTTATTGAAAATAGTGAAAAGTAATTTGCTGCATCTTCATACTGTTCTAACCTCCAAGAACTAAGACCTGCAGTCCATGCAGCGTATGGTACATATTTTGCTGAATTTACAAGGGCTTCTGAAGCATATTGAATTGCCAATTTATTTTTATTTGCTAAAAAATATCCCTTAGCTATTAATTCTTTTTGTTGGTCTATTTCTACTTGATCTAATAATAGATTTACATCACGTTGATTTAATAATTGTAAAGCCCCAGTTGGCCAACCTTTATTAACTCTAGATTTAATGCCATTAATTAGTTTTCTTTTTTCGGTTTTTTGAGAGCTTGATAGTTTCTTTAAACTTTTATATTTATCTTTTTTTACTTTACTTACTGTCTCTGATTCCACCCCCAATGGTAGTGATGGCTTTGTTGGGCTTTTATAACCTGGAGGCATTCTTCTTATTGCCAATTTATATATTCTTTTAGCTTGAGGATGATCGTAATATTTCTTTAACCAATAGTATAATTCTAAATATTTAGATTTATAACAATTTGGATGAAGAAACTTTTGTGCATAAATATGACCCAGTAGTGTTTTGTTTTGTATTTTTAATATATACCTGTTTGCACTTTTCCATTTACATTTTTCTTGAAATAAATAAGCCTGTTGATAATTATGTACATCATCTTCACTTAATATTTTAGATGAAAAAATATCACCATACTTTTTTGATATATCAATTTGAAAAGCTTGTGCGTTTGGAATTATAATAACAAAACTAAATATTATAAATAATATTGAATTAAGTGTCTTCATTTTCATTATTTAATTTCTTTTCTAACATTTGTAAGTCTTCCCAAGATGCTTTTTTATATTGTGGTGAACGTAACAAAAAAGCTGGATGATATGAAACAATAGTATAGATTACTTTATTTAACTTAAAAGATTTATATTCATGCCATCTGCCTCGCAATTTACCTAAAGCTAAAGGTGTTGATAAAATAGCTTTTGTTGCAACCGTCCCTAATAAAAAAATATAATCTGGATTTATAATATCAACTTGTTTTTGTAAGTAAGGCAAAAATTCTAAAATTTCTTTATCAGTTGGTGTTCGATTATCTGGTGGTCTCCAATTTACAACATTGGTAATATAAACATTCTCTCTTCTTAATTTTATTGCTGCAAGCATTTTGTTAAAAAGTTGTCCCGCTCTACCAACAAACGGAATACCTTGTTCATCTTCATCTTTTCCTGGCGCTTCCCCAATAAACATTACTTTTGCATCAAGACTTCCATCATAAAAAACCAATTTTTTAGCTGATTTTTTTAGAGGCGTTTGGTGATTTTTTATACTTTTCATGACTTCGTTTATTTGTGACAACTTATTATTGTCAGTATTGTGATTTTGACTTTTTATAAAAATGTTATTATTTTGAAACCAATTTCGAGGAGAATCCTGTAGAAAATAATTTATGCCCAAATTCTTTATAAATTTTAAATTGTTCTTATTTGATTGATTCATTTTAATTTAAGATTATTTAATTCTATTGTAACTAATTATTTTTTTAAATAATAAATTATATGAAAAAACTCTTTTTTATTAGCATTATTATACTATTTTCTAGTCCAATTTTAGCATTTAACAGCTCTTCCTTTCTTATATCTCAACTAGCATTTAAAAATTACGATTATCAACATAGTATTTTAGATTATGACATTAAGGATAGTAAACTTTCAAATGGCAATCTTTTGGACAAAATAATTGCGGCCGTGATAATTGAAGATTTATACGTTGCTAATAAAATTGCTGACGAACTACTTTCTAAGGATAAATATAATCAAGAAGCGTATATCGTTAAGTTAGTATACCTTTATTTGAATAAAAAATTAAAAGAAATTGAAAAATTATACAATATGTCAGAAGATAAAAATGAATTAATTGATTTTATTTTTTTTAATAACAATGAATTAAAAGATAAATCTACAATAAGCAAATCATTAATAGATATAGTTACATCCTCATTTTCAAATTCTGATCAAAAATCACTAAATTATAATTTTCTTTTATTTTACACTTCTCTCTCAAAAATTATTGATGTTAAAAATGATAGAGCAACTTTAATTAAAGGAGAGCTTTTTCAAAAAGTTAAACAATTTAAAGTTGCAAGAGAGATTTTTGAAATTATTCAACCATCAAGTCCATATTATATCGATGCTCAAAGAAGTTTAGCAATAAATTATTCTTATTACTCACCTTATGACGAAGCTGTAAAAAATATAAAAAATATATTAAAAATTAATAACAATAATTATTTATTGAAAAAAATTCTTGCTGATTTTTATAGAGTTAATAAAAAATACAAACTTGCTATTCCAATTTATAATGAAATGCTCAAAGCAAATCAGGAAGACTTATGGAATATATATTATATGAGAGGTATATGTTATGAACGACTTGATGATTGGAATAAAGCTGAAAGGGATTTTCTCAAATCACTCGATATAAAACCAAACTCCCCAAACGTTCTAAACTATCTAGCTTATGGGTGGGTTGAGAGAGATATAAGATTAGAACAATCATTAAAAATGTTAGAGAAAGCTAATGATACTAATCCTGAAAGCTATTATATTATAGATAGTCTTGCTTGGGCTTATTTTAAAAAAAATAATTTAGATGAAGCTGCACGTTTAATGGAAAAAGTAATTGACCTTGCGCCAGGTGAGGCAATATCACTAGACCACCTTGGCGATATCTATTATGCTATGAATAGAAAAAGAGAAGCTGTTCATTTTTGGAAACAGGCAATAGAATTGGCTGATCCTGAAGATGAAATTGAATTAAATGTTCAAAGTAAATTAGACAAATTAAATGCTGGATAAAATAGTTGAAAAATCACCTGCTAAAATAAATTTATTTTTAAGAATAATTAATAAACGTAATGATGGATTTCATAATATTCGATCAGGAATTACATTTATTAATTTATATGATGAAATAACTGTAAAACCACACCATAAATTTGAGATATGTTATACAGGAAAATTTACTCCTGAGAAAAATATATTCAATGATTGTATAATTAAAAAAATTTTTTCTTTTATTAGAAAAGATCCTCCAAAACTTCTTTTTTCTATTTCTAAAAATTTTCCTTATCGAGCTGGATTGGGCTCCGCATCTTCAAATGCTGCAACGGTTATTAAAATATTAGAAAACTTACAGATAATTGAAAAAAAAAATATATTTGATTATGTCGAACTAGGTTCAGATATTCCTCTTTTTTTAAATCAAAAAGATAGTTTAATACGTGGTAGGGGTGAATTAATTTCAAATGTTTTTTTTCCTAAATATTATTTTTTGATAGTTCAACCCTCCTTTAAGTGTTCTACAAAAAAAATGTATCAATCATTTAACTCATCATACATTGATTTTAATTCTGAACTTGATTTGGAAGAAATTACTGATCAGGACTCAGGAAATGATTTTGAGAAAATTTTATTAAAAAATGAACCTGAATTTTTATCAATTATAAATTATTTAAATAATTTGGAAGGTGTTATATTCTCTAGACTTACTGGTAGCGGATCTTGTATTTTTAGTGTGTTTGAAAAAAAAGAAATTGCAAAAAATGCTCAAAGTAAGTTTAGCAAAGATTTTCCTAGTTTATGGACACATGTTAGTGAAAATAATTTAATTAATATATTTTGAATTTTTAAAGCCCATATCAATGGGCTTTTTATAATGTTTTAAATTAATTCTAATTATGAATTATCTATTGCCTTCTTTAATTTTCTATATTCCATTGTTTTAGTTCCAGCAATTTTTTCTAAATTTAGAAGCAACTCATTTGCTTTATTCAAATTACCAAGGGTAATGTATAATTCACCTAGATATTCATGTGCACCTAAATGTTCAGGATTGGCTTCTAGTGCAATTTGATATGCATCGAATGCTTTATCTAAATTTGGTTCACTATGTTTTCTGTAACTAAATCCGAGCAAATTATAAACATCAGCTTTTTTGTCACCAAGATCTTTACGCTTGGCTATTTTTTCAAGCAATTTAATCGATTTATCAAATTTCTTGTTATAAACTAAATCGTAAGCTTTATCATAAAGCTTAATAACTTGTTCATCTGCTGATATGCTTGAGCTACTGTCATCTGAACTTGCTGCAGCAAATACACTAGAACTAATAAACAATAATGTAAGTAATATTCTAATCATGCGAGTGAAATATGTGTGTTTAAGCAAATTTCAATATTTTTTTGTGAATTAATTGAATTTAATGGCAGGCGATATTATATTTTTTTAATCTGAAATAATTGTAGGGCCATGGTGTTAAAAATCCAACTAAAAGCATTATAGGTACGATCCACCATACAAGTTTTGCTTCTCCTAAAATTAACCAATCAACTGAGTTCATCGCAATTTCCATGGCCAGCATAGAAATAAAGCTCATTGTTAAAGCTGTTTGAAAGGCAATCTTAATTGTCATTTGTCTTGATAAAATTATTGTTTCTAAAATGATGCTAGTAATTAAACCATTGATAATAGCTAATATCATAATTGACAGAGTAGGCCAGTTGATAGAATTTAACTGAAAGTATAGAATTGTTCCAAAATCACCTATTGAACATCCAGCTAAGCACCACAACGTGTTTTTAGCACTTCTCATCCAAGTATGTTTGCATCTCCAATGAAATCTAGTACTGGATTTTTTTATACCGTTAGTTATTTCCATAATTTTAACATATTACAAAAATTCATATTTTAAATATATATTATTTTTAGATTTATTTATGATAATGTGTTTATTAGGAATGTTGACCTATTTTATTGTTTAAAGTATAGGCTACGAAATTTTGGGGCGTCGCCAAGCGGTAAGGCACCGGTTTTTGGAGTCGGCATTCGTAGGTTCGAATCCTACCGCCCCAGCCAAAATATAATAAAAAAAATTTAATTGGATGATAAGTAGTTACTAACTAAGTTTGAATATTTTATAAAATAATCAATAAAAATTTGTGATCTACCAATTTTATATATTTCTTTATCTTTAACACCCCATATATTTCTTTTGTTTACCCAGCCTTTATTTTTATTTACACTTACTAAACACCACTGAATTTTACATTTTTCAATGGATACAATATTACCCTTAGTTATTTTTCCAATAATTTTTCCATTCAAAGTGTTATAAACTTTTATTATATTATTTTCTTCAGATATGATTATTCCATATCTCTCACCCTTTATTAAGCTTTTATGTATCCATCCAATATTTTGTTCAAAATCAATTATTTTTCTCCAATTACTATGCTCCTCAATAATCATCAAAGGGAAATTTTTAACAATATACTTTATAGTTATTGGATAGTTTATACTTGGACCCACTCTAATATTTGCATCATTTGATTTTAAAGATACAAATCTTGGTATAGTCAATCCTGTTTCTGATCCCATTTCACTTGCTTTAACATTATTGATTAAAATGATAAGTAAAGTAATTATAATTCTTTTTGCCATTTTGATATCAGTTCACAAATTAGCATACTTTTAATATAAAGTGTATAAAAGGAAAGTATGCGCCCGTAGCTCAATTGGATAGAGCGCCAGACTACGGATCTGGAGGTTAGGAGTTCGACTCTTCTCGGGCGCGCCATCATTTTTATTTTGAAAAATTTAAAAAATTATAGAGAGATTTGTAATATTTATATTTATATATATCCAAACTAAATATAAAATAAAATGTTTTAATTTTATTTATGATAACTAATTATTCTATTTCTCAAATAAAAAAAAATACAGATATAAAAAATATTTTTAAAAACGCAAAGCTAAATAACTTAGATATATCATGCAATATATTAAATGCTAATTTTACATTAGATTCATTTAACTATTTTCCAATATATGAAAATGAATACACATTTATGGATCTATATAAGAGAAATCAATCCATTGAACATTTTTATTCTAAATCATTTTATCAAAATTATAAATCTGAATTAGAAAAAATGAAAAATTTTAACAATATATTTTTGTTAGGCTCTAATCCTGCAGATAATTATTATTCTAATTTAATTGAGTTTTTACCAAGACTTTTTTTTAATAAAGATAAAAATATAAAAATTGCAATTCATAGAAATTTATCAAACAAGTTTAGAAAATTTATTAAAAAAATTAGTTCATTCAGTGAGATCAATTTTTCATTTGTTTATTTGGATGATAATTTTTATCAGTTCAATAATTCAAATTTTCCACAATTTTTATCATTAGAAAAATCTATTAAAATATTAAAAAATTTTCTTAAGCCTTCATTTAATTCACAATTAGATAAAAAAATCTTTATTACAAGAGGTGATTCTGTTTATAGAAAAATTATTAATGAAGCTGATTTAATTTCAGTATTAAAATCCAAAGGATACAAAATTATTAATCCACAACACTATGAAATTGAAGAACAAATACAAATATTCTCAAATGCTGAAAAAATAATTTCTCCTTCTGGCTCAAACTTAACTAATATTATTTTTTGTAAACCAGGAACTGAATTGATTGAAATTTGCCCCAGATTAAATGAAAAACATGAAAATTATTTAATTAAAAGATACCAAATATTGGCTGAATTAAATAAATTAAATTATAAAAGAATATATGTTGATAGTATAGATGTTAATTCTCATTCAGATTTAGCAATAAAATATTTAAATACAAAATATTTAAAAAAAAGTAATTATTACAAAGATATTATTGTTAAAATTAAAGACTTTACATCTTTAGAGTAATTTAACATGATTTAATATAATTTGGCAATATAGAAGTGAAATTAGTTTTTAAAACATTACAATAATTATTACTATATTTAATATTTAGAAAAGTTAAAAATCTATCAAAAAAAGAATTTTTTATAGGATTTTCATAAGTTTTATAATTTTTAAATTCGTATTTTTTTTCTATATATTTTATTAGTTCTTCTAAGTTAATCACATCATCGATTAAATAATTTTCTTTTGCTAAATTACTATTAAAAATTAGTGCACCTATTTCATCTATTAAATAGTTTTTTTCCAACTTTCTATTTTTTTCAACAGCTTCTAAAAAATTAAAATAAATATCATTTACAATACTATTTAAATGATTAATTTCATAATCTTGTGGTTTTCTAAATGGGTTATACAAATCTTTAGATTTGCCTGCATTTTGTGAAAATATTTTAATTCCATTTTCAGTTTCTATATTGCTTCCTAGTAACCCTGTAGATAAAGATATAGGTTTATCATAATAAATCCAACTTGGTCCACTAACACCAATACTTCCTATCAATGCTCCATAATGAGCAAAGATTTTATCTGCAGCCATTGCTATCCAATAACCACCAGAAGCTAAGACTTCATTAGAATAAACATAAATATCAATTTTTTGTTTTGATTTGAATTTTTTAATAATATTAAAAACCTCTATAGAAGCTGAAACAGTCCCACCAGGTGAATTAACTTTAATAATTATTACCTTCGGTTTAAGCTTTTGTATTTCATTCAATTTTTTACTTACCTGAGAAGGATAAATAAAATTGTGATAATTAATATCTATTGAATTTGAGTAATTACTGATTATTACACCATTTAAGTTAAGAATTCCTATTACATTTTCTGATGTTTGATCGCCACTTCTGAAATTAAAAGTATTATTTTCAATGTTATTATCAATATATTTAATTAAAAAATTGACGATTACTATGAAAACTAAAATTCCTAATAAAAAACCTAAAGTTTTAGAAAAAACGTTCAAAAATGCCATATTTTATTGATTTTATATGTTTCATATAAAAAAAATAGTCAATTTTCTAAATATTTGGTCTTGAATCAATATTTTTAATGATTACATGACTAGCACTCTTATAGTTAGAGTGCTAAAAGAAATTTCATAAATGTTAAGAGGAAATATGAATTTTAGACCATTACATGACAGAGTACTTGTTAGAAGAGTAGACTCTGATCAAAAAACTGCTGGTGGAATTATTATTCCAGATACCGCTCAAGAGAAGCCTATGGAAGGTGAGGTTTTGCAAGTTGGATCTGGAGCAAGAGACGAAACGGGCAAGCTTGTACCATTAGATGTAAAAAAAGGGGATAAGATACTTTTTGGAAAATGGTCAGGTACTGAAGTAAAGATGAATGGTGAAGAATATCTTATAATGAAAGAATCAGACATTATGGGAATAATTACATCATCAAAAAAGAAAAAATAATTAAATTAAATATTAAAGAGAGGGAATAAAATGTCTGCAAAAAATATATATTTTGGATCTGACGCAAGATCAAAAATGTTGACTGGTGTTAATAAGCTGGCTGATGCAGTTAAAGTTACTCTTGGACCAAAAGGAAGAAATGTAGTCATGGATAAATCCTTTGGAGCACCAAGAATTACAAAAGACGGTGTTAGTGTAGCAAAAGAAATTGAACTTAAAGATAAATTTGAAAACATGGGTGCACAAATGGTTAGAGACGTTGCAAGCAAAACAAATGATATTGCTGGTGATGGAACAACTACTGCAACTGTTTTAACTCAAGCTATTGCAACGGAGGGAATGAAAGCTGTGGCAGCTGGAATGAACCCAATGGATCTTAAAAGAGGTGTTGATTTAGCAGTTGATGCCGTTGTTAATGAAATTAAGAAAAAATCTAAAGTTATTAAAACCGACAAAGAAGTTGCACAGGTTGGCACTATTGCTTCAAATGGAGATACTGAAGTAGGTAAAATGATTTCAAGTGCTATGCAAAAAGTTGGTAAGGAAGGCGTTATCACTGTTGAAGAAGCAAAAAGCTTGGACACTGAGCTAGATGTTGTTGAAGGTATGATGTTTGATAGAGGATATTTATCACCTTACTTTGTTACAAATGCAGAAAAAATGATTACTGAACTAAGTGATTGTTATGTTCTCTTGCATGAAAAAAAATTATCAAGCTTACAACCTATGCTTCCACTTTTAGAGTCTATAGTTCAATCAACTAAACCACTTCTTATTATAGCTGAGGATATAGAAGGGGAGGCTTTAGCTACCTTGGTTGTAAATAAACTTAGAGGTGGACTTAAAATTGCAGCTGTAAAAGCTCCGGGTTTTGGTGATAGAAGAAAAGCTATGCTTGAAGATATTGCAATTCTAACAGGTGGTCAAGTTATCAGTGAAGATTTGGGAATCAAGTTGGAAAATGTTACTTTAGATATGCTAGGAACATCTAAGAGATTAGTTGTAGATAAAGAAAATACAACTATTGTTCAAGGAGCAGGTAAAAAGAAAGACATTGAAGGAAGGTGCAACCAAATCAGAGCTCAAATAGAAGAAACTACTTCTGACTATGATAGAGAAAAACTTCAAGAAAGACTTGCTAAGTTAGCAGGAGGAGTTGCTGTAATTCGAGTTGGTGGAGCAACTGAAGTTGAAGTTAAAGAAAAAAAAGATAGAGTTGAAGATGCAATGCATGCTACTAGAGCAGCCGTTGAGGAGGGTATTGTTTCTGGAGGAGGAGCAGCATTAGCTTATGCAACAAAAGCCCTAAATTCAGTTAAAACATCTAATGATGATCAAAAAATTGGAGTTGATATTGTTAGAAGAGCTCTTTTCAATCCACTAAGACAGATAGCAGAAAATGCTGGTGTTGACGGAGCTGTCGTAGCTGGTAAAATTCGTGAAAGTAAAGATCACAACATAGGTTATGACGCGCAAATGGATAAATATACTAATATGGTTAGCGCAGGTATTATTGATCCAACTAAAGTTGTAAGAACTGCACTTCAAGATGCTGCATCAGTAGCTGGTTTACTAATTACTACAGAAGCTATGGTTGCAGATGCACCTGAAGACAAAGCCGCGGCTCCTGCAATGCCTGATATGGGTGGCGGCATGGGCGGCATGGGCGGCATGGGCGGCATGGGCGGCATGGGCGGCATGATGT
>MDSW01109557.1_pt1 | contig 12791 bp, 11 predicted proteins | sample 811171 | NCBI WGS metagenome assembly MDSW01 (sample SAMN05326641, study PRJNA326480) | marine metagenome | isolation source: seawater | place: Atlantic Ocean: North West | collected 2012 | reverse complement strand
GCAATTTGTAACAATAACTGGTAAATCATATGTTCTAAACCATGCTCTAGCTAAATGATCAGAAGAAGCTTTAGATGCTGAATAAGGCGAACTAGGGTTATATGGAGTCATTTCAGTAAAGTAACCTTCATCATCAAGGTCACCATATACCTCATCTGTTGAAATATGAATGAACTTAAAATCTGAATTACTAATTTTATAATATTCTCTCGAAATCTCTAATAAATTATAAGTTCCAATTATGTTCGTATTTATAAATGCGCCTGGACCGTCGATTGATCTATCCACATGACTTTCTGCTGCAAAATGAAATATCCCATCAAAACTATATTTATCAAAGAGTGCATTTACTAGTGACTTATCACAAATATCCCCTTTAACAAAAGTATAAGAATTATTGTCTATATTTATAAGATTATTTTCATTCCCAGCATAAGTCAAACTATCAAGAATGACTGGAAAATATTTGGCGTCATCCTTTATAATTGTTTTTACAAAGTTTGAACCGATAAATCCACACCCACCTGTTACTAATATATTTTTCATAAAAATGATGGAAGATTGACTTGGTCTTTCAACATTGGAAGCTTATTATCCTTTTTTGATAATATCGGATTAGAAATTCCCCAATCAATATTTAAATCTTTATCATTCCAAAATATCCCATATTCAGAATTCGGGTCATAATAGTTTGTGCATTTATAATGGACAATAGTATTATTTTTCATTACTAAGTATCCATGAGCAAACCCCTCCGGTATAAAAAGCATATTATGTGATTTGCTATCAAGTTCTACAGCTATACTTTTACCAAAATCGGGGGAGTTAGTACGGACGTCAACAGCAATATCCTTAATTGCACCAGCTACAACATGAACCAACTTCCCTTGCTGCTTTCCCAATTGATAATGCAACCCTCTTATAATGCGAGCATTATTTGAATGAACTTCATTATCTTGGACAAATTTTAAACTCAATCCAAATTCTTCAAGAAGATTTTCTTTAAATGACTCAAAAAAATAACCTCTTTCATCATGATATATCTTGGGTTTTAACAATAATATATCTTTTAATTCTTGTCGTTCGATAATCAATTTATTTTTTTATTCTCCCTACATTATCATAAGAAAAACCAAGTGATGATAGTTCTTCCATATTTATAATATTTCTAGTATCTAAAAATATATCACCACTCATTTTATCTTTAATTTTTTTCAAATCTAAAGAACGGAATTCATTCCATTCGGTCATAATTACTACTGCATCTACTTTATTTACGGAATCATATAAGCTATCAAAATAATTAATATTCTTAATAATCTTAGCCATTTCATTATTTGCAATTGGATCATAAGCATTGATGATTCCACCTTTACTTATTAAACTATTTATCATAGTTATTGAAGAAGATTCTCTTATATCATCTGTATTTGCCTTAAATGCTAAACCAAGTATAGTTATCTTTTTATTTTTTATATCACCACCAAAAAGATTAATGAGTTTTTTGACCATCCTCTTTTTTTGATCATTGTTAGTTAGTATTGCGGCCTCCACTGTCTTCATTTTTACATCATTATTTTCTGATAATGACAATAGTGCTTCTAAATCCTTAGGGAAGCAAGAACCACCAAACCCAGGTCCAGGATGAAGAAACTTATCACTTATTCGACCATCTTGACCCATAGCATTTGCAACTTTATGCACATCTGCACCGACAGCCTCGCATAGATTTGCGATTTCATTTATATAACTTATTTTTAAAGCTAAGAATGAATTTGACGCATATTTAATCATCTCTGCTGTCTCAATAGAAGTATGCATTATAGGATTTTTATTTATGTACAGTGGCCTATATACATTGCGCATTATTCCATATGCTTTTTCACTATCAGTACCAATTACTACTCTATCTGGCCACAAAAAGTCTTTTAATGCTGAACCCTCCCTTAAAAATTCGGGATTAGAGACATAATCAAATAATTTTTGACCACTGACTTTAGAATTAATTAAATTTATTATTCGTTTCCCACTCCCAATTGGCACTGTGCTTTTAGTAACTATCAACTTATAATTATTTATATTTTCTGAAATAGTTTCAACTACAGAATAAACAAAACTCATATCCGCTTGCCCATCTTTTCCTTGCGGCGTACCAACTGCGATTACTATTACATCTGATTTCAAAATAGATCTATTTATATTTGAAGAAAATGTTAACCTATTCTCTTTAATGTTTCTTTTAATTATTTCTTCTAAACCAGGTTCATAAATTGGTAGAATACCTGAATTAAGATTATCAATCTTTTTTTTGTCAATATCGGAGCAAATAACCTTATTCCCAAATTCAGCCATTCCTACACCAGTGACTAGCCCAACGTAGCCTGTGCCTATAATTGCAATTTTATTCATACGTTACTTTTGAAATTCTTTGTTTTTATGTTGATTCAGAAATTTAGATCAATCCAATTCTTCTTCTCAAAAACCACTCTAGACCAAGTATTGAAAAGAAAATTAAAATAAATAAATAATTATGTCTTATTTTGTACTTAATAGTAAAATTTTCTTTTTTATTTACATTTGATATTTTATCTAATAAGTCTTTACGATTTTCCCAAAATTTAAAAAATCCCCCAGATGAAATAGAAATATTATTTAATTTTTCTTTGTTCAAATATATTCTGTTTAACTCAATATGGCTTTCTTGAACTTCAAAAGCTCCACTGCTCACCTGGTAACTTTCTATACCCTTTTTAATATTTACAAAATATTTAATTTTACCAGGCTTAGGCGCCCAAAAACGGGATTTATATTCATTCTTATTCAAATCCAAGAATAGTGGCTTAGTACCTATGAATTCATCATTGAAATATAACTCTACTGTACCTTCATGAATAATTTCTTCATTAAAATCCAAAGACCTTCCTGATAATAATACTTCCTCTCCTTGCTGATATGAATTCTTATCTGTTCTAAAAACAAACTCCTGATTTCCACTTTTTTTCATCAACCAATTAAACATTTTATTTAACGTCTTGTCTATTAAAAAAGAATTGGTTGAATTTAAAAGATTAAATTTAATTGACGCCAAATCAAGAGAATTCCACAAAGCATACCTCAAAGATTTTTTTTCACCTAAAAGAATCAAAGAATTATGTTTTTTATCAATTTTGTAGTCTGCATAATTATTATCATTTAATAAATTTTTATCCATTTGAAAAGCCGGATACTGTGGAGGAAGAAAACCATAGTTTTCTGAAAATGTTTTAGAATCATTAAAGGAAAAATTATTTTCCCATAGCCTGTTAAAACTCCATTCATAACTAATTCTGTTGCTTTCTTGTATTTTAGATGCCTTTAAATCAATTATTTCTAAGTAATTACTTATTGAGTTAAAATCAACTTCTGGGCCAGGTATAATAAAAAAACTAGAATTATGTGAGATTAATTTTTTTGTGAAAATCCTTAAATAAGAATTCCATTCATTCTTGTTTATATTGATTGGATTATTATCAAAAATAATTACCTCATATTTATTTTTCCAAAATTCTTTGAGCGAAGGTTTAAATTGGTTACTTATAAATGTAAAGTGATCAATATTATTATTTTTAGAATTAGATAAATGATCTTTTATGAATCTAGTATTATAACTAGGAGCACCAGTAATTAATGCTATATTGTATTCATCTTTCATTACATGCATCGTAAAATTCTGTCGATTGTTTTCAATATTGATTTCATCAGAAAGAGCACTACATTTAACTAAATAAGAATTTTTACCTATTTTATCAGGTTTAATTTGAAACCTGACATCCTCCTCTGATTCCTTACCAAAAACTTTTATTAATTTTGAACCTATTAATTTATCGTCCTTATTAAATAATGTAACATTCACTCTCTCTTCTAAATTACCAACACTAGATATTTTAACATCTATATTGACCTCTTCACCCTTAACACTTATCGGCGGAATATCTACTGATTGAATAGCGACGTCTAACATTGGTATAGTATCACCAACACCTACAATATGAATTGGAGTTTTATTATAATCAGAAAACCTCGACAATAAAGGCCCTTGATTTACCTGCCCATCCGTAAAAATGATTCCACCAGCAATATTAGTATTATGATGAGAATTTAAATTTTCAAAAACTAATCCAATATTTGTAGAATTTGCATCGATCTTTAGTTTATTAACATTAACTAAAGTATCTAAATCATTGCCAAATGAATATATATTAAAATCAATACCTTTGCTTTTAAGTTCATCAATAAAATTTGATATACCTTTTATTAATGCAGTATTAGAAGGTTGTTTATAGTAGTTCAAGCTTAAAGATTTATCTATATAAATATGCCATAAAGAACCTTTATTTCTTTCTTTATTAAAAATAATAGTTGGGTCGAGAAATAAAATTATTATTAAAAATAATAAAATTACTCTAAGAATAATTAGATACTTGTAACCTGGTTTATTAAAAAATGATCTATATGAAAATAAAAAAATTGGAATTGATAATAGTAAAATACCACAAATAAGATAGTACGATGGATTTAATATTATGTTCAACTTTATTCTAGCTATAATTGAAAATTAGGTGTTATATCAAAATTAATATTTGATTTACAACCTAGATTAAATTTTTTCTCACCTAGATAGCTTATCATAGCAGCATTATCGGTGCAATAATTCAAATCTGGAAATATTACATTGTTTTTTGGAAAAACTTCTTTTAATTGATTTCTCAAAACCAAATTCTTAGCAACCCCACCAGCTATAGTAATAGTATTAATCCCTGTTTGTTTTACCGCTAATTGTAATTTAATAATCAGACAATCAATTATAGCTTTTTGGTAACTAGCTGCAACATCATTTATACTAAATTTTTTTGACTTTTTGAAAGAATCCATAAAATATAATAATGATGTTTTTAGGCCACTAAAACTAAACTCAATTTTATCACTTTCTGCCAGAGGCCTAGGGAAATCAATTAAATAAGGGCTTCCTTTTATTGCACACTTTTCAATGGCAGGCCCTCCTGGATATCCTAACCCAATGACCCTAGCACCTTTATCAAAAGCTTCTCCGGCTGCATCATCCCTAGTTTCACCTAGCAAAATATAATCATCTAATTTATTAACTAGCCAAAGCTGAGTATGACCACCACTCACAAGCAAACATATAAATGGAAACTCGATATTAGGTTCCTCTAAAAGATTGGCTATTATATGTGCCTCTAAATGATTTATCGGAATAATCTTAGCTCCGAGACCCAATGCTAATCCTTTTGCAAAACTAACACCAGTCAAAAGTGAGCCAGCTAATCCAGGCCCGCTAGTAACAGCGATTCCTTGAATCTGATTTAATTTAATTGATGCATCATTTAGGGCCTTTACTGCGATACTGTTTAACATCTTTTCATGTTCTCTAGAGGCTATTTCAGGTACCACCCCACCAAATTCTGTATGTATGACTTGGGAACTAATTATATTAGAGAGTATACTCCCGTCTTTACAAACAGAGACAGCAGTTTCATCACAAGATGTTTCTATGCCGAGAACTATCAATTTGCTTCCCTCGCGACTCCTAGTTCGATTGTTCTAGGAGATAAATCTTTCCAATTCAAAATATCAAATGGAAATGAAACTCGAGGTTCGTAAAAGCTTTGATTAATATTCCATGCCTTAAAATCAACTGTAACTAAAATATCACTAGGTATGATTTTTGATATTTGAACAGCACCACCAACTACAGTTAATGAAACCGTTTGGGGTGATGGGAATACTCTAATACCATTTACTTTATTGGTAACTTGTATTGGTATATCTACAATAATTCGCTCACTAATTTGTTGAATGTTTAAACTATATTCAATTGTGGAAACCTGACCGTTTATTAACCTACTAGGAAAAATTAAATCAATATTACTTTTAATAGCATACGATAAGTCATAAAGTGTGTCTTTATTTGTATAAACTTCATTTATATTATTTAATTCAGCTTTTGGGCCGACTATAATAACACTATCTGGAACAAATTTTATTTCACCAACTTGGGTGTAGCCATCGATTAAAAATATTTCAATATTAGAATGTATTGGAACAGTTTTCTCCATTATTTCATCAAGACTTATTTTGATTCGATTTGGATAAATTACTTCTACAAAAGTTAATTTATATGATGATGGCAACACTACCTTTCTAGGGTTTTCTTCAAAATAATCATTGAGTATAAACTCATATTCCTGAGAAATACCTTCTAGGTCTAAGACTAGCTTAAAACCTGCGTATTTTTGAAGCATATATGATTTGAATAAGTCTCTTCCTTTGCCTTTAAGCATAACAGAAGCATATTCAGGAACCTCTCTTAAATAAGTTTTCTGCGCATTTAGGTTTCTCGCCTCAATGGGAAGGTCTAATACCATTGTATATTGGTCACCACTTATAACGAAAAGCCATAATAAGGTTGCTAAGCTAAATGCTCCTATTGGGAAAAATATATTATGAAAATAGGATTTAAGACTTGGAACTTTCAATGTTATCCCATAGAAACAATTTTTAAATAAATATTATTTCTTCAAATCAGTCTTTTTCAGGCTGTTCTTCCTTCTCGGCATCTTTTGCATTGTCAAGCAATTCTTGAGGAATTTCAATTTTTCCACCCGTTTCCATTTTTTGATTTTTCAAATAATCCTTTACTTCATCTGTAGCAGACTGGGTACTACCGCCGCCTGCTAATTCCTCCTTAAACAAAATAATTTTCTTATCCTCAGGAGAAACTTTCATTACTATACCTGAAAGATTTGCTCCTATTTCATATTGACTAGCTAGCACTCGCCGATCCTTTTTTGACATTTTACCGAAAGGTATTATTCCTTCCACATCCATTTCAAGCTGAATAATTATTCCTTTATCTAAAACTCTAATGATTTCTCCACTTACTTCTTTTCCAGATTCAAAATGATTGACAATATCTGGCCATGGATCATCTTGCAATTGTTTTATTCCTAATGATATTTTTCTATTTTCCCTTGAAACTTCTAAAATAACAACATCGACATCTTGACCTTTTTCAACTACATTCTTTGCATGCCTAACAACTTTAGTCCATGATAAGTCTGAAACATGTACCAAACCATCAATTCCTTCCTTGAGTTCTACAAATGCACCAAACTGTGTCAAATTTTGTACTTTCCCTGAGTATTTTACTCCTATTTCAAATTCTTTCTCGATTTCATCCCAAGGATCAGGAGTTAGTTGTTTAACACCTAAACTAATCTTTTTCTCTTCAGCATCTATAGAAATAACCTTGGCTTCTACTTGATCACCCATTGAATACTCTTCAGAAGGATTTTTAATATGACGAGTCCATGAAATTTCTGATACATGTATTAGCCCCTCAACACCAGGTTCTATTTCAATAAATGCTCCATAATTTGTGAGACTGACTATTACACCACTCACAACTGACCCAATGGGATATTTAACCTCCACTTCCTCCCAAGGGTGAGGCGTTAATTGCTTCAAGCCCAATGAAACTCTCTTTCTTTCGGCATCATACTCTATCACTTTAACAGTTATATCTTCATTAATCTGAATCATTTCCGATGGATGATTTACACGACCCCAAGATAAATCTGTAATATGCAAGAGTCCATCTATACCACCTAAATCAACAAAAACACCAAAATCGGTTATATTTTTTACTCGACCTTCCATAATTGAACCAATTTGTATTTCTTGAAACAGAGCTTCTCTTTGTTCAATTAAGCTTTCCTCAATAATTAATTTATGAGATACGACAATATTCTTTCTCGCTTCGTTAAGCTTTACTATTCTAAGCTCAATTTCTTTGTCCACATAAATATCAAAATCGGTTATGGGCCTAACATCTAACTGTGAGCCAGGCAAAAAAGCTTGCACAGATCCTAAGTCCACTACCATACCACCTTTTATCCTTCTAATAATTTTACCGGTGATAACCTTTTCACTTTCAAAGGCTTCTCGGAGACTCTTCCAACGTAACATAAAATCAGCTTTTTCTTTAGATAAAATAGTATTTCCACTTGAATCCTCAAGATATTCCAAATAAACCTCCACCTGATCACCGATTGAAGGCAAATCATGTTCTGTAAATTCACTTCGATCAATTATACCTTCTGATTTAAATCCGATGTCAATAAGGACATCTCTATCATTCATCCCAACCACTCTACCATTAATTAATTCATGCTCTGAGATATCAACTAAAGTATTTTTATATGCTTTTTCCTTATCTCCGATATCAGGCGTTGCACCACTTTCTGATTCAAGCTCATCCATTGATACTGTTTTTACTTCATTAAATAAATCTGGGTTTAAATAATCTATAATTTCTTTATTTATTTCAGCAGGCGCTTTAGTAGCACTGGCATCATCTCCATTATTATTTGAAGTTTCTACCTCTTCAACTGTGTTATTATTTTTTTCATTTAACATTAATCTAATGTCCTTTATGGTTAACTATGTTTACGATTTTATCAATTACCTCATTGATTCCTAAGTTACTGGTGTCAATAATAATTGCATTATCAGGCTTCTTTAATGGGGAGTACTCTCTTGTTGAATCTTTATGATCACGATTCATCAAATCCATCATAACTTTTTCAATCGAGCTTTGTTCACCAAGAGCTTTCAAATCTTCTAAGCGACGTTCTGCCCTTGCTTTTTCATCAGCAATTAAAAAAAATTTATAATTTGCATTTGGGAAAACTACAGTTCCTATATCCCTACCTTCTAATATACAATCATCGGCTTCCGCCATTTTCCTCTGCATTAGAACCATATATTTTCGAACAATTTCCAATGCACTCACCTCGCTCACGCTATTAGTTACTACTGCAGATCGAATTTCCCTGGTTACATCACGACCATTCAGAGTTAAAAGAACTCCAGTAGGACTTTCAGAAAATTTGATTTCTATTTTTTCTAAATAAATTTCTATTTCAGAGAGGTCTTTAAATCCAATGTTATTCTGAATTAGCCCAAATGTAACCGCTCTATACATTGCTCCAGTATCCAAGTAGGTTATACCTAGACGCTTTGCAATACCAATTGCAGCTGTACTTTTTCCTGAAGCTGCTGGTCCATCTATTGCAATAATCATTTATTTAAACTCTCAATAAGCCGGCAAACTTACAAGAAATAAGATTGATAGGCAAAAATGATTAAAAATGATCAATTTTATAAAAATCCTAATTTTAATCGGTTAATTTCTCTTTTATTTAGTATTCTATATTCACTTTCTTTTAATCCATTGAGTTTCACCCCAGCAAAACTTATCCTCTTGAGATCATATAATTTGATTTTTAAAGTTCTAAATATCCTTCTTATCTCTCTTTTTTTTCCTTGCTTTAAAATTAATCTAACCTGAACCCTTCCCTTTAAATTAATCTGATTAGCAACCTTAGCCATACCGATTTCTCTTTCACCAATACTAACACCTTTTTTCAATCGTTGTATTTCCCTAGGCTTTATTAATCTATCGATAGAAACATCATATTCTCTGATTACTTCATTTTTTGGATGAGTCAGATAATGATGCAAATCGCCGTCATTTGTTAATAGCAGCAAACCTGTGGAGTCCTTGTCTAACCTACCTACAGGAACTAATCTTTTTTTATGTTGGATATAATCCATGACGATTTTTCTATTATAGGGGTCATGGGCTGAAGTAATTACATTTTTAGGCTTATTAAATGCAATTACTACTTTTTCCTTATCAATTTTTAATAATTTACCATCGTATCTTATCTCATCATTATTACCAACCTCAAAAGCAGGATCTAGTATAATTTCATTATTAACTGTAGTAGTCGCCATCTTAATTAATTCATCTGATTTTCTTCTTGAAGCAACGCCAGATTTTGATAAAAATTTATTTAATCTCATAAAAATTTATTTCTTTTCAATATCATCTTTATTTTCTGGAGATTCTTTATTAAAAACAGTTATTTGTTCACCAAGAATTGGATCTGCCTCTATAAGCTCTGATACCTCTTTGAGTTTAGGCATATCTGAAAGCCTGTTTATACCAAATTGCTCTAAGAAATATTTTGTTGTAGAATAAAGCAACGGCCTACCAGGACCATCTCCTCGCCCTTTTATTTTAACTAGATTTCGAGACAATAATGTTTTTATCACACCTGAGGAATCAACACCTCTAATAGCCTCAATGTCATATCTTCCTATTGGTTGCTTATAAGCAACTATAGCTAAAGTGTCTAAGGCTGCAGATGATAAAGTAAGCTTATTTGATTTTTTGATAAGTCGACGTATCCAAATATCATAATCCGAACTTGTGGTTAGCTGAAATCCACCAGCTATACTATTTATGGCATATGGTTTTTCATGTTTTGAATAAAAATTATTTAACCTACTAATTGAATCCTTTAAGCTAGGGACTGGGCTATTAAAAACCTGGTTCAGCTGAGTTTGACTTATCGGGGATGGATTTGCAAATAATAAAGCTTCAATAATTTGATCTATTTCTTTTGTTTTCATTAATTTTGCACAAAATCAATCTTTTGTAATTCAATACCACCAAAAACCTTTTCTTGAATCAGTTTGCAGGATCCATCTCTGACTAAATCTAGTATTGCTAAAAATGTAACAACAATTTCCATTCTTGTTTCCAACTTACTTAAAATTGTTGAAAATTTTAGCTTCCCGTCCCCATCAAAATATTTAAATATAAATTTCTTTTGTTCCTCTAACTTTACTGGCTCTCTATTTAGCTCAAACTGAGAAACCACTGGCATACTGTCCATAGCAGATTTAAAGTACGTCGCCAGATCAAATAACGTAACATCTAAAATTAAATTCTCTTCCATATCACAATCATCAGCGAACATTATAGGCTCAAGTTGTCTTGTAAATTTCTGGCTTTGATCATTACTTAGATTCTTTAATATATCTGCTGCATTTTTAAAACGCTTATATTCAATTAGTTGCTGAACAAGCTCGGTCCTTGGATCTATTACCTCTCCATCATTATCAAGCTCTGGTCTAGGAAGTAACAGTTTCGCTTTTATACGCATAAGAGTAGATGCCATAACAATAAAATCACCAGCAATGTGCAGGTGAATCTTCTCCCACTCCTCAACAGTTTCAACAAACTCTTTTGTAATTTTTGATATGGGTATATCATAAATATCCAGTTCATCTCGACGAATAAAATAGAGTAAAAGATCTATAGGGCCTTCAAAGTTGTCTAACTGTATCTGGTACATTTAATAAACTATGCCCATAGCCTTGCGAATTTTATCAATATAATCAGAAGCTACTAAGGAAGCCCTTTCTCGACCATGATTCAGTATATCATATACTTCATCGAGATTATTAAGAAAATACTCCCTCCTCTTTTGATATGGACTAAAATGATCATAGATCTTTTCAAAAAGTTCTTTTTTTATATCACCATATCTAAGACCTGGAGTATCATACCTATCGCTTAGAGTTTTCTTTTCATCATTATCTAAGAATAAAGAATATAATTTAAATAACGGTGTATCTTTATCTTTTGAATCATTAATACCAGCAGAATCAGTTACTATAGACATTATTATTTTTTTCAATTTATTATCATCTGCAAAAATTGGAATTGTATTGCCATAGGATTTACTCATTTTTTGTCCATCTACACCCGGTACTAACATTGTTTTTTGCTCAATATCTGGCTTAGGAACGATTAATATTTCTCCATATAGATTATTGAATTTAATAGCTATATCCCGGGTAATCTCAAGATGTTGTTTTTGATCTTTACCAACCGGAACCAAATTACTACCATACAGTAAAATATCTGCTGCCATAAGAATTGGATATGAAAATAATCCCATATGTGGGGTAAGTCCCTTATCAATTTTATCTTTAAATGAGGTTGACCTTTCCATTAGAGATACACTTGTCACATTTGACAATAACCATGTTAATTCAGCTACTTGGGGAATGTCAGATTGAATCCATAACGTAGATTTTTGGGGATCTAGACCTAAAGCAAGAAAATCTATTGCTGCATTAATTGTATTATTTTTTAAAATATTTTTGTCTTGAATTGTCGTTAATGCATGATAATTGACTATACAGCAAAATAAATCACTTTTATTTTGATATTCAATCATCCTTGACATCATACCAAAATAATTACCAAGATGCAATTCACCTGTTGGCTGTATACCACTTAATACTCTTAAGTTTTTTTTGTCTTGCATATCGATCATCCGAGTGGTTCCATGAATAAATAAGGTCTCCAATCAATCTGCCTTTCTTTAACATACTTTTGAAAATAATGTATTCGATTTGGCCGCTTTGGTTTTCTTTTTAGAGGCATGCCTGCTTCTTCTGGTGTTCTTTCTCCTTTTGTTTGGTTGCATTCTTTACATGCTGCAACTAAATTTTCCCACATATCTTGCCCCCCTCTAAACTTAGGAATTACATGGTCTACTGTGAGCGAGTTACTCTGTTTTGAACAATATTGACATGTGTAGCTGTCACGTTCCAGTATATTCTTTCTACTTATTTCAACAGCCATATTATTGTTTTTTATGTATGTTTTTATTTTTATCACACTAGGAATATCCAATGTTACTGAGGGGCTATGAACTTTTTCCCTATAATTAGATAAGACATCAATCTTATCTAAAAAATATAGGGTAATTGCACGCTTTGCTGTACATACTGTCATTGGAGAATAGTTCGCATTAAGCACTAAAACAGCACTTTTTAATAGATTTTTATTAGAAAATTTTGAT
>MDSW01032001.1_pt1 | contig 12793 bp, 9 predicted proteins | sample 811171 | NCBI WGS metagenome assembly MDSW01 (sample SAMN05326641, study PRJNA326480) | marine metagenome | isolation source: seawater | place: Atlantic Ocean: North West | collected 2012 | reverse complement strand
GTATTACAAATCCATTAGATGTTATAGTGATGGCTTTACAAAAATATTCAGGTTTACCAAAAAATAAAGTAGTAGGAATGGCAGGAATTTTAGACTCTTCGAGATTTATATATTTTTTATCTCAAGAATTAAACATTCCTGTAAAAAAAATTAAATCTTTTGTACTTGGCGGACATGGGGATAGCATGGTTGCCATGTTAGGGGCAACAGAAATTGATGGAAAAAATATTAAAGATTTTGTCAAACAAGGAAAGATATCAAAAGAAAAATTAGATCAAATAATAGACAGAACCAAAAAAGGCGGAGCAGAAATAGTAAAATTTTTGGAAAAAGGGTCAGCTTTTTATGCACCTGCTGCATCCGGAGTTGAGATGGCAGAAAGCTATTTAAAGGACTTAAAAAAACAATTACCATGTGCTGCCTATTTAAGCGGAGAGTACAGTACTAAAGATATTTATGCTGGAGTACCAGTAATAATTGGGTCTGGAGGTGTAGAAAAAATTGTTGAGATAGAACTCTCTAGAGAGGAAAAAGTTAATTTTGAGAAATCCGTTTCATCTGTGAAAGATTTATTTGAAGCAGCAAAAAAAATTGATAAGTCGTTATCTTAATTGGAATTTATCCTATATAATTAAATAATGTCTCTAAAGAAGTTATTTTCTTGGAACAATTGTCTTTCAGTTGTTGTATTTTTAACTGGCGTTCTAACATGTCAGTACACTGGTAATAGAGGTTTATTCCCAGTAGATAGTTTTAGTCATTTTGACTCTGGATATAGAATTCTTAAAGGAGATCATCCTTTTAAAGATTATTGGATCGTTTCAGGATTTTTTGTAGATTATTTACAAAGTGTTATTTTTTATATTTTCGGAGTAAATTGGCAAACATACCTTCTTAACGCTTCTCTTCTTAATGGCACAGTTGCTTTATTAGTATACTTTCTTTTTAACAATCTAGGTTTAAATTTTAAGTTAAGTTTTTTTTATGCAATTTGTTTTTCTATATTAGCATATCCATCTAGCGGGACACCTTTTGTCGACCATCATTCAACTTTTTTATCAATTATAGCAATAATTTTGCTCATCAAATCGTTTAAAACCAATAAATTAAGTTTATGGTTTTTAGTGCCAGTTTTTTTATTCTTAGCTTTTTTAAGTAAACAGGTTCCAGCATCATATATTTTTTTTGCTACTTTATTTTTAACTTTTCTTCACCTTTTGCATCAAGAAAAAAAAGAATTAATTAAAATTTTATTAATCTTATTTGTCTCATCTATAATATTAATTTTCTTATTTTTAATATTTCTTCAGATTAATAAAATAGATTTTAAAGATTTTATCACTCAATATTTTTATTATCCAGGTGTAATCGGTGAGGAAAGGTATATATCGATTAAATACGACTTTAAAAATACTTTCTTAAATTTTAAGTTTATTTATATATCTTTATTTTTTTTATTTTTTTTTACATTTAAAAATTTGAAAAATGGAAAAATGAAAGATTATTATAAGTATCTTAATTTTAAAATTTTACTGATTTGTGCTCTTACTTTTTTAACTTTAGCACATCATATAATTTTTACTAAAAATCAAATATTTATCTTTTTTTTGATACCTTTAATTTTAGGTTTTGCTCATATTGAATTAAATAGAATTAAAATAAATTATAAAAATTACCTTAATTTGTTTTTAATTCTTTTTTGCATTGGAATGACATTTAAATACCATTTCAGATATAATATTGACAGAAAGTTTCATGAGTTAAATAATGTGAAATTTTCACACGCGTTTGAGGCTAAAAACCTCAACAATAAATTTTCTGGGCTGAAGTGGATAACAAAAAATTCTTATAATAGTGAAAAAATAGAAGAGGAAATAGAGCTTTTAAAAAATTTTCAAAAAATACTAGATTTAGATAAAAGCAATAAAATAGTTCTCACTAACTATTCTTTTTTTTCAGTTTTATCTGAGGAAAATGTAAGTGGATTTTCAAGATGGTATCCGGGAGACAATTCTGGTTTTCCAATGAAGGTTTGGTGGAATAAAGGTAAAGAAAGTAAATACACACAAAATTATGAAGATTTAATTACGTCTATATTTAGAAAGAGAAAAATAAAATCAGTTTATATACTACCAGACATTAACGAAAAAAATCTTTTAGAGTATGTTGACTTAAAATGTTTTAACAAGATTGAACTTAAGTACAAAATTATAAAATTTGAAGTTAATGATTATTGCAAAAAATTACTAAAGTAGTTGAACTTTTATATTATTATATATCAATAATCATGATCATTTAATTTTTTTTATTCTTGAAATGAACTTACTAGGAATTCCTTTAATAATGCCAAAGGAATAGAAAAAGAAAAAAATCAAATTAGTAATTAAAAAAAAAATTATAATTAAGTTATTTAAATTAAAAAAATTAAAATACATTAGAAATAAAAGAATAGCAGTTGTTCTTAAAAAAACTTGTATATAAAATATGCTAATAATATTAATAGAGTGTTTGATTAGAAAAAAAAAACTAACTTTAGATATTCCATGATATCTTTTTCTTTTTGGTATTGAAACTAAATTTATTTTAAGATGATTTTTTACCACTCCACTGCAATAAGCAATAGATAAATTTTTATTTTTTATTAAATTTTTTAAATTTTTGTTTGAAAAAGCACTGAAATTTCCAAAATTTAAATACTTTCCAGTTAGTAAAAAAGTAATTAATAATCTAAACTTGTTAAGGAGTTGAAAAAAAAATGTTTCCAATCTTTTTTTTCTCAGCGCAAATACTATTGCGTCATCGTTTTGGTTTGCTCTGTTAGCTAACTTGCTAATTTTAGCAGGATCATCTTCCCCATCAGAGTCCATGACTACTATAGTTGATCTTTTCTTTAATTTGGAAATTTTATTTAAACCAATGAATATAGCTTTTTGACTGCCAACATTTTTTTTTAAATCAATTATTTTAATTGATCTGATGTTTTTAAGTTTTAGATCTTGCAGATAATATTTCTCGGAAGAGCAATCGTTAATGATTAAAATTTCTAGAGTAATTTTTTCATTATTAAAATATTTATTAATATTACTAAGTAATCGCCGCAAAGACTTACAATCATTATAAGTAGGTATTAAAATAATAATTCTTTTCAAGACTCTTTAATTTGAACTATTTAGTTCTTGTTTAATTTTTTCGTAAAACTGATTTAAAAGTACAGCATCTTCTTTGCTAAGAATATTTTCTTTTGATAAACCATTTTTAATTTCTTCTCTAATTTTATCTTTAAATTGTATCGCAGTTTCTTTAGAAGATAATACTTGTATATTTTTTTTAACTTCTTTTATTAAAAGCCCAACAGTAAGTTGAAATAAAATAAAAATTGCAACTAAAGTTGTTAAAAGTTTATAAATGAAAATTTTCATAATTAAAATTTTTTATAAATCTCGTATATCATATAACCTCTTATTTTAAACTCACTGATTTTTTTAAAATTTCGAGGAATTAAATATTTATCATTCCTGAATTTGTTTACCTCTGATATATTATTATTAAATATATAGTCTGCTTTTCCGTATTCTTGTCCAAGAAGGTAAATTTTGTTTTGATCAGATTTTTTTAGAAGTTTTAAACTTCTCTCAAGCGGTACATAAGAAGCACTGGCTATATTTATTCTTTTAGAATTATCAGTTTTAATTATTTCTTTAAGAAATTTAACACCAGCAATTGCCCAATAGTCAACTTCGAAACTATTTTTTTTATCCTTTTGTAATAATTGATTAAAATATAAACTTTGATAGGGATGAAATTTTTTAATTTCGTAAAAGTTATTCAAAACGATAAAACTTATTACGATTATTATAATTTTATTTTTAAATTTTATATTGATTATATATAATGCAATACAGCAAGCATAAGTCATGAAAGTATGTAAAAAATATAAGTGTCTCCAACCTGTATATAAAACTGGAGAAAGAAATATAATATAAAAGAAGACTAAACTAAAATTCAAAAAAATTATAAAATCCATCTCCTCTTTTTTACTTCTCCATAGATCATTAAAATTCGTTGTTACATCGATTCTTATTAATCTACTAAATATTCTTTTAAACAGAAAAACATAGCCGATTAAAAAAAGAAGAACAAAAATCACAGGTGTAGTTATTAATATCCATGTTGGAAGATAACTCATGGGTAAGTAATTTGAAAAAATATATTTTCCATTAAATAACATTTGGATAGTCAAGCTTTCGTACTTAGAAAATGTAGTAAAAGCCTCATAAAAATTAATGGCTGGATTACTCCAAAGGTATGGCCAGAAAAAAATTAAAACCAAACTAAAAACTGTTAAGTAAACTAATGAAAAAAGAAACTTTTTATTTTGTGGTTCATTTTTAATTATGAGTATCATTAAGAAAGAGATTGGTACAAAAATACCTAAAACTCTTAAAGAACATGTTATTGCAGAAAAAAAAGAAAAAAAAATTAAGTTTTTGTAATTAAAATTAATTATAAATTTTAAGTAATAATAAAAGGTAATTGTAACAAGTGATAAGAATATTGAGTCTTTATTATTAAAAAAACTATCCCCAAAAATTCTTGGTGAACTAATATATAATAGGATACCTAAGAAAATAATTATTTTATCTTTTAATCTGAGTTTTAAAATTTTGTGAAAAAATATTGAACTTATGAAAAAAACTATAAAGGTAGCTTGATGTCTTAGAATAAAATAATCCTTGGACTCATTTATATTAAAAAAAGTTTCAATAAAGGCCAAAGGAAGATCAAAAAAGACACCGTAGAATGGGTAATCTTTAGGATTAGGTAATGTAAAACCGTCAATGTTGTTGAGTTTTACTAAAGCTTCAGACTTTAATTGCTCAAAAGGTAAAAATTCCAAAACATAACAAAGCCAATAAAAACCAGAATATCTTTGAAATTCTTCATCAATAGATATACCAAAATCATCAACTATTGAGAGTCCTACAAAAAAATAAATTACGAAAAAAAATATATAAGAATATCTTTCAAAAAACTTTATTGCTTTCATATTAATTAAACTATAAAAATACTTCAAAAAATCGTAAGTTACCAATGAATATTCACGAATATCAAGCAAAAGAGATTTTAAAAGAATTTGGCGCTCCAGTATCAAATGGAGTTTCTATTTTTTCAATTAATGAAATTAAAGAAAAAGTAAAAAAATTAAAAAGTAACAAATTTGTTTTGAAAGCCCAAATTCATGCTGGTGGAAGAGGAAAAGCTGGTGGGGTAAAATTAATAAAAGATATTTCAGATTTAGAGAAAGAAGCAAAAAAAATGATGGGAAAGACTCTTGTTACTCATCAAACAGGACCAGAGGGAAAAGAGGTCAAAAGATTATATATTGAAGAGGCTTCTGATATCTATAAAGAATTTTATCTATCTTGTTTAATAGATAGGCAGTCATCCAAAATAGCTTTTATTAGCAGCACAGAAGGGGGTATCGATATAGAAAAAGTTGCCCTAAAGACACCTAAAAAGATTATAACTAACAAAATTAGTTTGAAAAATGACGGACCTAATGAAGGGGAAATTGAAAAAATAATCTCAATATTTCAATTTAACAATGAACAAAAAAAAGATGCATCAAAGTTAATAAAAGCTCTCTATAAAATTATAATTCAAAAAGATGCTAACTTAATCGAGATCAATCCATTAATTTTAACAAAATCTAAAAAATTAGTTTGTTTAGATGCAAAAATGAATTTTGATGACAATGCAATTTTTCGAAGACCAGAAATTTTAAAATTAAGAGATTTTGATGAAGAAGATCCTGCAGAAGTGGAAGCTAGCAAAAATGATCTTGCTTACATTAAGCTCAATGGATCTATAGGATGTATGGTTAATGGAGCTGGTTTAGCTATGGCTACAATGGATATAATCAAACTTCATGGAAAAGAACCTGCAAATTTTTTAGATGTGGGCGGAGGAGCGACAAAGGAAAAAGTATCTGCTGCCTTTAAATTAATTCTTTCAGATGAAAATGTTAAAGGTATTCTAATTAATATATTTGGGGGAATAATGAGATGTGATGTTCTGGCCCAAGGAGTTGTGGATGCTGCCAAAGAAATTAACTTGTCGGTTCCTTTAGTGGTAAGATTGGCAGGAACAAATTTTAAAACAGGAAAAGAAATTTTAGAAAAATCAAATCTTTCAATATTATCTGCAAATGATTTAAATGATGCAGCAAAAAAAATAGTTGAGGCAATTGATTAATGTCAATTTTAGTAAATAAACAAACAAAAGTTATTTGCCAAGGCTTTACTGGTAAGCATGGAACATTTCATTCTGAACAATCTTTAAAATACGGAACAAAATTAGTTGGAGGTGTCACACCTAAAAAAGGAGGACAAAAACATTTAGAATTACCAGTTTTTAATACAGTCCATGAAGCAAAAGAAAAAACTTCCGCAGATGCAACTATGATTTATGTACCACCAAAATTTGCTGCAGCAGCGATTATTGAAGCGATAGAAGCTGAAATCAAATTAATAGTATGCATCACTGAAGGTATACCTGTTTTGGATATGATTAAGGTAAAACAAATCTTGAGAAGTAGCACATCGAGATTGATCGGACCTAATTGCCCTGGAATTATTACGCCAGAAGAGTGTAAAATTGGTATTATGCCAGGAAATATTCACAAAAAAGGAACAGTTGGGATAGTTTCGAGATCTGGAACATTAACTTATGAGGCGGTGGCGCAAACTACTGCAAACGGAATGGGCCAATCCACTTGTATAGGAATAGGAGGTGATCCGATAAATGGAACAAATTTTATAGATTGTTTAGAGCTTTTTCTAAATGATGATGAAACTCAATCAATTGTTATGATTGGAGAAATTGGAGGTTCAGCTGAAGAAGAGGCAGCTGAATTTTTAAAAAGACAGAAGATTAAAAAACCTATGGTTGGTTTTATTGCAGGTTTGACAGCCCCTCCTGGAAGAAGAATGGGTCATGCAGGCGCCATCATTTCTGGTGGAAAAGGAGGAGCCGAAGACAAAATAGAAGTAATGAAATCAGCTGGAATAACGATTTCATCGTCACCAGCTGATATAGGCAAAACTCTTTACCAAAAACTAAATGGTTGATTTTTATTAAATTATGTTAGAATAAATTTCTAATGTCTTCTTCTAATAATACAATATATAAAAAAACATCTTTTTTAGCAGGAAATAACTCTGAATTTATAAACGAATTTTATGCTGATTATATTTCAGATCCCAATTCTTTACCAGAGGGTTGGAGAAAGTTTTTTGATGGTTTAAGTGAAGATGAGAAACTTGTTTATAACAATCTTAAAGGTCCTAGCTGGTCTCCTCAAAAAAAAATAAAAAAACCATTATCGAAAATTAATGACAGGGTGATTAATAATCATGGTGAATTAGACTTAAATTTAAAATCCATTAAACAAGCTTCGAAAGACTCAGTTAGAGCAATTATGCTCATCAGAGCCTATAGAATTAGAGGACATCTAATTGCAAATTTAGATCCACTTTCAATTCAAAAAAAAGATGAACATCCTGAATTAAAACCAGAAAGCTACGGATTTTTACAAAGTGATTATAGTAGAAAAATATTTTTGGATGGAGTACTTGGTTTGCAATATGCAGATTTAAATCAAATTTTAAAAATTCTTAAAAAGACGTATTGTTCAACCATAGGCTATGAATTTATGCATATGGGTGATCCAGAGGAAAAATCTTGGATAAGAGATAGGATAGAAGGTCCAGAAAAAGATATAACATTTACAGAAAATGGTAAAAAAGCAATTTTAAATAAAATTATTCAAGCAGAAGGCTTTGAAAAATATTTACATGTAAAATTTGTAGGAACAAAAAGATTCGGTCTAGATGGGGGAGAGTCTTTAATACCTGCATTAGAACAAATAATTAAAAGAGGTGGAAATCTAGGAGCAAAAGAGATTAAAATTGGTATGCCACACCGAGGAAGACTAAATGTTTTAGCTAACGTAATGGGAAAACCATTTAAAGCTATTTTTAGTGAATTCTTTGGTAAAACGGTAAGTGCTCGTAAAGACTTTGAAGGTGATGTTAAATACCATTTGGGAGCATCTTCTAACAGAGAATTTGATGGAAACTCTGTTCACATAAGTTTAACTGATAATCCATCTCATTTAGAGGCTGTAAATCCAGTTGTACTAGGCCAGGTTCGAGCCAAACAGTTTTTTCATAAAGATAAAGAGAGAAAAAAAGTCATCCCTGTTTTAATGCATGGAGATGCAGCTTTTGCAGGACAAGGAATAGTAGCTGAATGTTTTGCAATGTCAGGTCTTCCTGGACATAATATCGGTGGAACAATACATATAATAGTAAATAATCAAATCGGTTTTACAACAGCTCCAAGGTTTGCTCGTTCATCACCTTATCCATCTGACGTAGCTAAAACGGCTCAAGCTCCTATATTTCACGTAAACGGAGATGACCCCGAGGCCGTAGTCCATTGCGCAAAAATTGCAACTGAGTATAGACAAAAATTTAATAGAGATGTCGTTATTGATATGGTTTGCTACAGAAGATTTGGTCATAACGAGGGAGATGAGCCCTCATTTACTCAGCCAATCATGTATAGAAAAATAAAATCTCATCCTACAACTTTATCAATTTATGGTAAAAAACTTAGCAATGAAGGGTTAACCACAAAGACTAACTTAGAAAAGGAGAAGATAAATTTTAAAAATTACCTAGAAAAAGAATTCGAATCGTCAAAAAACTATAAGTCAGAGTTAAAATGGTTTGATGGTGCGTGGTCTCGATTTAAACCAGGTTTGGGTAAAGATAAAAGAGGAGTAAGCGGCGTAGACAAAAACAAAATTATTGAAATTGGTAAAAAAATTTCAAAAGTTCCTATGAATTTCAACGTTCATAAAACTTTAAAAAAAATATTTGATTTGAGAATGAATGTTATAAAAGAAGGCAAAGCTATTGATTGGTCTACCGCTGAAAGTTTAGCTTTTGGAACTCTTCTCACTGAAGGTTTTTCAGTAAGATTATCCGGTCAGGACTCTGGCCGGGGAACTTTCAGCCAAAGACATGCTGTTTTAAGAAATCAAGATAATCATGAAAGGTATATACCTTTAAATAACATTTCACAGACGCAGAAAAATTTTGAAATTATTGATAGTTTACTTTCAGAATTAGCAGTTCTGGGATTCGAATTTGGATACTCTCTTTCTGAGCCAGAAACATTAGTTTTGTGGGAAGCGCAATTTGGTGATTTTGCAAATGGAGCACAAATAATTATAGACCAATTTATTTCTTCGGGAGAGTCAAAATGGGGTAGAGCAAGCGGTTTGGTAATGCTGTTACCCCATGGCTACGAGGGGCAGGGTCCAGAACATTCTTCAGCAAGATTAGAAAGATTTCTACAATTATGTGCTGGTGAAAATATACAAGTAGTAAACTGCACCACGCCCTCTAATTACTTTCATGTTTTAAGAAGACAAATGCATAGAGAATTTAGGAAGCCATTAATAATTATGACACCTAAATCTCTTTTAAGACATAAGAAGTGCATTTCAAATATTTCAGAGTTTACAAAAAAAAGTACGTTTCACCGAGTCCTAGAGGATGATGCTTATTCAAATATAGGAAATTTGTTAGAACTCAAGAAAAGAGATGATAAAATAAAAAAAGTGGTTATGTGTTCTGGCAAAATTTATTATGATTTACTCGAAGCAAGAGAAAAATATAAAAATAATAAAGTTACCTTTGTGAGAATTGAACAGCTTTATCCCTTTCCCGCAAAAACACTTGCAAATATTTTAAAAAGATATTCAAGAGCAAATTTTATATGGTGTCAGGAAGAACCGAAGAATATGGGTGCTTGGAACACAGTTAGAAACTACATAGATAGAACTTTAGAAATCATAAATTTTGGTGATAAATCTGTTAAATATGTTGGTAGAAAAGCGGCATCTTCGACTGCGACTGGAAATTTGAACAAACATCTTGCACAACAAAAAGAAATATTAGAAAAGATACTTAAAGAATAAATGGCAGAAAAAATTACAGTACCTACCTTAGGTGAATCAGTAACAGAGGCAACAGTTTCAAAGTGGCTTAAATCACAAGGAGAAAAAGTTTCAGTTGATGAACCTTTAGTGGAGCTGGAAACAGATAAAGTTAATGTGGAAGTCCCATCTCCCACTAGTGGAGTGCTGGGTAGTATAGCTGTTAAAGAGGGGGAAACTGTGAATGTTGGTTCTTTACTTGGAACAGTTGACAGTTCTCAAAAAAATAAAGACAAAAGTTTAAATGAAGTAAATAATTACAACCCTCCTAAAAAGACTAAGAAAGAAGATAATGGTAAACCAAAAATATTTGATGAAGAAAAAGTTGTTAAAACAAATGAGACAAAATTAAAACAAAGAGAAAAGTCTCCACTTAAACTTGAGGATGAAGAGCCATTAATTTTAGAGGAAGTTCACGAGGAGTTAATTTCACAAAAAAAAGAAAAAAAGATTTCTCCAGCAGCAAGAAAAATGGCCAATGAGTCTAAGATTGATCTAAGCAGCGTTGAAGGCTCAGGAAAAAACGGAATAATTTTAAAAGAAGATATTATGGCTTTAATGGGATCAAAGCCATCTCCATCTGAAAGAAAAATCAATCACGGTCCAGAGGAAAGAGTAAAGATGACAAGGCTTAGATTAACAATCGCAAAGAGATTAAAAGAGGCCCAGGAAAATGCTGCAATGCTTACAACTTTTAATGAAGTGGACATGAGTGAAGTTATGTTGATGAGAAACGATTATAAAGAGGATTTTCAATCGAAATACGGTGTTAAATTAGGATTTATGTCATTCTTTGTCAAAGCTTGCGTAATTGGTTTGAAAAATTATCCTGCGATAAATGCAGAGATACAAGGTGACGAAATAGTCTATAAAAATTACTACAATATTAGTATAGCTGTTGGTACTGAAAGAGGATTAGTAGTCCCAGTTATAAGAGAGACCGATGAGATGTCATTTGCAGATATAGAAAAGAGCATAAGTGAACTTAGTCAGAAAGCTAGAGATGGCAAAATAACTATAGAAGATTTACAAGGAGGAACTTTTACAATTACAAATGGTGGAATTTACGGGTCAATGCTGTCAACACCAATATTAAACCCTCCTCAATCTGCTGTTTTAGGAATGCATAATATCATTCAGAGGCCAGTCGCAGTTAATGGTAAAATCGAGATTAGACCAGTTATGTATTTGGCACTTTCTTATGATCATAGAATAATTGATGGTAAGGAAGCTGTATCTTTTTTGAAAATCGTGAAAGAGTCTTTAGAGCAACCAAAAAGACTTTTCTTAAATATTTGATAATGGATAACAATTTTGATTTAGTTGTAATTGGCGGTGGTCCAGGAGGTTATGTTTGTGCAATCAGGGCAGCACAGCTTGGGTTAAAAACAGCTTGCGTTGAGTCAAGAGGCGCTCTTGGGGGAACATGCCTTAATGTAGGATGTATACCATCAAAAAGTTTATTAAATTTATCTGAAAATTTCCATAAAGCTAAAAAAGATTTTAATAAACAGGGTATAGAACTAGATGGAGTTAGGCTCAACATTGAAAAAATGATGTCAAATAAAAATAAGTCTATTCAAGTATTAACTAAAGGAGTTGAATTTTTATTTAAAAAAAACAAAGTAACATACTTTAAAGGAAAAGGAGTTCTTTTTTCAAAAAATGATATTGTAGTTTATGAAAGCGATAACAAAAAAATAAACGTAAAATCCAAAAACATTGTAATAGCCACTGGTTCAACAGTGGCCACATTACCTGGAATGGAAATAAACGAAAAAAATATTGTTTCCTCAACCGGAGCCCTGTCTTTTGAACAAGTACCAAAAAAGCTAGCTGTAATTGGTGGAGGTTATATTGGTTTAGAAATGGGATCAGTATGGTCTAGATTAGGGGCTGATGTGACAGTTCTAGAATATCTAGACTACATTACTCCTGGTATGGACAGAGAAATTTCGAATGAATTTCAAAAAATTTTAGCAAAACAAGGTATAAAATTTAAAATGGGGTCAAAAGTTAACTCTGTAGATGATCGAGGTAAATCTGTTTTAATTTCCTTTACCAACGTTAAGAACTCCAAGAAAGAGATGCTAGAAGTTGATAAAGTTTTAGTATCTGTTGGCAGGAAACCTTATACTGAAGGACTTAACCTTTCAAAAATTGGTATTAAAAAAGACGATAAAGGTAGAATAGAAGTAAATAATAAATTACAGACTTCAGTAAAAAATATTTATGCTATAGGAGATGTAATTAAAGGCCCAATGTTAGCTCATAAAGCAGAGGAAGAGGGTATCGCAGTTGCTGAAATATTGGCAGGACAAGCTGGACACGTAAATTATGATGTGATCCCAGGGGTAATTTACACCTCACCAGAAGTTGCTACAGTTGGTAAAACAGAGGAACAACTTAAGGAAGAAAAGAAATCTTACAAAATAGGAAAGTTTCCTTTTCTTGCTAATTCAAGGGCGAAAGTAAATAATGAAACTGAGGGTTTCGTTAAAATATTAGCTGATAGCAAAACAGACAAAGTACTTGGGGTACATATCATCGGTCCGCATTGTGGAGACATGATAGCGGAGATGGCATTAGCAATGGAATTTGGTGCTAGCGCCGAGGATATCGCTAGGACGTGCCATGCTCACCCAACGCATACTGAAGCAATCAAAGAAGCAGCTTTAGCTGTTGATAAAAGACCAATTCATTTTTAAAAAAAAAAAATTC
>MDSW01035939.1_pt1 | contig 12794 bp, 17 predicted proteins | sample 811171 | NCBI WGS metagenome assembly MDSW01 (sample SAMN05326641, study PRJNA326480) | marine metagenome | isolation source: seawater | place: Atlantic Ocean: North West | collected 2012 | reverse complement strand
TTTTTTTTTTATGTAACCAAACTACGGACTGCTCCAAACAGCAGATGCCCATCCACACTCCCCCTTTTTTTTAAAAAAAAAGGGGGGGGGTTGGGTGGAGCGCAGACGAACGGGAGGGGGGGCGCGGCGGCTCGCCATGGAGTGCTCCGACGCTCGTTCGCTGGTGCGATCGCTCGCCGCAGTCATGCCCGATGTGATGGACGAGCACGGCGAGGACCACACTCCTCCCGACCGTCCGACGACGCCGGGAGAGCTGCACGACACATCCGCGACGTGGTACGTGTACCAGAGGCTCGCGCGGTGCAACCTCGACACGCTGAAGCGGCTGGGGCGGCGGATGCCCCCTCCCGGCGTCTCGAAGCGCAGCCAGCGTGTGCTCCGGACCGAACTGCTGCAGCATCCGAGCATGCAGTTCCACAAGCAGCTACACGCCAAGGTGTTTCTGGATCGGTACTTCGCGGAGGTCGAACGGGAGGTGCGAATGGAGGATGAGCTACAGGCGCTTTATGCCGACGTGAACGCCATGAACGAACCCATGGATTTTTGCGACATCCAAGCCATTCTGAGCCGCGCCCGCAGCGCCGGCGTGGACACGTCCGGGAGCGGGTACCGGTCGGTGCTGCGCCTCATGTGGAAACACCGCGCAGAAGCGCTGGAGCGCGCGGGCGACGACGAACAGACCGTGAAGCAGATCTTAAGCAGCGTTTCCTGATCTGTCGTCAAGCACACGCACCCACACGCTCCCGTCCAGTACCACGTAGACGCGTTCGCCGTCGGTGAAAAAGGGTTTTGTGTGTGCCACGCCCTTTGGCGTCGCAGCCCGCCGCACCGCGTCCACGACGTCCGCCTCGCGAATCCGGAGCGCACCGTGCAGCGCCGCCGCGTCCGGGATGCGCACCCACACGTCGCGCGATCGGCGGCGCGCCCCGCGGGTCAGCGCGATGCACAGGCACGACAGCGCCGACGTGAACGTCAGGCCCGCGGCGGCAGCCGTGAGGAAGGCCGAGCGCGCGGGTTGCTCGTCCGGTGGCTCCCCGGGAGGTGCGTTCGGCGGCGGCGCCGCCGGCGGCGCCGCCCGGCACCGGCACCCCGCGCAGTCCAGCGCAAAGTCCGCCTCCAGCGTGTCGCAGGTGTACCGCGCCCCGAAGACGGCGAGCGCGTCGTCGCAGCAGCGGAACTCCCCGCCACCGTAGGACACGTCACAGTCCTCGCAGACGTCCCCCGGCAGCAGGGGCGGCGGCGGCGGCGACGGCGGCGAGGGCGGCGGCGGCGGCCCGCGCGGCGGCGAACACGGCGGCGCGGGAGGCGCGGGAGGCGGCGACGGCGGCGGCGGCGGCGGGCTCGGAAACGCGAGCACGAGGGGCGGCCTCGAAGGGGGCGACGGGGGCGAGGACGGCGGCGCCGGAGGGAACGGCGGCGGGCGCGGGCGAAAGTCCGACCCCGCGCGCTGGCAAAACTCGCACCACGACCACAGCGGACTGTGCAGAAACTGAACGCCGGCGGGGCACGCCGCTCTGGTGTATCCCAGCTCCACTACGCCCGCGTGCCAGCTGATGCTGCAATTGTACGCGATGACGAGCCCAAGGCAATGGTGCATGGCCCTTGCCTGAAGCCCCATTCAAAAAAAAAAAGGGCAACATCCTTTGGAGTGTGGAGTTTTACCTTTGCCTTTCACCGCTAAAAAAAAAAAGATCGGAGTGCACAGCTCGCACCCCCGCTCCTGCTCTCCGATGTCTGACGCGCTTTCGGACGTGCTGCCCCACCTGACGCGCCCGCCATCGGAGCGCGCGCTCACGTTTGCGCGGTCGATCCTCTCCGTGTACCGCCTGCGCAAGCTGGAGTTCATCAAAGCGTGCCCCGACGTGAAGTGCCGCTACCGCCCTCGGCACCACCGGTGGCTGGAGGCCACTGCCTGCGCGCAGATCGCCCTGTACGAAGTCGATGGATACGCGTACGAGACCGATCAGCTCTTCTTGGACATCCTTCCGCTCATCTCTCCCAAGGACGGCCAGCGGCGCCGGCGCATTCGCGTCCTCTCCGAGTGCGTGCACGAGGTGGAGCTGTTCCTCCGTGGACGCGCGCCCGGCATCGTCCCCGCGCTCGACTGGCCGCGGCTCATCCCGGACCACGACATCGGCCGCGCGCTGTCGACCCTCGTCCGCAATCGCGGTGAGGAGCTCGGCCTCGAGTCTGAGTGCGTCACGCGCGCCGTCGACCTAATGGAGCGCTGGATCCGCGTCGGCCGGTTTATCCACTACGGCCGCACCACGGCGGGAGCGCTGCTGCACCTCGCCGACGGGGAGCGCGTGAGCGTCACGGCCGCGGCCGCGGTCTGTCGGATCGACGGCCGAACGATGAAGCGGGCCGCCGACGACATCCTCGAAGACCTCCGCGAGCTCGTCGAGGACGCCCACAGCGGGGCGCCGGCGCTCAAGAAGTCCCGCATCGCGTCGTCATGAGCGCGGCTCGCCTCGAAAGGTGGTCATGGCCTCGCCGTACAGCTGGGAGAAGGATTGGTGGGGGTGGTACGGCACGCCGCGGTCGGCGCACGTTTGCTCTAAGACGGCCTGGGCGATGTGGTGGTGCGAGACGTCGATGCTCGGAAACAGGTGGTGTACGGTGTGTAAATTTAGCGTCAGGTATACCAAATTGCGCGGAAACCTTACCCGCACGTCCCAGTCGCCGCACGCCTCGATCTGGTGCACCGCCCACTCGTCCGCACCGGCGACGGCTCCGCCGCGCGCCATGGCGGCGGCGGACGCGCTGCCATTGTGGTTTGCGAGCGCGATGGTGAAGTACAGGGTGCCCGTGACGGCACGCGCCAGCGCCCACAGCGCCAGACCAGCAGCGCCGCCGCGGCAGCCGACGAAGAGCGCGGCCTCCAGCGCCGGAAGCCAGTCTCCGATCGTGAGCGACTCGCGGCCGCGAGCGACGTCGGCGAGCCGAACCGCGTGGTTGACCGGAATGCCGAAACACAGGAGCAGCGGCGCCAGCGCCGGGAAGACGGAGCGCTGCAGCAGGCCGCGGCGCGCGCGCGGATCGACGACCAGGAAGGGCTCCGTCCCCTTGAAGTGGTTGTCCTCGGGGGTGTTGGTGAACATGTGGTGCTGCAGCACGTGCTCGCGGCGCCAGACGTTCGCGCTGAGCCCCACGAGGTCGAGCGCGTGCGCGTGCGCGTAATACGCGGGCTGGTGGACGAAGTTGTGGCCGAAGCTGCCGAGGATGGCGGCCACCGCGCCCATCGCCGCGGCGCTGGCGGCGCGGCCCGTGGCCAGCGTCGCGACCGCGAGGCACGCCCACGCGGCCAACGAGGCCCAGAAGAGGCCGAGGCACACGCGCGTCGGTCCGCCGCGGACGGGAGCGCCGGCGGCGCGCAGCGCCGCGCGCAGCCGGTCCCGCAGCACGCAGAAGAAGCCGTCCTCCGCCGAGAGACCGAGATCCGCCGCCAGGTTGCCCGGCGTGCGCACCCGGTACTGCTCGAGGACCCGCCGTGCTCTGCGCCAGTCCAGGTGGTGGGCCTCGAAGGCGAGCGTGGCGTCGCCGAAGCGGTCGCGCGCGAGCAGCAGAACGTGCTGGCCCCCGGGATGCAGCGCGAGGAACGGAGTGAGGTCGTAGTCGACGCCGCCGATCCTCCACCACGGATCCGACGGCTCAAACGGCACGCCGGACGAATAGCGCGGCATAGATGCCGCGCTGCCCCTTAAATCCCTACGACCCGTAAAAAAAAAAAACCGTTTGTTTCCTCAAGCCCCTCAAGAAGGCGAGGAAATGCGAAGGCACCGGCACGTCTCCACCTCCAGCGAATCACGAATCCTCTTCCGCGACATAGACGCGTACATGCAAATCGAAGACGGGTCCACTGGGCACGTTTACGACCCGTGCCACGCCACCGACGGCCGCGTCTGGATCGCAGTGCCCCATGGCCGCGCTGTGTTCGTCGTAGCCAACGCCACCGGAACCACTAGCCGAGGGCGAACTCACGGCGCCCGCTTCACGGTGACGTCCGCCTCCCAGCAGGTGGCGATGGACACCCTCCCGTTCCGTCCGTGCAGCATCTCCGTCGACGCGCTGCCCACCGACGGCGAACACGTCGGGCACTTTGTGTGCGAGTGGCAATGGTCGGAGCGTGCGCCTCCGTCGTGCGGGTGCCTGCGAATGACCCCCACGCCGCTAGTCCGAGAACGGCAGACGATTCACTTCACGACGGTGCCGGAAGCACTGCGGAACATCGTGCAAGGAAAATCGTCAGTTTGAACCCATTCCCACCCACTGCGCAACGGCGAAGCCAGGTCGAGGCCGTGCGACCGTCTCGACCGTGCGACACACAACCAAAAAAAAAAACACGGGGATACCCAAAGGCAGGACGAGTGGCGCGGTCACCATGGAAGACCTCGACGAGTGCCAGAAGCAGCAGCTCTTCGAAGGTGCCGTGGCCATTGTGAACGAAGCCATGCGGCGCAAAGAGATCGCCGTGTCCAACGAGGAGCGGCTCACGCTCTACGCACTCTACAAGATCGTGACCGTCGGCCAGCACCCCGCGCCGCCTCGGCCTGCGTTTGGAGCGCGTCGCGCGATGTGGGATGCGTGGGAAAATGCGTCGCCGACTCCGAAGGCGCAGGCGCGCGAGCGGTACGTGGCCAGGGTCGCGAACCTCACGCCAAATTAGAATCACCGCTGGGGTGAAAAAAAATAGAAAACGAAGTTGAATGCGGCGAGGAGGGAGACTCGTGCCCCAGAAAAAAAAAATGTGTTGGTAGCAATTAACCACCAGACCACGCGCCAGTCTCCACCATCCCAGAAAAAAAAAATGACAGGCTCTAGTTCACCCTGCGAAGGAGGCGCCTCCTACTTCACTGCTGCACAAAAGTGCGTGCCGTTTACACCAGGTGTGAACCCGACACAGACGCCCCCGATCCCTACTCCGACGTACGTCATGCTGGCGAACAAACCCCTGAACACAGAAGACGTCCCCTCCACGGTCAGCCGCAATTTCGCTGGCACAGCGAAAGCGGCGGCAGCACCACCCCCGTCGACCGACCCGATGCGCAAGTCCAAGAAGCTCGGGGATCTGCAGTCCTCGTCGCACTCCTCCGGACGCCCCTGAACCACAGACACCCACACACACCCACACACACACCAAAAAAAAGAAAGGCATATCCCCTTTTTTTTTCAAAAAAAGAACAGCCGAGATCGCACACACGTGCCAGACCTTTGAATACTCTTGAAGAAAAAAAAACCGGTGAGCATTTAAAAAAAATAAAATTCATGTGGTAAAGTCAAAACCCCCCACCCCTCCCTTCCCCCAAAAAAATGCAGTGCAATTGCCCACCCGCCGTGCTGCAGTATACTGTCGCGCTCTGCGTTCTGTACCTGCTCCTCCGCGACATTCGGCCGATGCGCCTTTGGATGCAAGTCACGGGACGCAACTCCGCTCGGGAACACTTTCTCCCTAAAGTGTCCAACCAAACCCTCAAAGGAATCGTTGCAGTCGACGCAAACAACAACATGGTGCAAATACCCAAGGCAGACTTTGAACGCGTCATCGACGACAAGTTCAGGGGGGTTACCAGAACCATTGAGAGCACCAAAAAAGCTTTGGAGACAACGATTGCACTCGTTGAAGTGACAGCAAAAGACGGTGTGGCCAGAGCCAAAGCCGCTCAGACTACGGCAAATGGCAAGCAAGATGCAGGACACTATATAGTCAAAAATAGTGAATACCGCTTGCAAGGAAAAAGTGTGAATAAAGACGGGCACTATAAAGGATGGTTCTGGATGTCAACCGCCCATGGAGACAAAGATATGGGCGGCGTATATGACAGCGCGGAATGGTGGAAAGATGGAAATAAAGCGGTGAAAATCAAAATCGTGTAGTCACCACATTCCAAAAAAAAAAAATATTTGTTTTTATGCTCACTTTAAAAAAAAAAAAAGAAAAATGGACTTTCTTCGCGAGTGCGCAAAGCGCCTCGACGCAGGCGAGGACGGGGCCGCCGTCCTCGCCGACGTGCGCGCGCGGTACGCGACGCTCAACGGCGTGCAGCAGAAGCTTTCGGTCGTCCGCTCGCTCGCGTCGGTGTCCAGCGCCTTCGAGAGCGAGGTGCGCCGGCGCATGCCGGACGCGGGGGAAGCGGACGTGCAGCGCGTGCTCCGCGGAGGGCGGGACGCGCGCCTGAAGGCCACCGACGGCGAACCTCCTCTTCCTCACCGGTTTCCGGAAAACTTCAAGGCCTTTTCGCTCACGCTGGCCGAGCAGAAGCAGTGCAAGGCGCTCGCCGGCCAGGCGCGCATGCGCAAGACCTGCAGCCGGATCGGCGTCGACGGGCGCGAGCTGCTCGCTTACTGCCGGCGGATTGTCGACTGCGCGGAGCGGGCCCACCCAGCACGCCTGGCGCTGGCGGTCATGCTGCTCACCGGCCGGCGCATGGTGGAGGTCATCGGTGGCGGGAGCGAGCTCGCGGCGCACGATGGCGACGGCGACGGCGACGGCGACGGCTGTCCGCGCCACCTCATGCTCTTCCGCGGCCAGGCGAAACGGCGAAGCGCGATCGACAACGGCTACGTCATCCCAGTGCTGCACGACAGCGCTGCGCTCGTTCACGCGCTGAGCGCGATCGCAGGGCACTTCCCGCCAGCCTATGAGGCGACGGACGTGAAGCAGGTCCGAAACCAGAAGACCTCGCGCAAGTACCAAAGCTGGCTGTCCAGAAACCTGCACGCGGACGAAACCCTTCGGTCCGTCGGCCGACCGCACGCGCTGCGTGCCGTCTACGCGTGCATGTGCGTGAGCCTGTTCGAGTTCGTGGGCGATCCGGCGCCGTGCTTCATCACGATGAACGTGCTCGGCCACGCCTGTCTCGAGGAAAGCCTGGTGTACTCGACGGTGAATTTGGGTCCTGGCTTTGAGTCCGAGCCCAAGCTGGGGACGACACCAATCGAGCTTCCACGACTCGCCAACGAGTGACGCGCGACACCGGAAGAACGCAAAAAAAAGAAATAAAAAAAAAATATACGGAAGATTTTTTTTTTTTTTAGCATCAGCGCGCGGCCTTGCCCCGCGCGCGCCGCGCTTAAAACAAAAAAAAAAAAAAATACGCGTCGCGGTGTCATCTCGCACCGTTTTTTTTTTAAGAGCCTGCACTCTCAAGAGACCTTTGTTTTGGCAGGATGAACACAGAACTGCGCCTGCGGCGTGAAACGTTTGAGGAACCGCTGATCGAGAGACTGGGCGTGGGCGGAGGCATGATCCCCTTTGCCATCGACGAGCATGGTACAATCCGAGTGCTCCTCGGTAGGGAGCGCTTCGTCGCCGGGTGGAAAGGCTCGTGCCGATGGAGCGGATTCGAGGGCTCGCGAAAAGTGGCGGAGACGCTCAACGAGACCTCCGCGCGCGAGTTCGACGAGGAGTCCATGGGCGTAGTCATGGGCCCGAAGGCCGCCCGCCGCATCATCGACGACAAGCTGTACGCGCTGCGCATCGTGCTCAAGATACTGAGCGAACGAAAGACGCCACGCTATCACACGAATCACGCTGTTCAAATCCCCTATGACGCGACGATCCCAAAACGCTTCCTCGCGACGCGCATCGAAGTCGAGGCCGTGGAACGTCTCGTGCAGGAGTGGCGATACGTCAGGCCGGAGAGCTTTCCGGCGAAGGACGTCGGGGCGGTAGCGGCCTCTGCCGACGGCAGCGAGGCCGTGGAAGTCTGCGCCCTTGCGGAGGACGTCGCGGACGCGCCGGTCACCACGATCCGCGACGCGCGCGAGTGCAAGCAGGCGTTGCGGTGGGCGACGCTGCGAGCGGAGGTGGACGCCGCCGTACGCTGTGCGGCGCACCCCGCACTGTGCGTGCGCCGACGCCAGGGTTGGCTCTGCGATACCACGCTCAACGCCGACTACATGGAGAAGGATTTACTCAAATGGTGGGACCTCGACGAGCTTCAGCATGTGATTAGCAACCGCGGGCGCGCGGGGCACGACAGATTTCGCCCATACTTTTTGCCCGTCTTGCAAACGCTCATCGAAGAGTTCCTCGCCCTGCCGCCGTCGCCAAACGCTGCCGTCTCGCCGGACGTCCTCGCCGACCCCGAAGCCCCTCGCGCATGCGAAGACGACGCGAACGGACGCCCAGGCCACAGCGATCGCCCACACGCAACACGCAATCGCCGTGACCATCCCGACAGCGAGGACGACGTCAGTGAACAGACCGAGGAAGTGTGTCCGGGGTGTCCACCGATCTGACAGGGAGCTGGGCCGCAACGTCCTTGCGGGCGCGTGCAATGTTCGAAGCCACATTCTGCAGCGCGGTGCGAACCCACTCCACATTTGGACACACACACTCGATGTGCTTGTCCAATGGATGCACCTGTGTGCACGACACGAACGACCCGTCCCGGTGGAGCGCGAGCCGCTCCAACTCTTCTCGCAGCGTGCACGCCAGCGTCGCGTCGCCCTCGTCAAAAAGATAAAACGTTTTCTGCGTCTCCATGAGCCACCGACGGCCCAGATCTGCCGCCTTCTTTGCGCAAAACTGATTTTCGTGTGGAGCGGCTCGTCCTCCGATCGCTGCAGAGAATGTAAAAGACGGAAAACTCGGCCAGCGTGAAGCCGAGCGCTGGAAAAAATATGTCGGGAGATTGGCCGTTTGTGCGGACAGACTGAAACACTCGGCGGCGCTCTTTCACGTCCATGTTCGTGATCACCTGAAAAAGGACAATGTACTTCTCCCACGACGCACGCTGCGAGTCGGCGTCCATACCCCCAGCAAAAAGGGGACCAAAAAAATTGGCTTTTTTTTTTTTTTTACTGAGTTGTTTTGCTTTTTTTTGCGCAAAGGCCTGCCAACGAATGATCCTAAAAGGAAAAAAAATTTTTTTTTTTTTTTAATCCATTGCTTTTTCCCACTGCGTGGTGGTGGTCTTCACGGGCCGATCGAGGCCGGTCTGCACCGCGTTCGATCCGCCGCTGTCGCCCCACGGCGCGTCGACGGAGGCGGGCGCGTCGTGCAGAGCGCCGAAGGACGGACGTTCCAGAGACAGCAGGTAGTCCACGGCCTCTTCGACCGACGCCCCCGCCAGGCCGTCGCGTCGCAAATCCATCCATGCCCGCTCAACAACCGCCTCCGGGGCCGCCACCCCACGGGATCGTGCGATGCGCAGGAATTGCTTCCATTCAGGAGGGGTTTTGCACGCGGACTCTTTGAGCGCAGACACGACGGTCTTAGGAAGGTTCAGCGGCATGAACAACTCGGGCGTGTCCTTGCCCAAGCCTACAATGTCTGCCATGTGTGAATTTTTTTTTTGTTGATTTTTGTCGTGTTGGTTTGTCACCCTTTTTTTCTCTCCCGCTCCCCTTTTTTTTTTTTCCGGTCGGCCGATCCGCGCGCGCGCGCGTGCGGTCAGTGCTCAGTTTTTTTTATTTTGGGGGCGAGGGAAAAAAAAAGCGAGAAGAGGAGTGTTCTGCGCTTCCTGTAATATGTCCGCGCCCCCCCAACCTCGGCGTGTCGAAGACGTGTACAGGCCCGCGATCGAAGAGATCCGGCGCCGCCGCGGAGCCGCCGAAGACCCGGCCGAGCGTGCAGACGCGCTGGCGCCCGAAGAGGTGGGCGACGTCACCGATCACCGCGTCGCACTCGTCAGCATCGGATGCGCCGTCCTCGCGCCGCGACCCGTCGACCCCAAGTTTCCGGCACTGCGCATCTACGGCATCTTTGACGAACGCGAAGACGCTGCCGAACACGCAGATATCATCCGCGAGGCGGACCCCGAGTGCTCCTTGATCGTGGTACGCTGCGGCCAGTGGATGATCGTCCCTCAGAGCGAAGAGATACGCGACGACGCGAACAAGGCGATCGCGCGCCGCGACGAACTTCTGCGAGCGCACAGAGACAAACGGCGGATCGAGAACGACGAATTCGATCGGTGCATCGCCGAAAACTTTGAGCGGCCTACCCCGACGTGCGGTTCGGATTCGCACTGGGACGACGACCAGGAAGAGACTGAGAGCGCTGTCCGCGAGCTGTACAAGCGGCCAAAGCGTCTCCGTGGAGGCACCGAAGTGCGAGGCCAGACCTGCTGTGTTATCTCGGTCATTCCCGACCCCGTTGCCGGAGAATGTTTGTTCAAAATTCTGCGTTGCTTTGAATCCACCATTGAAGCCAACGAGTGGGCCAGCGGTCCTGGAAGATCCCTGTACATGGAGGAAGACCTGGTCGTGACCAGCACGTGCGAATGGACCTATCCGAACTCCTTGCGTGTGAAAACGGACAAGACATTTTATCGGTTGGGCGAGCAACAAAAAATCATGGACGCCGCGGAAGAAAATCCGCGAAAAGTCAAACGCTATAAAGATTGGCTCAAAGAACAAGAGGCAGCGGAAGATGCCACTAAGGCTTGCGACGCCGGCTCCAGCACCGAAGCTGAAGAAGGAGACAAAAAGTGATTACATTTTGCGGCAATACGTTCGCGAAGGACCGCTGACGTAACGGCATGACCTGGCGCGGTCGCAAGGCGACTTTGTGAGCCCCGCGCACGGAGATTTCGGCGAGGCCTTCTTCTTGGCCGGCGAGGCCTTCTTCTTCTTGGGCGACGCCTTCTTCTTGGGCGACGCCTTCTTCTTCTTGGGCGACGACTTCTTCTTCTTGGGCGACGCCTTCTTCTTCTTGGGCGACGACTTCTTCTTCTTGGGCGACGACTTCTTCTTCTTGGGCGACGACTTCTTCTTCTTGGGCGAGGCCTTCTTCTTGGGCGACGCCTTCTTCTTCGGAGACTTCTTCTTCTTGGGCGACTTCTTCGGCATGGGTGTGTCCGATTCCATGTTTTTAAACTTTGCCGGCGTCTTCATGACTTTGAGCGGCCGCGCCTTCTTGATTCCGTCTTGACCGAACTGAAAGTACGACGAGTCGTCGGACGAGTTCGCCACTGCGTCGAACATGTTGAGGAGTGGCATTTTGACTGTTTTGGTGTTTTTGTCCTGGTTCGTGCCGTGTGTGAGCGGCTGTTTTTGGGGGTCTTTCTGGTATGAGACCTATTTTTTTTTTCTGCTGACTTTCATAGTAACCTTGAAAAAATCAGTAACATAAAAAAAAAATGCGCACCGAAGGAATTGCGGTCGGAATCGCTACGGCGATCGTCATCGTGTCGTCGTACGGCATGCGCGGCACCAAATGGGAAGAAGAAGAAAAGCCTGTCATCCAACCGCGCCCTATCACGTTTGGAATTTCGTGGGGCGTGATTTTTGTGTTGGCCATCGCTTACGCAGTGATCGCAAACAACACCACCGACTCGCTGGCGCGTCCCACTGCTTTATCGGCATACCTGTTCGCGGCCGCGTTGACCACATGTGCGGCGTGGCCCGTCGTGCGACGAAGCCCGCGACGGGCGCTCGTAGTCATCGCCACCGCAAGCGTCTTCGCGTGGGCGGCGATGCTCACAGAGCAATCGAAGCTCACAATCTACGGCGCCGCAACGCAATGCTTGGGTTCGTGGCTGACCGTGGCCTTATTGCTCAGCTCGATACTCGCCGGACTCAAACAACTGGATACCCCCAACGTGTTGGTCTCGTTGGTCACGCTCCTTTCGGTGCTCGCTGTGGGGGTTCGCGCACCCTTCTTCACGCTGCCGCTAGCGCTTGCTTGCATCAGCCAGACCAATTTTTCCGCCAAAGAAGGTTTCGGAACACTGACGGCTTGTGTTGGTGCAATCGTGGCCTTAATGACGTACATGTGACCAACCACACACAAAAAAAAGAGAGACACACACAAACACAAATTCACGACTCTGGATCCTGATGGCATGCGTGACACAGCCCGAATCGTGTGTCGACGACGTCGGCGAGTTCGGGGCACGTCGAACCACACAGATGGCATTTGGGAACAAGGACCCAAAACGCATCGAATATTTTCTGCTCCTCGTCGGTCAATATGGCCGTGGTCGCCAGCCCGTACATGCGTGAAATCATGCTTGCAAAGAAACACTGGCTTGTCGATTCCAAGTGCAGTAAAAAATGGTGAGCAGAACCAGCGCGAAGAACTTCCTCCATGCAAAACTCGCGGTCAACCGGTGAACCGGAACACGCCACCACCGAAAGCTGAACGCGAAACACCCAGTCAGCGATGGTCTCGAGCTCCATTGTTTTTTTTTTTGGGAGGTGGGGAGAGACTCTCCTCAAAGATTTTTTTTTTCTTTTCACCAGAGCTCCGAAACCTCAATGTCCCTCCACTCCTCGCCTTCAAGGCACTCGGGCTCGTTGGGCTCGGCGTACTCAAACTCGTAGTCTCCCGTGTGTGTTTGTTTCTTTTTGAGCACGGCGCCTATGTTGCCTGAATTTAAGTCCAGCCGACGCTCCGCATCGCTGATGCTCGCGTACGTCGTCCATTCCTCGGTGTTGCGCTTGCGACCACGGACGGGCTTGGAGAGTTTCAAGGCGTTTGAACGGCGTTCGGTGTTTGTGTCGTACGAGTGCTGGATGTTCTGGGAACGGGTCACCGCACGGAGGTTTGAGAGGCAGTTGTTGGACGGGTTCCCGTCGGTGTGGTCGATCTGGCGCGGGTCGTCCACGCCGCTTAAAATCCCGAACGCCGCGCCGATCGCACGGTGGGTTTTATACAACTTGCCATCGACTCCGATGCACGAGTACCCGCTTGCCGCTGGTGACGGGGTCGACACGACACCCCGGCAGCTCTTGTACCGGCCCATGGACGACACGTGCCCCGTGAGGAATGGCTTCCACTCCTCGCCGTCCAAAGACTCCGGCTCGTTCGCTTCGGCTTTGACGAACTCGTAGCCGCCCGTCTT
>MDSW01067907.1_pt1 | contig 12795 bp, 17 predicted proteins | sample 811171 | NCBI WGS metagenome assembly MDSW01 (sample SAMN05326641, study PRJNA326480) | marine metagenome | isolation source: seawater | place: Atlantic Ocean: North West | collected 2012 | reverse complement strand
TTTATTAACTCCTCATAATACCACAATACCACTAAACGCATAAAAATTTGATTCATCTCTCATTAGCATACATTACATTACATCCTTTCTTTTTCCTACAACAAGCCAACAACAATACCAACGACAACAATGTCTTCCTACAGTGCATCAACACACTCCAAGAAGACAGGGCAATCAGCCCAAAAACGCAAGAAGTCCAGCTACCACACTTATTCAAAGAAGAAAACTTATGGAAGCAATAGGGCGAATCAAACACAGCACCACGAAGTTGTTGTGTTTGAATATTCAAAGACAGCCAATGTAAAATCATGGGATGACCTCCCAGATTTTGAAGGAAACGTTGAATGGGAGAAATTCAATGCTGAGTCCGACGACCAACAAGAAGAGCACTGCCCATGTGAAGACAGGGATAGTCACTTCTGCCACGAATGTCCAATATGCTTCGACGACTGTTGCGGAACTGGAGCAGGGTCATCATACATTCACTACTCCGCTACCCACGAGTGTTTTGACGATTCTGACTCAGACTGGGACTCTGAAGATGGGTGGGACAAGGAAAACTACAAACCATTCAGGCAGAAAGAATTCTTTGACTGGACAGACGAGTTCGGTTGGAATGACCTTGGATGTTTTTTGGACCAGAAATTCAAGTCCGTGACTTGGAGCAATGAGGTAACTCTTCACGATGACACGGAACCAAATTTAAAACTTAACGAGCAAGATTACCAACACTATCGTAGACCCTATGGTGGAAAGGCCTACAGAGCTGGTAATGCTTCGCCTCTGCGTGGATGTCGTAGGTATGAAGTTCATACGCTTCGCCCCGACCTTCAGAGGCACCTCTCTTTGGAAGAAATCAATCTTAAAATTAGATATGAAGAAGCCGACCCAGAAGAACGTAGTCAGATCATTTATAGTCTGGCGATTTTCCAACAAGTCTTGGTTCCCAAGTCGCGCGAATTTCTAGAACTGTCGCGTGAACGCAAGCGGTTCAACCACTTCATGGAGAGCGTTGACTTTTGGTAAGACCAAACTTAAAAATAAATTTGAACAGTTGATTTATTCATGTGATATAGCACAAACACTCTGAACAAACCATGCCCAAAAAGACAAACGAACCTGGTCAAAGACGCAGGAAAGGCGCAGACAAGCGAAGACGCACATATGAGCTCTATGGCAAATGCAAACCAACGCGACTAGGCGACGAACTTCTCATCACGCAAAAGTCCTCCAAAAAGGGACCCATCTCAAGCCAAAAAAAATCAAAAAAACCCAGACGATAGAGTTAAAATTATCCTAATAAAAACCAACTTTTTTTTATTGTTACCATAAGATTATCAAAAATTTGATTTTATTGAAATATCATTGTATGTGAATACATCTCTTTACCAACAACATGTCCATGACTCATCCTCAGAACGAACACGCCATGCGAAACAACCTTGGTGAAAATCAGCCTGGAGTTGATTCTTGGACAAAGTTTGGTGACACACCCCAAGGCGACTGGGACTACACCGACTGGGACTACATGACAAACGGAACAGGCGGATGCGCACAAACTGGACGGAGAGACGTTCCACTCACGGCATCTATCGAAGATGGTAAACTTTACTGTCTTGAAGCTTGGGATGAATACGCTTTTGCTTGGGAACTTTGGAACCAAGACTCCCGGTGGATTGATAGCCAACACAAGACCTTCACTATGACAGTGGAAGATGTTGAGAGGGCGAACAATCCGCAACCATTTGAGAACGGAAAAGATGAAGTATCTCCGTATGATTGGGAATACGACTCGGACTGCGAATCATTGACCTACCGCTCAGAGGACCACAATGAGCATCATCCACACAGTGAACGTTGGGAAGATCTGGTAGATTCAAACAAACCAGTCGTATCTCAACTAAACAAGGAAATGCTTGGTCTGAAGACCGACATTCGCCGCCTTCGTTTCGAAGAAATGGTTTGGAGAAAGGAGGAGCATCCACTACTGGTTCAAAAACTTAGTAACGTCTTCCAGACAGCAATAGATTCCATGGCTAATGACTGGAAGATGGCAATCGACGAAATTCGGGTGACTGCTTGTCAAAAAACACGCATGATTATTGACCAGCTTGTAAATTACTACGATACGTTTGCGGAGGAATACGATATCCAAATGAAAGAGGCTAACGAAATCCTTTGTTGTCGACTATACAACATCCAAGAAGCATTAGAAAGTCCTACAACATTTGAGGAAGAAGACTGGTCTAACACTGACCCATTCGTTCTTGATCTTCTCCAAGATGAAGTAGATGACCTCCACATTCAAAAGACAACTCTTCTAAACAAGCCGTTTCGCATTCACAAGCACTTGACCCATTTTTCAAAACTACACGAAATTCATCAAAATCCAGAAACATTCATGTATACCCCCCTTTCAATCACACTAGATATTTCCACACATTCCGGAGATCCCAACTGCATTGGAGAATCCCATGATTTCACTTTTAACAAACTTTCATATGACGAACAACTCGCTAATGTTCAACGGCGCTTAGTCTACACTGAGAATCTTTTCGGTATTTCATCGACATGGGTTCCTGTGCCTGCTCCAAACGAGCTATTTAATAGGCTGAATACAATCAGCGATGTCATTAGACAAAAAAATTCCATCTCCACATGCGAGGCTCTTCAAAAGGGCCTATATGATTACCTACTCCTGTAAATTAGATGATAAATTAATAAAGTTTAAATGTTTTTTCTAATCAATCTAAGAATAATACAAAAATTTGATTGAGGCGCTTTTGATACATCAATATTATCTTTTTTACTCCAGCTCCTAACCAAGACTTACAACATGCTCGCTCTCCAAAACACTACCGAACAGTCGAACACTCTTGTTCTACATAACACTATGGAACAGCCAAACACTCTTTCTCTCCGCGACACTACAGAGTATGAAGAGTCGCAACTTGGAATGTTTGTTGAGCACGATACGCCTTTCAGCTCTACATTTACAGAGGAAACTCGTGAAAACGTCTTATTGCCTACCGGCTTTTGCGAGGAAGTTGAAAGGCAAGTTCTAAGCGACAGACATCCTAACACACGAAGCCACGCACATGCATCAGTGTTACATCATATGGGTGTTGATACGACATCGCAACATGATGGTGTCTTCCTACTTGAGGACGGTGATGCTGATGATGAGACAGAAGAGCTTGGCTATGGTCTTGGAGAAATGGTAACAGTATCTGGAGGCGATTACGAAAACGATGACGAAGACGAAGAGGAACTACAAGAATGCGACGAATTTGGACAACAACAGGGAGGGATTTTTATTCCTAGGAACCAGGGATATGAATCCCGTTCGCCTTCTCCGTATGATTGGGATGGTGAAGGACCCGACAGCTACAGTTAATTCTTGTAGCATATTAAAATTCAATTTAAAAAAACTTTTTTTATTGAAACCATATACAACCCAGTCTTTAAAAAAAATTTGATTGAAGCGTTTTCAATACTTACAATATTAACCTCTCTAATCAAACATGTCTGCCTCCACGATGAACAACACGAACATTACCAACGCTCTCCTTTTCAAGGCTGCTGCTCGTATTTCCGAGGAGAACCCTCAGGTTGAGATGAACCAGGCTCTTGCTATGGCTCAGGAGATGGCTAAGACTCCGCTTTTTAACAAGCTTTTTGACTCTGATCGCGATACAGACCAGAGCAAGTCTTCCAAGAAGGCCAAGAAGCAGAAGAAGGTTGGTCCTAAGCGCGCCAAGAATGCCTACATGTTCTTTCTGGCTCAGCATCGCAACGCACTGAACAAGGAGCTTCTCTCGGCAATCCAGGGCTTCAAGGCAGATTCTAATAACTATACCGCTGAGGCTGATATTAAGAGCATTCTATCTGAGAACACCCCACCCGATGCTAAGGAGGGTCAGGACCTTAAGGTTCCCGTGAAGTTTACTACAAAGCTTGCTGGTTCACGATGGAAGGCTCTCAGTGGCGAGCAGCAGGCTCCATTTAAGGAGATGGCTGAGAAGGACTCAGCCGAGAAGAAGGCAGAGTTCGAGGCAAGCCAGACTAATGAGGCCACCGATGCATCCGCCGAGGAGACAGAGTAAGTAAAAACCCAATAATAATATCCAAAACTTAAAATTCCTTTTTTTCTATGAATGTAATAAATTTGATTTACATTTTTTTTATCTGTGTAAAAAATATATACAATGTCTACTAAAACAATTGTCGCTGGCACAGAAGTTTCACTGATCGACCTTACAAAAAATGAAGACCATCCTGCCCACATTACGCTTGAAATAAAGAAACCTAAGCCGGAACTTGTAGATTTGACAGAGCCTCTCATTAAAGAAGTTAGACAGGACCCTTGGGAACAAACTGACACTTACACACTCGACGAATTCAAATCTTGGTATGGCGATTACATTGGAGAAATGGCATGGGACATAGCAAAACTTAATGAATTGAAAGATAAACTTAGCAAATGTGAAGACCAACAAAGAAAGTTCAAAAACCGACTTAGAAAAATCCGTAGAAAACACAAGAAACAACTGGAGAAACTTTCGTATGAAACAGCATTTGCCCAGTATGAGGCTGAAGAAGCCAAGTATCATAACCATATGGCAATGAAACAAAAAACCCATTAATAAAATCTTAGATGTATAAACTCAAAAAAATTTGATGTATTTTTTTAATTTTATTGTAAATTATCATTTACCATGGCTGACTCTCAAAACGAAAACACCAACTCCAATGCCGACTGCTCCGAAGTAAACTACTCTGAAGATGGCACCGTAGAAGTATCAAGTCAAAGCTCAACTACGCTTGAACCAATGTATTACAAGTTGGAAGAAATGACTTCTCGGGCTGCTCTCACAAAAATCCAAGGGCTGACTAACAACTTTGATGCATCTACCAAGATGACAGAAGAATTTGTAGCTGCCCTCCGTCAAAAACTGGATGTTGATGGAAATGTGATGGAAGGATTCCTATATGCACCAAGTGACGGCGATGTTACCCGACAAGTGATTGGACGAGATGGCTGCTACTTTCACATGACAACCCAACAACAGGACATTGCTATGATTTGGCACGACCGAAGTGTAGCTCGCCCTGTTTTCCGATTCTGGGGCCCTAAGTTTCAGGTGATTAAGGCGATGAACATTATTCGCCACCGGATTCATATGAAGCAAAATCCCCAATAGATAAACTTAAAAAAAATAAACTTAAAATTCCTTTTTTTCTATACATGAGGGCATTGTATCTATATCTTAAAAAAAATTTGATTGACGAAAATTTTTTCTGATTAGAGTAATCTCTCAATGTCACAACAGACTTCCAACAACATGTCTCACAGCAACTCTCGCAACACCATTCCTTTCGTCGAGTCCGATATGGAAAACGGGTGTGAGTCAGGCGCATGCGGACTGGCAAAGGCTTTCTATGAAAGCCAATGTCGTCTTCTGTGGCGTCTTAAGACCCGTGGCGAACTTTCAACTTTCTACCGCTCTACTTTCCAATCTTGGGCACCTGAGGAGGTGAAGTCCAGTCCGGGTCTTCATCGGCAATTCGCACAGGTGATGTTCGCACTTGTCAACGACGGGCAGATTCTTCGTGTCAACAAGGGCCAATACTTGGTTTGGACTGACTCACAGAACCCTGCGAATCGTCGGCGTAACCAGGGTCCTCAGCGCAACAATCATCGTGGTCACCAGGGTCCTCACCGTGGTCAGCAGGGACCTCGCCGCGGTCAACAGGGACCTCACGTGGTTCGCCACGAAAGTCATGGCCGCACCGGTAGGGAATCGGAGAACGACCATAGGAACCCTCCAGCTTTCGGAAAGTTCTCGCAAAGTGCTACGAACCGTTCATCTTCCCACTCTTCTCCACGCAACTGGGGCTCATCAGGATCCGATGGCTATATGTCTGATTAAATCTTAAAATAAAAAACTAACTTAAAATTCCTTTTTTTTGTTAAATCTATATACAACCCCCTTTAAATATAAGCGATATATAACCGAAATCGTCTTTAAAATTTGATTTCAGCTTTAAATACTTAAAAATAAAAAGTGCTGTATATCCAATGAATCTTATCCTTATTTCAACATTATTCTCAGTAGTAATTGAACCTGTTGCTGTAATTCTCACACCCAATAATCATGTTAGTATCAAAGGACGAATAGACGATTATAAAGCTTCCCAATTTGTATCAAAAATCAATAAACTCAACACAACTAATATTTATGTTTACATTGACTCGCCCGGAGGAAACGTAGATGCCGGTCAAAAAATGATTCAGTATATAAATTTCAAAAAAGATACTAATAAGACTATCATGTGTATTGCTTGGGAAGCGCATTCAATGGCTTTTAACCTTTTTCAAGCATGTAGCTACAGATATGTCTTACAAGACTCTAAAATGATGCAACACCAGATGTCCCTAAAAAATGTAGTTGGTAATATAGAAAATATCAATAGTTATATGCAGATTACCAATAAAATGTATGACAAATTGATTTTAGATGCTAGTAAAAGGATAGGCTTATCAGCCGATGAATACAAACTTAAAATTATGAACGACTGGTTTCTGTATGGAGAAGAAATAGTTCAAAACAACGTGGCAGATGCTATGATTTCTTCAATTGGATGTAATAAAAAACTAACAGATAGTGACAGTCTTACAACTATAGGAACTGATATACTTACAATTTCAGACTGCCCTATCATATAAAAAATTTTGATAATTTATTTTTAATAAAAAAATATAATAATAAACTATAATGCCCCCCATGAATGTTGCTCGTCTTGGAAAAGAACTTGTATCCAACTTTAAAGTATTCAAAAGAATGATATTCGCTCCCGAAAAGCCTAAACCTCTGGGAAGATGGATAGTAAATGACTCAAACTGGACAACCCGTGCCGAATATGCTACTTCAGATTCATGCGGCGGCGATCTATGTAGAAAACATCCACCTAAATACACTCCGAAGTAAGTTCAATAAATCTATTCCAATGTTTATGAATCAACGGTTTAAAATCTCTATTAGCACTTTCAATTAACTCATTATCATTACTTTTTTTTATTGCTTGTAATGACAAAATGTACATGATAGTATGATATAAATTTAAAATAGATTCAATAAAATGTTGATCAGCTTTTTTATAAGTTAAATAATTAATACTACGAAGTTTATTCGCAGTTTCTGCATACGACTCAGCTAATACAGTTCCTGAATAATTTTCTCCAAGTTTTTTAGTATGAAGTTCTTGAATACATTTAGAAACATCAATAAACGACAATTCATCCTTGTCTTCCGCAATTCCCATTGAATATATAGCTTCCTTAATCTCATTGAGTGTTACAATACCTACAGACATTTGCATATCAACCATTTTTTTATGAAATAACAATATTTTATAAAAAAAAAATCAAATTTATATATTAACATATTTTAAGTTTTAATTTATTATCACCATTTCCTATTCCCAGACCATATCGCAAGCCACTTGTTATAAATATCCGATGATTCAGTGCCACTAATTGAATTATCAGGCAACTCTAGTTCTAGTTTCCTCTTCTCAACCCATGTAAGGTGTTCTAGTTTAGACCAATCCAGATGCTGGGCGCGACTCTGATTAAGTGTGTTTACTTCTTCTATCCAGGCTTCTCTCGGGCTTGGTCCATTTTTATAAGCCTTTATGAACTTTGGATTCTCTAGAGCAGACTGTGCCTCCTCCCACCCAGATCCTCGACGCTGAATTGACATCATCAATAGGTTGTATCTGTGAAGGTCTGTTACCCAAAGGTAGCCGATCTTGTGAAGCTCATTAAATAGCTCCGGGGTCAGGGGCATTCCGTAGTAGTGTTCCATTAGCTTCTTTAGTAGTAGATTACCGTTCTCTTAAAAAAACTGATGTATCAAATTTTAAATTTTATATGGTAATTTTACTAGACCTTTGACCATGGAAAGCAATGAGTATCATCTCCAGGATACCTCTTTTTTGTTGATTTCCAAAGCATACCCAAAGTCCACAACATTGAAATTACATAGTAACTAAATATACCCCAAACAGCTTTATCACTATGCGCACCAGTGTAATCTCCTAGTCCATAATGAACTGTAAGTGATAGTGTAACTAAAAAGTTCAGAAAGACAATACAATAACCCGAGCAACAACCAAAAAGAGCCTGTGCGACAGTAAAAGCAATTCCCATAGGGATAAGCCATTCAAAATTATCATTAGTTAGTGTGCACGCAAAAACCTCTTTGTTAAAGAACTCTGACATTCCCCTACAAGATGGTTCGGACATACAACTGGTTTGTCCTTCCAAAGTCTGATAATGACCACTGGGACATGTCGAACAGTTAGATTCTCCTGCTTTATCAGAAAATTTTCCTACACCGCAATCAGAACACACCGCATTACTGCGATGAGTCATCATTTCTTGACCAAACTTTCCTGCTATACAAAGAGCACCTTCGCAATTAGTTCCACCAGTATCAGCTTGATACCTTCCTGGTTCACAACTAACACACTCATTTCCCAAGCCCTCGGCACTTGTGTATTTTCCTACGGCACAATCAGTGCATGGAATATCTGACATTGTGCTTTGAGCGATAGGTCCGAATTTACCAGCAGGACATATTGTCCCTAAACAAGATGCCATACCCTCATCGGGTTGATATTGTCCAGAAGGACAAGCTTTACAAGCAAAGAAAACATGTTCCGCGGCGTCCATAAATCTTCCAGCCCCACAGTCGACGCATTTAATTGTAAATCTTCTCCTTCTCCTACGAGTGCTTTTCCCATCTCGATTAACAAGATCTTCTAAATATACGTTATATTTTCCGCTTGGACAAACGATCATATTACCTCCAGTTGCTATAATTGTCTGGGACGTTACAATAATCCCATTAAGAATAAACAGTGAAAATGATGTAAGATAATGCATGGTGTTGAGTTGTTATTTTTTTGTTAAACTCATCGTATTTTGTCAAATTTTTATACATCGATGGTTTAATACAACCAGACTTCTTAAAAATTTGAAAACTTTTTTATTATTTTATTTATAGTAATCACAATATGACTGACTCTGAACAACCAAACTCAACAATGGCACAAGAAAGATATCAAGACCAAGACGAAAGACTGGCAAATATAGACAATTATTGCTGTATAAAATTTCCTGTAAGTAAATTAGCAAGTGTTCTAGACGCGATTGAACTCGAATATATAAACTACTTCGATGGTAATCTAGAATCAGGAGCTATTGGAATTACAGAATTTATGCGACAGCATGTATCATGTTGGACCAATCCAAGTCTTACATCTGGAAATACAGAATATAATGATACAGTGTGGCTTGGATTTCCTAATAGAGGTAACATCTCCAATATATTGAGCACAGACTTTTTAATTCAAACAGAGGAACTTAATTATGATAAACATCATGGTATGTTATATTGGTGTGGAGGAGATATTGACTGTGTTGAAAATGATGGAGAACGATGTCCGACATGCTGGCACCGAGTTGAAACCGCGTAATTTCCATAATAAAAAAAAATTTGATTTTCCTGTTTTTTTTACATGATAAGTAATCATAACCAAGACACTATGTCTCAAATCAATGCTCACGCTATCTCTGAATGGACCCTCTTGGGTTACACATCGGCAGGACTTGATTATTACGTGGACTACAATAACAATGTAAGGAGACTGGATACAGGCGCAATTGTAGCTGAAAACATCACAAACGTAAAAGATGCTGAGAAACTTACTATTGGTTCTCCGGTTTATGGTAAAGACCTCTGGAGAGGAATTGATATGACAGTAAAAAGTGAGGACCAAACCTTGTCCACTAATATTGGCATCGCTATCAATCAAATGACTGTCGATAAGGGATCTTGGAATATCTCCAAACATCTTGACAGGAGAGTCGCTGTCAAGCTTGTCCACAAGTGGTTTATTGAACACAAGTGGTTGGCCCTGTATAATAAACAAACTGAAATGACACCCATTAGAGCATTCATTCATTGGTTGGGTGAAGAACACTTTGGTAAGCTATCAGGTAGCGATAAACTATGTTGGTATAACAATGCGATGAAAATTGATTTTGAAATGGAACACAGGGACTGTTCCTTCGAAGATTGTCTGGGTGACATGGAAGTTCCTCATAAAAATCCTCGTCATGTAATTCCTTGGCAGTATTACGATGATTTTGGACTTTTTAACGAAGCACAACGTAATGCTATTTGGGCAGAAGGAAAGCCCGAGAGTGAGGAGGAGGCTAACATGCTCTTGCATATGAAGCGTCATGCTGAAGGAGAATCAGAGATGAAAAATCTCATTGCTAAAACCCAGCTTAAACGGCATGGAGAGCTCTTCTAATTTTAAAATATAAATAATTCCAAAAATAAAATTTTTTTTCGAATTATAACCTATACCCTTTTACATGTGTTGATGCGTAACAATTATTAGAGAAGTGGCCTTTTCTTCCACATCTAAAGCATGATTTATTTGAATATGTCCTTTTGTTCATATATTGGATATCATCATCTGATTCATTCTCAGATTCACTATCTGATTCACTATCTGATTCACTATCTGATTCACTACGCATTTCTTGTAACTTTCTTTTTTTACAATGAACATTTTCGTGAAAAATAGCACCCTTTTCAGTTGAAAATTCTTTATCACAATAACCACATGCCCATACTTCTTCATAATCATCTTCTTCCTCTTCTGATAAGTATTGATCTAAATCATGTTTAATTCCTAATTTGTCGCTTAGAGATTTTAATTCACGAGTTTGTTTATCAAGAATTTTCTGATTTTCTTCTAGTATTTTAGTATCACTACTTAAATGTTTTTTATGTGGACACCGATTAGAAAAATGACCTCTGGTCCCACAATTAAAACAAACATCTGTAGAACTTTTTATACTTTTTTCTAAATGCGTTACTGTAGATTTATTTAAACTAGGCTGAGAAAATGTCCCTCCTCTAACATTATCAATGCCATATTTGCTCATATATTTAATAGTATATTTATCTTCATCAAAATCATCACAATCAGGAATAATCTCAATAATCTGAATAGGTTTATTTAGTTTAGTCCATACTCCACCATTTTTACTAAAATGAGAATCTAGTCGACATTTAGGATTGTTAGTTTTACCTATATAATATTTATTATTTTCAAGTTGTAGACAATAGATATAAACCATATAAGTGTATTAACATTTAAATTCTTTAAGTATTTAAATCACATTTTTATAATCTGTAACCAAAGTGATAGCGTAAGAAGAATCTTAATCCTACTAATGTATCCAAAGCAACAGGATAAAATGCTTTTGGGTGTTCTATATGAACATAATAAGCTGTTAGAAAATACATTAATGAATGGAAAGGTCTTAAATCATTCCACCATATTTTATCACCAAAAACCTCTCCTCCAGTTTTGCGTAAATCATTCGCATAAATATAAGCAAAACCTATAGCAGGAATAAGTAATAAATTTCTTAAAACATTTTTATATTGTTTATCATGAACCATTACACTATAAGTAATTAATGATCTTGACCCAATACAGAAAATTAAAAATAGTAGTATTCTTTTATATCGTGTATCCATATACATTATATGTTTATTAAAATTTTATTAAACCAGACACATAAATTCGTAGCAAATTGTAGATGCTAATTGTGCTGTTATGCTTGAATTATCATACGGTGGTGCTACTTCTACTACATCTCCTCCAATTATATTTAATTTTTTTAACTTACGTATAATGGATAGTATTTGTGCTGAACTATATCCTCCACATTCAGGTGTTCCTGTCCCTGGAGCAAATGCGGGGTCAACTACATCAACATCAAGAGAAATATACACCTTATTATCACCTACTCTATCCATTATTTTTTGAGCTATTCCATTTAATCCTAATTCTTCTGTTTCATGACAAAATATAGTTTCAAAACCAATCTTCTTGTCATTATCAAGGTCTTCTCTGCTATTAATAGTTCCTCTGATACCAACATGAATAGATGAATCTACATCAATTAAATCTTCTTCAAATACTCTTTTAAATGGAGTTCCATGAGTTACATTCTCGCCAAAATATTCTTCCCATGTATCAAAATGACTATCAAAATGAATTAAGCTTATTTTACCATGTTTTTTATTCATTGATTTCAGTATAGGATAAGATATTGTATGATCACCTCCGATAAAAAAAGGATAATCTACTCCCATATCCATATAGTTATCAATCTGAGTATTAATCATTTTTACAGTCTCTTTATTATTAAATGGATTCGTAGCTAAATCTCCCATATCAAGACAATTGAAATTTTCATACAAATGAAGTTTATGATATATACTAAAAGGTCTTATAATTACAGAAGCATCTCTAACAGAAGCTGGTCCAAATCGAGCACCAGTTCTATATGTGCATCCCGAATCAAAAGGAATACCTATTATTCCAATATTTTTTTTATCCGTGTTTAATTGCTCTTTATTTGTAAAAATTGGTAGTCTATAAAATGATTTAATCCCAGTAAATCTAGGAACTTGGTGAGGGTTAGGAGTAGATGATTCCATTATTATTTAATACCTAATATTCTTTAGACTTATATTAATATACTAAATATTAATATTGTCTTTGTATCTTAATAAACTTAAGTTCTTCTTCTGGGTTACTTTCTTTTGGGTGACTTTCTTTTAGGTGACTTTCTTTTAGGTGACTTTCTTTTAGGTGACTTTCTTTTAGGTGACTTTCTTTTAGGTGACTTTC
>MDSW01089432.1_pt1 | contig 12797 bp, 9 predicted proteins | sample 811171 | NCBI WGS metagenome assembly MDSW01 (sample SAMN05326641, study PRJNA326480) | marine metagenome | isolation source: seawater | place: Atlantic Ocean: North West | collected 2012 | reverse complement strand
TAAAATTAGTTAATGACCATGAATTTGGTAATGGAGTAAGCATTTTTACAAGAGATGGAGACTCAGGTAGAACTTTTTCTAACAAAGCAAAAATAGGAATGGTTGGTATTAATATACCTATTCCAGTCCCTATGGCTTTTCACAGTTTTGGAGGTTGGAAAAGATCATTATTTGGAGATCAACACATGCATGGGCCTGAGGGAGTGAGATTTTATACAAAGTTAAAAACAATAACTTCAAGGTGGCCCTCTGGTTTAAGGACTGACCCAGATTTTGTGATGCCTACAATGAAATAAAAAATGAAAAAAAAAATATCTTTAATTGGAGCAGGACAAATAGGAGGCACTCTTGCTCATTTAATAGCTTTAAAAGGTTTAGCTGACGTAGTTTTATTTGATGTAGCTGAAGGCTTAGCAAAAGGGAAGGCCCTAGATATTGCACAATCATCGCCTGTGAGTGGATTTAATGTGAGTCTAACTGGAACCAACTCTTACGAAGATACAAAAAATTCTGATGTAATTATAATTACTGCAGGAGTGCCAAGAAAGCCTGGTATGACTAGAGATGATTTATTAGGAATAAATCTTAAAATTATTAAACAAGTTTCTGATGGAATAAAAGAAACCTCTCCAAATGCATTTGTAATATGTATAACTAACCCTTTAGACGTAATAGTAATGGCGTTACAAAAATATTCAGGGTTGCCAAAAAATAAAGTGGTCGGAATGGCAGGTATTTTAGACTCTTCTAGATTTATTTATTTTTTATCACAAGAACTAAAAGTACCGGTACAAAAAATAAAGTCATTTGTTTTAGGTGGCCACGGAGATAGTATGGTAGCAATGTTAAATTCAACGGAAATAGAAGGAAAAAAAATAAATGAATTAGTAAATCAAGGAAAAATATCAAAGGACAAATTAAATCAAATAGTTGATAGAACAAAAAAAGGCGGTGCAGAAATTGTAAAATATCTAGAAAAAGGATCGGCATTTTATGCTCCTGCTGCATCGGGAGTTGAAATGGCCGAGAGTTACTTGAAAAATTTAAAAAAACAACTTCCATGCGCAGCTTATTTAAATGGAGAATATGGTGTAAAAAATATATATGCAGGAGTTCCAGTAATTATAGGATCAAAAGGGGTAGAGAAAGTCGTTGAATTAGAGTTAAGCGAGGAAGAAAAAGAAAAATTTAATAATTCAATAAAGTCTGTAAATGAATTATTTGAAGCAGCAAAAAAATTGGATAATACCCTAATTTAAAATTCAGCTTTTTCATAAACGCATAATATATTTTTTCCAAATTTATAAAAACTTAAAAAATCTAATATTATTGTTATAGGAATAAAAATTTTATCCCAAATTATAATTTTAAATTTTGATGGATACTCCTCTTCTCTAAAAAATATTTTGTTAAAATAATATAAAAAATATCCAAGCATATCCAAATAAATTAACTTTTTTATTTTTAACCCTTTAATTTTTTTTTCTTTAAAAAAATTAATATCATATCTTTTACAATGACCTACCGCTTTATCAAACTTTGAATATAAGTTTTGATGAGCAGGAACAAAAATTATTAAATTTCCACCTGAGTTTAATTTTGAGCTAGCTATATTTAATTCTTCCTCATCTTTTTCAATATGTTCTAAAACATTTAAATAAACAATAGTATTATAAGTCTGCTTGGCATCCTGGATTTTTTCTTTACTAATTTTAATATTCTTAGAACCAAATTTCATTTTTAACTGATTAAAATTGTGAGTATCAAGGTCACTAAGATGAATATTTTTATAATGATTAATGTATTCTTTACTGAAACTACCTAATCCTGCACCAACTTCAAATATACCGTCCTTAAAATATTTTTTTATTTTAAAAAAAACGTATTTTTGAAATATTTTAGCTTTATCAAATATTTCAAGTTCTTGACCCTGATAGTCCATATCTATCCAATAGCATTTTTTTATACAAACTTAAAAATAATTTATTATTATTTTTTTTAAATTTTATGAGTTTTTCGTCCGTTTTTGAAAGATTCACTTGATATTTATTTTTGTTTAGAAGGTTCTTGAACTCTTCAAAGTTTTCATAATTTAACTTTTTTTTATTTAAAGAAATTGCAACTGCGTAACCATTATCATTGAAACTGTAGTAAAACTTTTTTTTTGATCTATAGAGCTTTTTTACAATTATATACATCGGGTAAATTTTATTTTTCTTTAAGGTGTCTATAATTTTAGACATTTCGCTATTGAAGTTTTTTTTAATTAAAATTTCATAGTCCAAAAGGCCTTTCTTACATACCAAAGGGACCAAATGTTTATACTTGGAATTATAATGAAAGTTATGAATGTCCAATATCATATTTAAGTTGCTGTTTAATAAAAAGAAAAATTTATAAAATATTTTCCAAGTTAAACTATTTATAAAAAAGCCGAAAAATCTAATAATTTCTTTTTCGAATATATTTGCTTTTAAATTTATTGATTTGTAGTAATTTTTATTTGATTTTACCGAGTCCGCTTTGAATGATATTGCAAAATGTTTTTTTCTAAAAAAAGGATCTAATTGTATATAATGATAATCAGATTTATAATTAAATTCTTTCCTTACCTCATTGATGTTTTTTAAAATTTTGGTTTTTAACAATACGTTTTCAGATTTAATTTTTTTAATTTTTAATTTTGCTTTTAAAATTATCCCTTCATTTCCAAATGCGCCAACATATTTATTTAAATTATATTTATTTTTTGAGATTTTTTTGATTTTTCCATCATTGGATAGAATTTCCAAAGATATTAAAGCATCCCCAAACGATGAAATACCTGGAGTAGAGTCTTTTCCAATAGTATTTGCTGATATCGCGCCTCCAATTGAAATCTTATCACCACCTGGGACAGAAAAAAGAGTAAGATGATTTTTTTTAATTTCTTTAATAATTTTTTCTATCAATGCTCCTGCCTCTACCTCTATGAATTTATTTTTAAAATCCAGTTTTGTGATTTTATTAAAATATTTAAGTGATATAACAATTGTTTCTAAATCTGGATTGATAGATTTACTATCATAGGAACAAGATCCTGTTCTTATTAAATATTTTTTTTTATCTTTTTTAATAATTGATATCAGCTTCTTAAGTTCTAATATATTTTTTGGGTAAAGAATATAAGCCTTACTTGACAAAGTATTATTCCAAGACTCAATTTTTTTTTTCTCGAATTTTATAGTATTAAAATCCATTAAAACTTTGATTTAATATAATTCAAAATCAACTCGATTGACTTATAATTAATATTTTCTTTAAGTATTTTATCTAAACTATCAAAAAAATAATTTACTTCTTCATCCTTAACAACTAATGAGGGTGAAACGCACAAGTGATTAGAAAAAGAAGAGTCGTTTATTGCTGAGAGAATATTGAAATCTTTATATAATTGACATGATATAGCTGTTGCAGTTATTTTTTTTAAAAAAAAGGCTCTATCTTTTATAAAACTTGAAGGGATTTTTTCAAACAAAGATGCTAATTGTGAAGGATAAGATTTAAATATGATTCCATTCAAGATACCGTTACCTTTTATCTTTTCAATTTTGTTCGGGTGTTTAGTCAATAGCTCCCTGAGTTTTTTGGAGATCAAATCAGATAATTGATTAACTCTAATTTTGAATTTTTCTTCTGCTAAAATGTTTAATGCAGCTATAGCAGTAGCACTTTCTTCACCAAATCCATTATAAGTTGTAGTGTGGAGAAAAGTTTCATTAATTTTACCATAAGCTTGATTATAGGTATTATCATCAATTACCAAACAAGAAATAGATGACTTTCCGCCTCCTAGTGTTTTAGACAAACAAATTACATCAGGAGTGACATTTTTAAAGTTTTGAAAATAAAACATTTTTTTTGATTTATAAAATCCAGTAAATACTTCGTCAAAAATAATTTTAAATTCATATTTAGATTTTAATTTAAATAACTTCTCTATAAAATTATCCTCACAAGACTCTAAAAGACTAGCACTATATGGCTCAATTATAATGCAGTATACACCTCCTTTATTATTACATTCTAGAATCTTTTTCTCTAAATCGTCAGGATCGTTAAAGTTAAAACTTATACAATTTTTCATTTCTGGAAATTGATTATTTTTCTTATAAGAGCCTGATATTGAGCCACTACCTATCAGTTTACCATGATAAGATTTATTTGAGTAAAGAATGTATTTTTTTGGTGTTTTAAAAGATTTAAAACACACTTTAATAGCCGCTTCAACTGCTTCAGCGCCAGAGTTTAAAAAAAAAGATTTTGTAAGATTTTCCGGCAATAAATAAGATATGCTACTCGAAAGTGCAGCCATATATTTAGAAAAGATAATTTTATGTACTTCTACTTTTTTTTCTTTTTGAAAATTAATTCTTGTTTCTAGAATCTTTGGATGGTTATGTCCTAGGCCTAAAACACCAAGTCCTCCAGTGAAATCTAAAATTTTTTTTCCTTCAGAAGTAAATAAGTTTACTCCTTCTGCACTTTCAAAAATATCATTTCCAAATGGCAGAGATGCAAAAATATCTGTTTGATTTGGATTTATGAATCTTCTATAAAGTTCATGAATTTCGTTTATAGATAAACTTTTTACTTCTTCAACTGTGTACAATTTTCTATCAGTCATTTTTATTCTATGGCACTAAAATCATAATCAAGATAAAAACCAATAAAATCAATTAACAACATAATGATTATAAGCTAATAATCGTCTATGGACAAAAAGATTTTAAATAATAAATTAATATACTTAATCATAATAATAATATTTTCATTTTTATTTAATTATCATTACGCTAATTTAGGTGTATTTCCAATTGATACATTTGCTTTTTTTGACACCGCTTATAATATTTTGTTAGACAGACATCCATTTAAAGATATATGGGTTACTACCGGCCCATTAGTAGATTACTTACAATCATTTTTTTTTAAAATATTTGGTTTAAAATGGTCCAGTTATGTTATTCATAGTTCTTTTATTAACTCATTGATAAGCCTAATCTTTTTTATAACGCTGGTAAATTTTAAATTAGATAAACTTTTAAGTTTCTTTTACACCATAGGTCTTGGAACTTTGTGCTATACAATTTCAGGTACACCATTTGCGTATATTCATTCTTACGTTTTTTCCCTTTTATCTGTTCTACTTTTTTTTAATGGAATTTTACTAAGATCTAAAAAATATTTTTTCTTTCTTCCAATAACAATGAGCTTAGCTTTTTTTAGCATGCAAAACCCATCAACTTTTGTAAATTTTGTAATAGTAATAATGTTAAGTATTTATTTTTTTAAGAAAGAGAACAGGGAATATATAGTTTCTTTTTTAGGTGGATCGCTCACAATAATAATTTTTTTCCTTGGTTTTATAAATATATTTAAAATTCCATTTGAAAATTTTTTTCAACAATATTTTTTATTTCCTCTTTCAATGGGAGATATTAGATTATCTGGAGATGAGATGGCACATATTTCACTATCTGAAAGATTTACTTTTAGAAATGTAATAGGGCATTTCAAATTTATTAATTTTTTTATATTCATTTTATTATTTGTTTCTGTAATTGATTTTTTTAAAAAAAAAATTTCTTTTGATGATCTTAGTATAAATTTATGCCTAATTTTTATTGGAATACTTTTAATTTTTAATCAATTAATTACTTCTAATCAAACTTATATTTTTTCTTACATTCCTTTTATTGCAGCATTTACTCATATCTATTTTAAAAAAAGAAAATATGGCAAAAAATTATTTAGAATATCAATTTTTATATTAATGACTTTTTCAGTAGTGAAGTATCACCAAGTTTATAATGAGAAAAGAAAATTTATGGATCTACAAAATACAAATTTAGAATATGCAGTAGATGCTAGTAATTTACATGAAAAATTCAAAGGTTTAAAATGGATAACACCTTTTTATTCTAAAAATGCAAATCAAGAAATTGACTTTATAAAACAAGCTTTGAATAATATTTTAAATGACGAAAGAGAGATAATGGTATTAACAGAATATCAATTTTTTTCTTTTTTAACTGAAAAAAACTTAAATATTCCAAATAGATGGTATACACATGATAACAATAGTTATCCTCTCGATAACCACAAATACTACAAATTTTATAAAAGTCATATTAGAAACCTTTTAAAAAAAAATGAAATTAACGTAGTTTACACAATAGGGGAACCAAAGTTTGAAAATTTTAAAATTTATTTGGAAGATATCTGTTATGAAAGACAGGAGATAAACAAAATAACAACAATTTATAAATTAGAAAATTGTAATTAATTATTTTTTTAAGGTCATTACTAATGAATACCTTAAGAATTTTAGATCATGTAAATTATAGATATATTTAATATTAAACTTATCTTCGAAATTTTTAAAATGCACTTTTTTATATGAAAAAAAATCTATTTTCTTATATTCTCTTGAAAAGATTAAGGGTAAAACAAATATAAATCTCCTTATATTAAAAAAAGGCAGTAATATAAATTCAATCAATCTTGGTACAAAAGGTATATCGGTAATAATTATTACTAAATTTTTTTTTTTATTTTTTGAAAAATCATGAATAATTTTTTTTAATTGAGCAAATGCAAAGTACTGAATCACAGATGAGAATAGAATTAAGTTGAAATTATTTTTTTTTTTCAAGTTTTTATAATTAAAATTTATATTTACTTTTTTATTACTATATTTTTTTTTAAGATTTTTTATTAATTTCTTATTTTTATCGTACAAAGTAATTTTTTCAACAATCTGAGATTTGATATCTTTTGCGCTCCAATTACCGATTCCACATCCAAAATCTAGAATATTTAATTTTTTAAAGTTAATAAATTTTAGAAGTTGGCTTAATTTTAGTTCATATTTATATTGAAATATCATATTTTTAATTAATATATTAATATTTACAGATTCAAAGTTTAATTAATTGATTTTAATTAAAAAACTAATATTAATGGATTTTATATTTCATTAAATTATGAACATTCACGAACATCAAGCTAAAGAAATTTTAAGAGAATTCGGTGCTCCTGTCTCTAAAGGTATTGTTATAAAATCGTCAGAAGAAATAGATAAAAAAATATCAAAATTAAAAGATAAAGAATATGTTCTAAAAGCTCAAATTCATGCTGGTGGCAGGGGAAAAGCTGGAGGAGTCAAATTGACTAAAACATTAGAAGAGTTATTAACAGAAGCAAAAAAAATGATGGGCAAGAACTTAATTACTCATCAAACTGGACCTGAGGGAAAGAAAATTAAAAGATTATATATTGAAGAAGCTTCCTCAATAAGTAAAGAATTTTATCTTTCCTGTTTGATTGATAGAGAAACATCTAAGATTGCATTTATTAGCAGCACTGAAGGCGGCATGGATATAGAAAAAGTTGCGGCAGAAACACCAAAAAAAATAATTACAAAAAAAATAGAATTTAAAAAAGAAGGTCCGTCTGAAGAAGAAGTATTAGAAATAATATCAATTTTTAATTTTAAGGGAAAACAATTACAAGATGGTAAAAGTTTAATTAGAATCCTCTATAAGATAATGATAGAAAAAGACGCAAGTCTAATTGAGATAAATCCGTTAATTTTATCAAAAGAAAATAATCTTATCTGCTTGGATGCAAAAATGAATTTTGATGACAACGCAATTTTTAGAAGACCTGAAATTTTGAAACTAAGAGATTTAAATGAGGAGGAATCTGCAGAAATTGAAGCAAGTAAATATGATTTAGCATATATCAAATTAAATGGTTCAATCGGATGTATGGTTAATGGAGCAGGTTTAGCAATGGCAACAATGGATATAATTAAATTGTATGGAGAAGAGCCAGCTAATTTTTTAGATGTTGGTGGAGGAGCTTCGAAAGAAAAAGTAACAGCGGCATTTAAATTAATTTTAGCGGATAAAAACGTTAAAGGAATTTTAATAAACATCTTTGGAGGAATTATGAGATGTGATGTACTTGCTCAGGGTGTTGTTGAGGCAGCAAAACAAGTAAATCTGTCAGTTCCACTTGTTGTAAGACTTGCAGGTACAAATTTTGAGGAAGGAAAAGAAATACTTAAAAAATCTAATTTAAAAATTTTGTCTGCAATAGATTTAAATGATGCTGCTGAAAAAATTGTCAATGCAATAAAATGAAATGTCAGTTTTAGTAAACAAAAAAACAAAAGTTATATGTCAAGGATTCACTGGAACGCATGGAACTTTCCACTCAGAACAAGCTTTAAAATATGGAACCAATTTAGTTGGTGGTGTAACTCCAAAAAAAGGAGGACAAAAACATCTAAATCTGCCAGTTTATAATACTGTTCAAGAAGCTAAGGACAAAACATCAGCAGATGCTACAATGATTTATGTTCCACCAAAATTTGCAGGAGACGCAATCATTGAAGCCATTGATGCTAAAATTAAGTTAATTGTATGTATTACAGAGGGCATACCAATTTTGGACATGATAAAAGTTAAAAAGTTATTAGAAGGAAGCGATTCAAGATTAATCGGGCCAAATTGTCCAGGAATAATTACTCCAGATGAATGTAAAATAGGTATTATGCCAGGTAGTATTCACAAAAAAGGTTCAGTAGGAATTGTTTCCAGGTCAGGCACGCTTACATATGAGGCGGTAGCACAAACTTCAGCAAATAACATGGGTCAATCAACATGTATTGGTATAGGCGGAGATCCAATTAATGGAACAAACTTTATAGATTGCTTAGAACTTTTTCTAAAGGATGAAGAAACAAAATCTATTGTGATGATAGGTGAAATTGGTGGTTCAGCTGAGGAGGAAGCTGCTGAGTTTCTAAAAAAAGAAAAAATTAAAAAGCCGACTGTAGGCTTTATTGCTGGATTAACAGCTCCTCCAGGTAGAAGAATGGGTCATGCAGGTGCAATTATTTCTGGAGGCAAAGGCGGAGCTCAAGATAAAATTGAAACAATGAAATCAGCCGGAATAACCATATCAAAATCTCCTGCTGATATTGGAAAAACGCTATTAGAAAAACTAAATAGTTGATTTTTATTTATATATGTTAAAATGAAATACTTATGTCCTCTTCAGATAACAACATAACTTTAAAAAAAACCTCTTTTTTATCAGCCATAAATTTTGAATTTATAAATGAGTTTTACTCAGATTATTTGACTGATCCAAATTCTTTACCTATAGGTTGGCGAAAATTTTTTGATGGCCTAAGTGAAAATGAAAAGCTAGTCTTAAACGATTTGAATGGACCTAGCTGGTCACCAGAAAAAAAGATAAATAAAATTATTTCACAACTAAATTACGATCAAAATCATGAGGATCATTCTAGTAGTAGTAACTTATATTCTATTAAAGAAGCTTCCAAAGACTCTGTTAGAGCAATAATGCTAATAAGAGCTTACAGAATAAGAGGCCATCTAATTGCAAACCTGGATCCACTTTCTATACAAAAAAAACAAGAGCACCCTGAACTTAAACCAGAAACTTATGGTTTTACTAAAAAAGATTATAAAAGAAAAATATTTTTAGATGGGGTATTAGGACTTCAATATGCAAATCTTGAGAAAATTCTTGAAATTCTCAAAAGAACTTACTGTTCGACAATAGGTTACGAATTTATGCATATGGGCGATCCTGATGAAAAAGCTTGGATAAGAAATCGAATTGAAGGACCTGAGAAAGATATAAGGTTTACTGAAAATGGAAAAAAAGCAATTTTAAATAAAATTGTTCAAGCCGAAGGATTCGAAAAATACTTGCACATAAAGTTTGTAGGAACAAAAAGATTTGGTCTCGATGGTGGCGAGGCTTTAATACCTGCCTTAGAACAGATAATTAAGAGAGGAGGAAGTCTTGGTGCAAAAGAAATAAAAATCGGCATGCCTCACAGAGGTAGATTAAATGTTCTTGCTAATGTAATGGGCAAACCTTTTAGAGCAATTTTCAGTGAATTTTTTGGAAAAACTGTAAATGCAAGTAAAGACTTTGAAGGTGATGTAAAATATCATCTTGGCGCTTCATCTAATAGAGAATTTGATCGAAACTCTGTTCACATAAGTTTGACAGACAATCCATCACATTTAGAAGCTGTTAATCCTGTTGTTTTGGGCCAAGTGAGAGCTAAACAGTTTTTTCACAAAGACAAAGAAAGAAGAAAAGTTATTCCAGTTTTAATGCATGGTGATGCTGCTTTTGCTGGACAAGGAATAGTTGCAGAATGTTTTGCCATGTCAGGTCTACCTGGACATAATATCGGTGGTACTATTCATATAATAGTTAACAATCAAATAGGTTTTACTACTGCCCCAAGATTTGCACGTTCATCTCCTTATCCTTCAGATGTAGCAAAAACCGCTCAAGCACCTATTTTTCATGTTAATGGGGACGACCCCGAGGCGGTAGTTCATTGTGCTAAGATCGCCACAGAATATAGGCAGAAATTTAATCGAGACGTGGTAATTGATATGGTTTGTTATAGAAGATTTGGTCATAACGAAGGTGACGAACCCTCATTTACTCAGCCAATAATGTATAAAAAAATAAAAGATCATCCCACAACTTTAACATTATATGGAAAAAAACTTTCTAACGAAAGTTTAACAACCAATGAAAAACTACAAAAAGAAAAAATTGAATTTAAAAAATTTTTAGAAAAAGAGTTCGAGACATCAAAAAACTACAAATCAGAACTCAAATGGTTTGACGGAGCCTGGTCAAGATTTAAACCGGGTCTTGGTAAGGATAAGAGAGGAGTAAGTGGAGTTGGAAAAGAAAAATTGATAAAAGTAGGAAAAAAAATCTTCAGTATTCCTAAAGATTTTAATGCGCATAAAACGCTTAAAAGGGTATTTGAACTAAGAAATCAAATGCTTATATCAGGTGTACTTGATTGGTCATCTGCTGAAAGTTTAGCAATAGGTACTTTATTAACTGAGGGATTTTCAGTTAGATTGTCTGGCCAAGATTCAGGAAGAGGAACTTTTAGCCAAAGACATGCAATTTTAAGAAATCAGCAAAATCATGATAGATATATACCTGTTAATAATATTGAAAGTGGTCAGAAGAAATTTGAAGTTATAGACAGCTTGCTATCAGAACTTGCTGTATTAGGTTTTGAATTCGGTTATTCTTTATCCGAACCCGAAACTTTAGTTTTGTGGGAAGCACAATTTGGAGACTTTGCTAACGGTGGGCAAGTAATCATAGATCAATTTATTACTTCATCTGAAGCGAAGTGGGGAAGAGCAAGTGGACTTGTTATGTTGCTTCCTCATGGATACGAAGGACAGGGGCCTGAACATTCTTCTGCAAGATTAGAGAGATTTCTTCAACTTTGTGCCGGTGAAAACATACAAGTTGTAAACTGCACAACGCCATCGAACTATTTTCACGTTTTAAGAAGGCAAATGCACAGAGAATTTAGAAAACCTCTAATAATAATGACACCAAAATCCTTATTACGACATAAAAGATGCATTTCAAATATTAATGAATTCACCTCCAAAAGTACCTTTCATAGAGTTCTAGAGGACGATGCTTATGACAAAAAAAAGAATTTAATATCATTAGATAAGGATAAAAAAATCAATAGAGTCGTAATTTGTTCAGGAAAAATTTATTATGATTTATTAGAAGCAAGAGAAAAAGTAAAAAGAAAAGATATAGTTTTTATAAGACTTGAACAATTATATCCTTTTCCGGCAAAAACGTTAGCTAATTTATTGAAAAAGTATGTTAAAGCAGAATTTATTTGGTGCCAAGAGGAACCAAAAAATATGGGGGCATGGAATTCAATGAGAAACTATATCGATAGGACTTTAGAAATGATAAATTTTAAAGATATTAGTGTAAAATATGTGGGAAGAAAGGCCTCTTCGTCTACTGCGACTGGAAATGCAAATAAACATCTTGCACAACAAAAAGAAATATTAGAAAAGATACTTAAAGATTAATGTCAGAAAAAATCACAGTTCCAACTTTAGGCGAATCAGTTACTGAAGCTACGGTTTCAAAATGGCTTAAATCCAAAGGCGATAAAGTCATTGTAGATGAACCAATCGTTGAATTAGAAACAGATAAAGTGAATGTGGAAGTTCCAGCACCGTCCAATGGAATTCTTGGAAGCATAGATGTAAAAGAGGGCGAAACAGTAAATGTAGGTTCACTACTAGGAACAATAAGTAATAACATGAACCAAGCCTCGTCTTCACCTAAAGAAATTAAGACTTATAGCCCACCAAAAAAAGACTCTAATAATAAACCAACATTATTTGAGGATGAGTTAAAGAAATCACCACCAAAAAAATTCAAAAAAAAAGAGGATCAAGTTTTAAAATTAGACAAAGAGACCATGGAAGAAGAAGAACCATTGATTTTAGATCAAGCCCACAATGAAAACGTGGTAACAAAGAAAATTCAATCCGGAAGGAAAGAAACTAGAATATCCCCGGCTGCGAGAAAGATAGCAAGTGAGGCAAATGTAGATATAAATAAAATTGATGGCACTGGAAAAAACGGAATAATTTTAAAAGAAGATCTAATGAGTTTAATGGGATCTAAACCGTCTCCATCGGAAAGAAAAGTCAAACATGGACCAGAAGAAAGAGTAAAGATGACTAGATTGAGATTAACTATTGCCAAAAGACTCAAGGAAGCACAAGAAAATGCAGCTATGCTTACAACATTTAATGAAGTAGATATGAGCGAAGTAATAGCAATGAGAAATCAATACAAAGATGAATTTCAAAAAAACTATGGTG
>MDSW01221734.1_pt1 | contig 12798 bp, 7 predicted proteins | sample 811171 | NCBI WGS metagenome assembly MDSW01 (sample SAMN05326641, study PRJNA326480) | marine metagenome | isolation source: seawater | place: Atlantic Ocean: North West | collected 2012 | reverse complement strand
TGCCAAGGAGGCCAAGATCGAGCAAGGCGTCGAGATTCCCTATCTCGAAGCGGCATCAAGCGGCGCGGCTACTGTCGAGTTCAAGGAAGCCGTGCTCGGCCTGACTGTGACGCCGCAGATCACGCCCGATGAGCGCGTGATCATGGATCTCTACGTCACCCAGGATACCCAGGGCGACACGATCAACGTGCAAGGCGGCGGTAGCGTTCCTTCGATCAACACCCGAAGCCTGACGACGCAGGTTCTCGTGGACAACGGCGAGACGGTCGTGCTCGGCGGCATCTACGAGCAAGAGAACCGCGATGTCTCCGATCGCGTGCCGATTCTCAGCGAGATTCCGCTACTCGGCGTTCTGTTTCGCGGCACCCAGCGCCAGCGTGACAAACGCGAACTGCTGCTGTTCGTCACGCCGAAGATTCTCAAGGAAACCCTGTCGCTTCAGCGCTAAGCGCACGCGACCAAGGCACTCACTATAAAGTTGAAAAAAGAAAGTTAAGGACTGAACTGATGACTGCACACACCCTACGCAACCTATTGCTCGCCATCGCGATTGCCACGCTCCTGGTCGCCTGCGGCGGCTCTACTTCGGGTGGCGACGATGACGATGGCGGGTCGTCCGACGGCGGCGGTGGCGACAGCACCCTCGAGACGGGGGTCAGCTTGATCGCCAGCAGCAACAATCTGCCATCGAACGCTTCGACTAACGCACTGGGCATTCAGATCACCGCGGTCGTGCGTGATTCGAATAATAATGTTGCAGAGGGCCAGGCAGTATCTTTCAGCGCCGACTCCGGTGCGTTGCAGGTTATCGAAAACACGACCGATAACTCGGGTACGGCGACCGCATTGCTCACGACAGGCGGCGACCCGAGCAACCGCACGATTACTGTTACCGGCACTGTCGGCGGCAACACTGATACCGTTGCAGTGGAAGTGGTGGGCACCCAACTAACCGTTATGGGACCGCCCGCGCTGGCAATTGGCGATTCGGGCACTTACACAGCGAGCCTCACCGACGCCGGTGGCGACGGTGTCGCTAATCAGGCCGTGAATATCGCATCCGCAAACGGCAATACGTTGTCCATGAACAACCCGCAGACCAATGCAAGTGGTCAGGCGCAATTCACTCTCACCGCAACGAACCCGGGAACGGATACCCTCTCGGCTTCAGCGCTGGGCGAGACGGCACAAAAGCAAATTGAGATTGCGGGCGATGACTTCCAGTTCACAGCGCCGGCGGACGGCACCCAGACCGAGTTGAACACCCCGGAAACAATCACCCTTCGCTGGTTGAATAACGGTGCTCCGGTGACGGGGCAAACGATCGACTTTTCCACAACTCGCGGCACGCTTAGCGATACCAGTGTCGATACCGATGCAAATGGCGAGGCTAGCGTCTCCGTATCTGCCAACAACGCGGGGCCCGCAACAGTCACAGCGTCGTCAGCGGGAGGCCTACAGACCACCACATCACTTCAGTTCATCGCCACTCAGCCCGATTCGATCGACGTACAAGCTGATCCAGCTACCGTGTCTCCGGGTGGACAAAGCACGATTACGGCGATCGTTCGCGATGCCAACAATAATCTAGTGACGGGCGAGACTGTCAGCTTCACCCTAAACGATACCAGCGGCGGCTCGCTCGCCGACGGCAGCGGTGTCACCAATACCAACGGTGTTGCGAGTACCACCTACACTGCAGGCAGCACCTCCGCGTCGCAGCCCGCCGAAATTACCGCCACCGTGAATAGCACCACGGGCATATCGAAGTCGGTGCTCGTAAGCATTGGTGGCCAGGCGCTGCGGATCACACTGGGCACAGGCAACGAACTCGCCGAGCCCTCTTCCACCACCTATCAGCTTCCGTACGTTGCTATCGTCACGGATGCGAACGGTGTGCCCGCCCCCGATGCTTCTTTCCGCTTGAGTATTGAGTCAGTGGCCTATCAGAAGGGGAGCAGCGGGTATGTCGATACCGATGATGACGGCAACCCGGATGCGTTCAGTCCGACCTATGCCGTAACTAATTCGAATGGCTTCGGCTGCTTTAACGAAGACCTTAACCGAAACGGGGTTCTTGACTCCGGGGAAGATATCAACGGCAACGACACTCTCGACCCCGGGAATGTCGCTACCGTACCGCAGAGCGTTGATCTCGATGACAACGGCACTGCGGAGTTCAACGTGACCTACCCGCAAAACTTTGCGCAATGGGTTCAGGTTCGACTCAAGGCTATAGCAAATGTACAAGGCACTGAGACCACAGCAACCGCGCTCTTCATACTGCCCGTACTCGCCGAGGACGTAGACGACCAATCCGTGGCACCGCCCAACCAGACCAGCCCCTTTGGCGTTATGCCTAGTTGCGCGGATGAGATGTAGCGATTCGCGCTATACTGTAGTGCTTAGCCTGTATGAGGATTCTGTGGCGCGTGGCGGCAACTGTCGCGCGCCACTAAGCATTGACGTTATATAACCGGGAAGTCATGGCAGCTAATCCAAACATCTACCTTGTCGGCCCGATGGGGGCTGGTAAAACCACGATCGGTCGGCGCATTGCCGAGATCAAGGGGATGTCCTTCGTCGATTCCGACCATGAGGTCGAGAAACGAACGGGCGTGGATATTTCCTTCATCTTCGACATGGAAGGTGAGGAAGGCTTTCGCAAGCGCGAGCGGGAGATGATTGCCGAGCTCAGCGAACAGCCCAATACCGTGATGGCTACCGGCGGTGGCGCGGTGCTGGATGAATCCACCCGCGATCTGCTTTCGGCCCGCGGCGTGGTGGTCTACCTGGAAACGTCGCTGGAACAGCAGCTGGCGCGTACGCGCAAGGCGAGCAACAGGCCCCTGCTCGAGGGCAGCGAGGACGTGGAAGCCACGCTCGCAGCGCTGATGGAAGAGCGTGATCCGTTGTACCGGTCGATCGCGGACATCGTGGTCGCGACCGGCGAACAGCAGGCACGTCGACTGGCCCGTGAAATCGTCGAACAGCTCGAGGCTATCGGCACGGCGTGACCCAGCGTGGCGAAAGCCCGGGCCTGGTCTACGCCGGCTTCTGGATTCGCGTGTGGGCCACGATCATCGATTCGTTGCTCGTGATGCTCGTGGTACTGCCGCTGCTACGCATGATCTATGGCCCCGCGGTGCTCGACCCCGCCGGGCCCGTGATCATGGGACCAGCGCATGTGGTGATCAGCTACGTGTTGCCGGCCTTCGCGGTGATCGCGTTCTGGGTGTATCGCGAGGCCACACCCGGAAAAATGGCAATTCGCGCGCGCATCGTCGATGCACAAACCGGCACCCATCCACGCACGAGACAGCTTGTCATTCGCTATCTGGCCTACTTCGCGGCTTCGTTGCCGCTGGGTATCGGCCTGCTGTGGGTCGCATTCGACCGACGCAAGCAGGGCTGGCACGACAAGATCGCGAGCACGGTTGTGGTGCGTGAAGACAGCGGCGTATCACGCGCGCGTTTTGACGAAAACGCCTCATCGCCACCTTCACACACCACCAACGACGGACGCTGGCAGGCATGAGCACCCTCTCCTCCGAAAACGCGGCCCTGCGGGTTGAGCTCGGCGTACGCAGTTACGATATCGAGATCGCGCCGGGTCTGGTCGGGGACCCGGCCGCCTACCGAGGCGCGATACGCGGCGAGCGCGTGCTCGTGGTCACGAACGAAACCGTGGGGCCTCTCTACGCCGGGCTGGTCGAAACGGCACTCGCGACCTCACACCGGGTGGACATACTCACGCTTGCCGACGGCGAGCAATACAAGACGCTGGCCACGCTCGAAAAAATCTATGACCGGCTGCTGGAAGGCGGCTACGGGCGCGACGCCACCATCGTCGCCCTGGGTGGCGGCGTGATCGGCGATATCGCCGGCTTTGCCGCCGCCAGCTATCAGCGGGGTATCGATTTCGTTCAGGTTCCGACGACGCTGCTGGCGCAGGTGGACTCGTCCGTGGGCGGCAAGACCGGCGTGAACCATGCGCTGGGCAAGAACATGATCGGCGCATTTCACCAGCCGACCCGCGTGCTTGCCGACGTCGACGTGCTCAATTCATTGCCGGCCCGCGAGTTCGCCGCCGGCATGGCCGAAGTCATCAAGTACGGGCTGATCCGCGACACGCCCTTCTTCGACTGGCTCGAAGCCCACATGGCCGCGATCAATGCGCGCGAACCGGAACGGCTGGTGGAAGTCATACGTCGCTCCTGCGCCAACAAGGCCGAGGTCGTGGCCGCGGATGAACGCGAGGCGGGTCAGCGTGCCCTGCTCAACCTGGGCCACACCTACGGCCACGCCCTGGAGGCCGAACTCGGCTACGGCCGATGGCTGCATGGCGAGGCGGTTGCGGCCGGCATGTGCATGGCCGCCGACACGGCCTGTCGACTGGGCTGGCTCAACGACAGCCAGTGTGCCCGGATCGAACGGGTGATCGCGGCAGCCGGGCTGCCGGTCGCGCCCCCACCCGAACTCGAGGCCAGCCGCATCCGGGCCCTCATGGCGCGCGACAAGAAGGTCGAAGCCGGCACCCTGCGGCTTGTTCTGATGCGCGATATCGGCCATGCCGTGGTTACGAGCGAATACGGCGACGCGCTCGACGCAACGCTGCAACGCTATTGCGCGGGCTGAGGCGAACGAACGCAGGCAGGTGGCGCGAATCCTGCAGGTCGATTGATTGCGTTCGGGCCGCCTTTTATACTTCAAGTGAACATTGGTACGCCCCCGGCGTCCGATCCGGTCGCCCGCATCACGGCGACCCACTGCACCGTATAGTGTGACCATCCCGGCGGCACCGACCGCGGCACACGATTCCGATACGGCATTCGGCATAGGGAATCGCCCCCGAACGCGCCGAATCTGACCCGAGGCGAGGACAAAAAGACAATGCATCAGTTGAAAGGCGGACTCTATTCTCCGGAGTTCGAGAAAGACTCCTGCGGCTTTGGCCTGATCGCCAATATGGACAACCAGCCGAGCCACTGGCTGGTCGAAACCACGATCGGCGCGCTCGAGCGGCTGACCCATCGCGGTGCTGTCGCCGCCGACGGCAAGACCGGCGACGGCTGCGGCATTCTCATGAAGAAGCCGGACGCCTTCCTGCGCCTGGTCGCGGACGAAGCCGGTATTTCGCTGGCCGATCACTACGCCAGTGGCATCGTGTTCCTGAACCCGGACGCAGACCTGCGCGCCGCATCGAAAGCCGAACTCGCCCGACAGCTGGAAGCCGAAGGCCTGGAGATCGCCGGCTGGCGCGAAGTGCCCATCGATGCCGAGAACGCCTGCGGCAAGGAAGCCATCAACACCCTGCCCTGGCTCGAACAGATCTTCGTCAACGCGCCCGAGGGTATGGACGACGCGCTGTTCGAATCCAAGCTGGTGTTCTCGCGGCGCCGAGCCGAAAACGCCCTGCCCGACGACGAGGTGTTCTACGTGCCTTCGCTGTCGGCGCACGTGCTCTCGTACAAGGGCATGGTCATGCCCAGCTACCTGCCGGTGTTCTACAAGGATCTGGCCGACGCGCGTCTGGAAACCTCGCTCTGTGTCTTCCACCAGCGTTTTTCCACCAACACGCTGCCGCAGTGGCGCCTGGCCCAGCCGTTTCGTTATCTCGCCCACAACGGCGAGATCAACACCGTCACCGGCAACCGCAACTGGTCGACGGCCCGGGCGAACAAGTTTGCCTCCGACAAGCTGCCCGATCTCGAATCCATCCTGCCGCTGGTTTCGACCACGGGCTCGGATTCGCAGAGCCTCGACAACATGCTCGAGGTCCTGCTGGCCGGCGGCATGGACATCTTCTACGCCATGCGGCTGCTGATGCCGCCCGCCTGGCAGAACGTCGATTACATGAGCGCCGACCTGCGCGCGTTCTACGAGTACAACTCCATGCACATGGAGCCATGGGACGGGCCCGCGGGCATCGTACTCACCGACGGCCGCTATGCGGCTTGCTGCCTGGACCGCAACGGCCTGCGCCCGGCGCGCTACGTGATCACCAAGGATCGCCACATCACGCTGGCGTCCGAAATCGGTGTCTGGGACTACGACCCGGCCGACGTCGTTGCCAAGGGCCGGCTCAAGCCCGGCGACATGATCGCGGTGGACACCGAAAACGGTGAACTGATCAAGCCTCAGGAGATCGACCAGCGCCTGGCCAGCCGCGCGCCCTACAAGCAGTGGCTGAAAAAGAACGCGCGCATGCTCGAATCGCGCCTGGCCGACACCCGCGACGAAGCGTGGATGGAGCGCGATCAGGTCAAGACCTACGAAAAGCTGTTCCACGTCTCCTTCGAGGAGCGCGATCAGGTGCTGCGCCCGCTCGCCGAGGCCGGCCAGGAAGCCACCGGCTCGATGGGCGACGACACGCCTTTCCCGGTGCTGTCACGCGTGGACCGCGTGATCTACGACTATCTCCGCCAGAAGTTCGCCCAGGTCACCAACCCGCCGATCGACTCGCTGCGCGAGCGCATCGTCATGTCGCTGGAGACCTGCTTCGGCCGCGAACGCAACGTATTCGACGAGAACGAAGAGCGTGCCAAGCGGCTGGTCGTCGACTCCCCCGTGCTGTCCACGGGCAAGTACCGTCGATTGCTGTCCATCGACGACCCGGACTACGCGCATACGATCATCGACCTGAACTACGACGCCGGCACCGCCCTGGGCGACGCCATTCAGGCGATCTGCGATCAGGCCGTGGCCGCGGTCAAGAACGGCACCACCGTGCTCGTGCTTTCCGATCGCGACATCGAACAGGGCAAGCTGCCGATCCAGGCACTACTGGCCACCGGCGCCGTGCACCACCGGCTCACCCGTGAAAATCTGCGCTGTGACGCCAATCTGGTGATCGATACGGCGAGCGCGCGCGACGCGCACCACTTCGCGTGCCTGATCGGCTACGGCGCGAGTGCGATCCATCCCTATCTGGCCTACGAAAGCCTCAACGATCTGGTGCGCTGTGGTCAGGTCGACGGCCGCAACCCCGACGAGCTCTGCGCGACCTACCGCAAGGGCATCAACAAGGGGTTGTACAAGATCATGTCCAAGATGGGCATTTCCACGGTCACCAGCTACCGCGGGGCCCAGCTGTTCGAAATCGTCGGCCTCGACAGGGAAGTCACCGATACCTGCTTTACCGGCACCGTGAGCCGTATTGCCGGCGCCGGCTTCGCGCATCTGCAGTCCGACGTCGCGCGCCTGGCCCAGAACGCCTGGAACCCGCGCGTTGCCATCAATCAGGGCGGCCTGCTCAAGTTCGTGCACGGCCAGGAATACCACTGCTACAACCCGGACGTGATCGCCACGCTGCACGAAGCCGTGAGCACCGGCGAGTACGCCAAGTACCGCGAGTACGCCGATATCGTCCAGGGCCGGCCGGTTTCCGTGCTGCGCGACCTGTTCAAGCTGCGCGACGATATCGAGCCGATCGATATCGATGAGGTCGAGGACATCAAGGACATCACGCCGCGTTTCGACTCGGCCGGCATGTCCCTCGGTGCGCTGTCGCCGGAAGCCCACGAATCGCTGGCTACCGGCATGAACCGCATGGGCGGTCGGTCGAATTCCGGCGAAGGCGGCGAGGATGCCGCCCGCTTCGGCACCGAAAAGATGTCGAAGATCAAGCAGGTGGCATCGGGTCGTTTCGGCGTGACACCGCATTACCTGGTCAATGCCGAAGTGCTGCAGATCAAGATCGCCCAGGGCGCGAAGCCCGGCGAAGGCGGCCAGCTGCCCGGCCACAAGGTCAACGAGATGATCGCGCGGCTGCGCTATTCCAAGCCGGGCGTGGCGCTTATCTCGCCGCCACCGCATCACGATATCTACTCGATCGAAGACCTGGCACAGCTGATCTTCGACCTCAAGCAGGTCAATCCGCAGGCGCTGGTCTCGGTGAAGCTGGTATCGGGCCCTGGCGTGGGCACGATCGCCGCCGGTGTGGCCAAGGCCTATGCCGATCTGATCACCATATCCGGCTACGACGGCGGCACGGGCGCAAGCCCGCTGACCTCGGTGCGCTATGCCGGCACGCCGTGGGAACTTGGTCTGTCGGAGACCCAGCAGACGCTGCGCGCCAACGAACTGCGCGAAAAGGTCCGGGTGCAGACCGATGGCGGTCTAAAGACTGGCCTCGACGTGATCAAGGCCGCGATCCTGGGTGCCGAATCCTTCGGTTTCGGTACCGGGCCGATGGTCGCGCTCGGCTGCAAGTATCTGCGGGTCTGCCACCTCAACAACTGTGCGACGGGTGTGGCCACGCAGAACGAAGTACTGCGCGAGCGTCATTACATCGGCATCCCCGAGATGGTGCAGAACTTCTTCCATTTCATCGCGCAGGAAACGCGCGAGCTGATGGCACAGATCGGCGTGCGCTCGCTGGGTGAGCTCATCGGCCGTACCGACCTGCTCGAAATCCTGCCGGGCGAGACCACCAAGCAGCAGGGCCTGGATCTCGAGCCGATCCTGTCCAAGGGCGGTCTCGCGGACGATGTCCCGACGCACTGCTTGGATCCGCACAACGAGCCGTTCGACAAGGGCGAGCTCGCCGAGCAGATGGTGGCAGACGCGCTCGACGCCATCGAAAACAAGGCCGGCGGCACGTTCGAGTACGAAGTACACAACAACAACCGCTCGCTCGGCGCCCGCCTATCGGGTGAAATCGCCCGGCGCCACGGCAACCTCGACATGGAAGACGCGCCGATCACGCTCAAGCTCACCGGCACCGCCGGCCAGAGCTTCGGCGTGTTCAACGCCGGTGGTCTGCATCTCTATCTCGAGGGCGATGCCAACGACTATGTCGGCAAGGGCATGGCCGGCGGCCGGATCGTCATCCGTCCGCCGCGCACTGCCGGGTATGTGGCCCGCGAAGCCGCGATCATCGGCAACACCTGCCTGTACGGTGCGACCGGCGGCACGCTGTATGCTGCGGGCATGGCCGGCGAACGCTTCGGCGTACGCAACTCCGGCGCGAACGCGGTCGTCGAGGGCATCGGCGATCACGGCTGCGAGTACATGACCGGCGGCTGTGTCGTTGTGCTCGGCCATACGGGCGTGAACTTCGGCGCCGGCATGACCGGCGGCCTGGCCTATGTGCTGGATGAAAAGCGTGAGTTCGTCGACCGCTACAACCACGAGCTGATCGATATCCATCGCTTGGTCTCCGAAAACATGGAAGCCCACCGCCACTATCTGCGCGAGATGATCGAGGCCTACGTGGCCGAGACCGACAGCGCCTGGGGCAAGGAGATCCTCGAGGATTTCCGCGACTACATTGGCCAGTTCTGGCTGGTCAAGCCCAAGGCCGAGAGCGTGGAAACGATTCTGGATACGCTCAATCGCGCGGCCTGATCGCGCGAATCAGAAGGGGGCCGCGCGGCACCGGACGACAATCGTCCGGCGCCGCGCGGGCTGCGTAACGACTAAAGGTTAGCAATGGCAAAGAATCATTTGCAGTTTCTCGACACGCCGCGCCAGGACCCGAAGAAGGTCGAGGTGCCGGTCCGGATTCATGAATTCGCCGAGATCTATGGTCAGTTCGACAAGGAAACCGCCAGCCAGCAGGCCGGGCGCTGTATTTCCTGCGGCAATCCGTACTGCGAATGGAAATGCCCGGTCCACAACTACATTCCGAACTGGCTGAAGCTGGTCAACGAGGGCAACCTGTTCGAGGCGGCCGAACTGTCGCACGCCACCAACACCCTGCCCGAAATCTGTGGCCGCATCTGCCCGCAAGACCGTCTGTGCGAAGGCGCCTGCACGATGAACGACGGCTTCGGCGCGATCACCATCGGCTCGGTCGAGAAATACATCACCGACGAGGCCTTCAAGCAGGGCTGGCGTCCGGATGTATCCAACGTGGTCTGGACCGACAAGAAGGTCGCGGTCATCGGCGCCGGCCCGGCCGGCCTGGGCGCTGCCGACATTCTCGTGCGCAGCGGTGTTAAAGCCGTCGTGTTCGACAAGTATCCGCGTATCGGCGGCCTGCTGACCTTCGGCATCCCGCCGTTCAAACTCGAAAAGGACGTGGTCGAAACCCGTCGCGAGGTCATGGAAGGCATGGGCGTCGAGTTCCGCCTCGGCTGCGAGGTCGGCAAGGACGTCCAGATCGAAGACCTCATGGAAGAATACGATGCCGTGTTCTTGGGCATGGGCACCTATACCTACATGAAGGGCGGTTTCCCCGGCGAGGATCTCGACGGCGTACATGAAGCGCTGCCGTTTCTCGTGGCCAACATCAACCGAGAACTCGGCCTGGAGAAAAGCCCACACGACTTCATCGACATGAAAGGCGAACGCGTGGTCGTACTCGGCGGCGGCGATACCGCCATGGACTGCAACCGCACCTCGATTCGCCAGGGCGCCAAAAAAGTGGTCTGCGCGTACCGGCGCGACGAAGAGAACATGCCCGGCTCCGCGCGCGAGTTTCAGAACGCGCGCGAGGAAGGCGTCGAGTTCATGTTCAACCGCCAGCCGGTGGAAATCGTCGGCGATACCAAGGTCGAGGGCATCAAGGTCGTCACGACCAAGCTGGGCGCGCCCGACGAGCGCGGCCGCCGACGTCCGGAGCCGGTACCGGGCACGGAGGAAGTCATCGAGGCCGATCGGGTGATCATCGCCTTCGGCTTCCGCCCGAATCCGCAGCCCTGGTTCGACACCCACAGCGTCGATATCGACGACGGCGGCCGCGTGATCGCCCCCGAGAAGGGGCGCTTCAAGCACCAGACCACGAACCCGAAGATCTTTGCCGGCGGCGACATGGTGCGCGGCTCGGATCTCGTGGTCACCGCCGTGTTCGAGGGCCGCGAAGCCGCCAAGGGCATTCTCGACTACCTGCAGGTCGGTGTTGGCGAATCCGGCAACGCCGCCTGATCGCCGTCTCCCGCGCGGCGCGCCGGCCGGCCCGGCGTGCCGCGGGTACCGATTGCCGACCGGAGCACGCACGTGTCCGCCATCCCCGATAACGACCGCCTGATCTTCGCGCTCGACGTGCCCGACGCCGACGACGCGCGGGCGCTGGTGGAGACCCTCGGCGACGCCGTGACGTTCTATAAAGTCGGGCTCGAACTGGCGATGGCCCCCGGCTACTTCGAACTCGTCGACTGGCTCAAGGCGCGCGGCAAGAAAGTCTTCGTCGACGTCAAACTCTTCGACGTCCCGGCCACGGTCGCTGCTGCCGTGCGGCGCTTGTGCGCGCGCGATATCGATTTCATCACCGTGCACGGCAATCAGCAGGTCATGGAAGCCGCGGCCGCCGCACGCAGCGGCGATTCCCGCATTCTCGCGGTCACGGCGCTAACGAGCCTCGACCAGGGCGATCTCGACGACATGGGCTTTGCCTGCGATATCGAATCGCTGGTGCTATCGCGCGCAAAACGGGCGCTGCAAGCCGGCTGTGACGGCGTGATCTCGTCGGGCATGGAAGTCGCCAACCTGCGCGCCCACGCACCGGACAAGCTGATCGCGATCACCCCCGGCATCCGCCCCGTCGCCAACGACGAGCGCCCGCCGGATGACCAGAAACGAGTGATGACCCCGGCCGCGGCGATCGCCGCCGGCGCGGATTATCTCGTGGTCGGCCGCCCGATCCGCGATGCGGCCGATCCGCGTGAAGCCGCACTCGCAATCCAGAACGAAATCGCCGAGGCGATCGCCGCGCGCTGAATCGCCCTTGAGGCTTTTATCTGCCCTGGCCGGTCTCACGCAAAGACACCAAGGCGCGAAGAAGCCAACCCTTGAGGTACGGCTTAACCTCCTGCGGCTTGGCGCCTTTGCGTGAGCAATGGCCGGCCGTCGATGCCGTCGCACCCAGCATCGCTATCGCCGCGGTCCGCCGAGCCGTTAAACTGCGCGCAATTCTTTTCACGGATGCCGCGATATCGCGGCGTCTCGGCACGAGTGCGTTATGTCTCACGATCGCCTGCTCCGCGCGCTAAGACGCGAACCCGTCGACGTCACCCCCGTCTGGCTCATGCGCCAGGCCGGGCGCTATCTGCCCGAGTACCGCAAGCTGCGTGAACAGGCCGGCAGTTTTCTCGACCTGTGCCAGAACCCGGAACTGGCCTGCGAGGTCACGCTGCAGCCGCTGCGCCGCTTCGAACTCGACGGCGCGATCCTGTTCTCCGACATCCTCACCATTCCGGAAGCGATGGGCCTCGGCCTGCACTTCGTGCCCGGCGAGGGCCCGAATTTCCATCATCCGGTGCGCACGCCGGACGACATCGCGAAGCTCACGATGCCGGACATGGAAGACAGCCTCGGCTACGTGCCGGCCGCGGTACGCCTTATCCGCCGCGAACTCGACGGCAAGACGCCGCTGATCGGCTTTGCCGGCAGCCCATGGACACTGGCGACGTATATGGTCGAGGGCGGCCCGTCCAAGACCTATCAGCACATCAAGGCGCTGATGTACAACGCGCCCGAGGCGCTGCATCAGCTCATGGACCTGCTGGCCCGCTCGGTCGCGGCCTATCTGAATGCCCAGATCGCGGCCGGCGCGCAGGCGGTGCAGATCTTCGACACCTGGGGTGGCGTACTCACCCCTTCGGCCTATCGCGAGTTCTCGCTGACCTACATGCAGCGTATCGTCGAGGAGCTCGAACCGGCACCGGATGGCAGCAGCGTACCGGTGATTCTGTTCACCAAGGGCGGCGGTCCGTGGCTGGAATCCATGGCGGCCACCGGCTGTCATGCGCTGGGTCTGGACTGGACGATCGATATCGACGAGGCCCGCGAGCGGGTCGGCGACCGCGTCGCGCTCCAGGGCAATCTCGACCCGGCCATGCTGTACGCGCGGCC
>MDSW01100247.1_pt1 | contig 12798 bp, 15 predicted proteins | sample 811171 | NCBI WGS metagenome assembly MDSW01 (sample SAMN05326641, study PRJNA326480) | marine metagenome | isolation source: seawater | place: Atlantic Ocean: North West | collected 2012 | reverse complement strand
TTTTAATAGCAGCACCAGGCACAAACTTTGATTGAGGAGGTTTTTTGAACAGCTTTATGTGAATTAGGAAAGCGATTAGCACGATGTATTAAACCCCTACTATCAATATGTTTTAAAAGCGATAAAAATCTAATCATTCCAAATCTCCTCAATGCAATTTTTTTAATTTATTAAAATAAATAGTTAATCATAACAAAAAAAAAATTAAATACCAAATCCAGCAGCAACAATAAATGACAAATCAGAACGAGAGTAATCAAAAATTTTTGAATCATTTGAATAAACTTGAGCACGTCCTTTACCCACTAAATACTGACCGCCAATCGTTATACTTGTCGTTCCACGATGAAATGAATATCCATAAGTAAAGCCAATTAAATCAATATGCTGTCGACCACTTGATGTCACAGTCGGCATTTTAATACTCGTATTATTTGTAAAAACACCTAAACGAATCGACTGAGACTGCATAATAAAATATTCAGTACCAACCGCCCAATTAATGACATGATCATAATTAGAATCTGTTTGATAAAAATAATCAAAATCAGCAGATACTAAAAAATAAGGCGATGCAAAGTAAGTCATTCCCAAACCCATTTGAACCGGATACGCAGCTTGCTTATGAGTGAATGCAATTGAATCAACAAATGAAGATGGATCTAAATCCATACCACTACCTGATAAACGATTACCTTCAAGCGAAGAAAACGAATTAAATTGATAGCGTAGTGTACTACTCACTGAAAAATGCGTTTTAGGTGTCCAAATTAATCCAATTATAGGCATCCCCCCATGAAATAATAATTCATAATCACTCAGATACAAAGGATCTTCTTCTGTACTAGCAACAATTAACTCTCCTGCTTGACTTCCATACTGACTATATTGTTCCTTAAATGACCTTGAAAAATAATAAGCCGTCATCCCTAATGATAATTGATCCGTAATACGATAACTAAGCGAAGGCCCCAAAAAAACAGTTCGATCTTCACGATGAGAATTAGTTAAGTATGGCGTTAATTCTTGTTGATGTTCATTATAAATATTAGCCATCACATAAGACACCCCCCAAGCAAAATTAGATCCACCCTTATTAACTAAAGCAAAAAAGTTTGGATAGAAACTTTGACTATTTAACTCCCAATCATAATCATCATCAACATCATAAAAACGAAGCGTCGACAACGATAACGCATTCGCAGAATCTGTCATCATTTGATACGGACTATAAATCAATCCTGCCGGATTATAATATACACCAGATGCATCATCAGCAATAGCAGAGTAAGCGCCAGCCATTGTTGATGCACGTCCCCCTATTAACGTATTTTTATAATGTAAATAATTGGCATCAATAGTCGAGAAAAAACTGATTACCCAAGTCAATATCACTATCAAAATAATTCTATAACTGAACATACTGATTAAACCTCTCCTGACTACAAGAGTCATCAAAAAGCTCGGTTGAGATGATCCCTTCATTAATAAATAATTCGCGATCCAATAAATCAGGATGAGTTCGAGCCGCACTATGCGCCCCAGAATGACGAATCAAGCCATCTAAAAGCATGACATAACAAACAGGGTCGTAATGAAGCAACGACATAAATAAAGCTGCATCCCGATCCGCACGTAATTCTTCATCACGATCCAAACCCGTTAAAAACAAATCCATCACTTGCTCAACCAATGTCAATACCCCCAAACGTGTCGTCTGAGTTGCACCTCCAATCAAAATGCCTATATCATTAAAAACAGATGATTGATACCCCCTAATATTAAACTTTTCAACAATATATTTACGGTTAACATGTGAAATTTCATGCGATAACACACCCACCAATTGCGCTTCATTCTGACACGCCTTAACAAGACCGTGAGTGACAAAAATATACCCTCCAGGCGTTGCATACGCATTATAATGATCCGCATCAATGACAGCAAAATGAAAATCAATATCAGACCGACCCACCAACGCCACAATCCCTTGTCCCAACAAATTCACATAAGATTGCAACTTTGAATCGTCAACCAATGGATAACGCGCTAAAATACGGGCCGCTAAATCACGTCCAAACAAGACCTCAGCCTTAACATCCACCGCATTCAATAAAGGAGGTTTAACTAAATGAGCACGATAACGAAATGAACCTTCATCGGCATCAATAATAATAAAGCAATAAAACAGTACTAACAAAAACATCATAAAAACAATGAACTTAATTTTATTCAATAAAAAATAACCCCCAAAACCAATCATCTACTACTCCGTTGATTCATAAACAACAACCCATCTGATAAAGATACTGAAAATTGCTCCATCCGCGTCACAGAATCAAAATCAAACCGACGATGTTTCAAATTTGACATAAGTAATACACTGAAATTAGACGAAGGAAGTAATCCACGAGACGCAGCTGAATTACCATACAACGATGCTCGAACACGTTGTGCCTTTGTAATCACAACATCATCCTCAAAATGACCCCATCGTTCATTCGGTAAAGAAGCAGACAGTAAAAGTGAATAAATCCAACCATAACGACCATTTCCATCCTCAATATACATCCAAGATCCCTGAATAGACTTAACCTTAACTAAATGACCTCTTACAAGTTGAAAATACGGCTGTGCTTGAATAATTGGCTCAGTATAAACAGGGGCTTTAACGCTCTGAACATAAAAAATAGACTCCCCCTCCTCAGCATAAGTAACAACCAAAAGAACCAAAGAAAAAAAAAGTCCGCTACAAACAACAACAAAAATAAAGTGCTTCACAGGCCCCCCCATAAAATTAATTAATATCCCTACTATATAAATGCCCTAAAAAAACAAAAATTAAACCTAATATAACTAAAAAATAAGCTATTTTTATACAAAAATAACTATTTTTAAAGTTCAAGCATTCCTACCTAAGTAAATATAAAGTCCAATTTGAACAAAAAAATACACCCAGAAAAATATATAAATTTAAATATTTACATCATCACACATTATATTGAACATAAACTTATTTTTATTTTATTAAAACAACTTTTCCGTTTTTAATACATCCTGTTTAATGCCTATTATCAAATCAAGAAATATGAGCTATATGACCATTTTCCTTAAGCGCTCCATTCTCCCAATTACCTTCATAAGATTCGCCATTTAAAATCAATTTTCCTATTCCATTTATTTGTCCATTACTAAGTTCGCCAACATAAACACAATTTACTTTATGATTAACTTTAAATTCAATTATACGAGATCCTAAATGAAAAAAAAATTCATTTGAGTTTAATCCTTTACAAATATCAAAAGAAATATTAGGGTCTAAATCACAATCTAAATTTGAAAATTCAAAGCTAATAGTAAAATTTAAATATCTAAATTTACCATAAGTAGCATTTTGAAAGATACTCTCATAATTTGATTTTTGTGATCTTATAAAATCATTTGATTTATCTTGGTAAAATTCACTGTAAAATGCATAAATAGTTCCATTTTGAGAATCAATAACAACATACTTTTGTTTATCTTTCTTATGTCTATAGTAAAATCCATTTTCATTTCTACTAACATACTCAAAACTAGAACTCTTTTGTCGTAAATACAGGTCACCATTTTCCTTATTCAATTCAGCTAATATACCCTGAGTATTCAATTGACACACTATCCTCTCTTTTAACTTTCCTAAACTCAATAAAGCACGAGTAGCTTTATGTTTAGGTGTCCCTCCAGGTTTTAGATAATAGAATCTTCTATCTACTCGTCTAGGTGTTTGAGATCTATTTTCAAGTGTGTTACCTCCTAAAGTCTCTTTAGGTATAACTGATTCAGTTTCAGGAATACGATACAAATTACCCTCCAAATTTATTCATAATTATTTTTCCTTTTTTTAAAAAATAATAAAAAAATTGCATCATTTACTTTAAAATTACTTAACTTCAAAAATATAACGCCCATCCCACAATTGATCCGGAGGAGATTCTTTAAAAAAACGACATCGATCAATCATTTTCAACGCAACACCATCATCCGGAATCTGTTTAAGAATACGATCATACAACAAAATCGCTTGATCCCATATTCGTTTTTGATATAAATCAAACGCTTGATCTGAATCAGCACACACATTCTGCAATTTCGCAAAATTACAATCATCATTCAAATATCCCAGTGGCTGAAAAATAAATACAGCTTCTGACTTCCCTTTAACCTGAACATAGTCCACTATACGAACTAAAATTGACGAATCGAGTTGCTGCTTTGTCTGATCAGAAATTAAAATAGGAATATTATAGTAACCCGTTAACCCTTCCAAACGAGATGTAAAGTTAACCGTATCTCCAATAATCGTATAATCCAAATGCTGAGTCGAACCAATATTGCCTAAAATAACAGATCCAGTATGAACCCCTACACCAAATTGAATTAACGGCCATCCTTTTTCAGCATAATAGGAATTAATTAAAGATTGAGACCGACTCATTTCCAATGCCGCCACGACGGCATCTGTCGCATGCAAATCCGAACGAAGCGGCGCACCCCAAAATGCCATAATCGAATCGCCAATAAATTTATCTAAAGTCCCTTGATAATCAAAAATAACATCCACCATCTGCGCCAAATAATAATTTAACATTTCAACCACTTGATCCGCTGGTAAAGACTCCGCTAATTGTGTAAATTGACGAATATCCGAAAATAACACCGTCAACTGTTCATGAGACCCCACTTCAGGCGTCACAACATCCGCAGATTTATCAATTACCTCCGATAAAACAACCGGAGAAACATACTTTGCCAACATCCCTCTCATTTTACGTCGTTCTTTCCCTTCAACAACCGATAAGTATCCATAGCTAGACACAATCATCGCTAAAAAACAAAATAATGGAAACGCCATCAGAAATACCCACGATTGCCAAGCAAATATCCCGACAATAAACACACAAAACCCACCACCTAAAACAATTAACCCAATAACTTGAAAAACAAAACGAACCACACACCAAACGATAAGACCCGCACCTAAGATCAATCCCAAAGCCAAAATACCATTAATCCAAAACGGTATTACTCGATACATGTCTTGCAATAAAATATTATCTAAAACAGACGCTTGTAAAAAAACACCTGGCATATAAGTATCCAAAGATAAATCTAATCGATCATACGTTGCAATTGCACTTGTCCCAATAAAGACAATTTTATCTTTAAACACCTCTGGTGAAATCAACATATCATCTAAATCACCTCTGTTTAACGCTTGAATGGTCTGTAACACTGCGCCTGCCGAAAATGTTTGAAATGTCCGTTTCAATTTAACTAAATATTTCGAAATATCACTGTCTCCATAACGACTTAATGGCAATTCATAACGACCCATAATCACTCTATCCCGATCCATCCTAACCGATTGATCATCATCTAAATAAGATAATGCCATACGTACTGGTAACGAAGAAAAAACATGTCCTTGATACTCTCGGAATAAATCAACAGACCGAACAACACCATCAGAGTCTGGCCGAACATCAACAAATCCGATCCCAGCAGACCCTAATAAAAGCGCATCAAAAGGTAAAAAACAATCTGTGGCTGATAACAAAAAAGCATTATTAAAGTGACCATCAACAAAATGACTTTGCATTAATTTAGGCATCGACACTAAAAATGAAGTATCTACACGATTTCGATCTACCGACAGCTGAAATGCATGAAACACCGGACCAAATAATGACGTTGCATGTACCAATTGTCTATCACTAGATAAGTCCCCAGAACGACCAATTTCTTTTTGAGATTCTGTAAACAAAATATCAAAGCCCTGTAAGCGTGCCCCAGATCGTGACAAAAACGAAATTAATGAAGCATAAGTCGAGCGAGGCCATGGCCAACGACCAATCAATGGATCCATCACAGTAAGAGACGGTTCATCAATTAAAATCAATACAATATCAGGATGATGAACCGTATATTTTTCAGAAAACTTCACTCGATAATCAAATAACTGATATTCTAAAAAATCTAATCCCCCCAAAAAATGCCCACCAAATACAATCATAAACGAAAAAAAACCAATTAAAAACGGCCATTTAAACTTCTTAAACAATCGATCAATAACCATATATAATACTGTTCCCTAATTAAAGAAAAAACTAACGTAACAATAAAAAGCGACAGAGCCACTTTCAGGAATCACCACTAACGAGTAATTGCATTAAAAAAATATATTTGCTAAAATAACTGACCTCTTATTAAAATTAAGAGTAACAGTAGGAGTAATGAACTATGTCTAGAAAATGTCAAATCTCAAATAAAAAAGGACTCGTTGGAAATAATGTATCACATTCAAAACGACGTACAAAACGGGTTCAAGAACTTAACTTACAGTGGAAACGCTTTTGGAACCCCGAAACCAAAAAATGGGTTCGCTTACGAGTAACAACTAAAATATTAAAAAGTATTGGTAAAAAAGGATTAACTCATATCCTTAAAAAATATAAAGCAACAAAACTAGTTAAATAAAACGGAGACATAATGGCAAAAAAAGGAAAACGACACCACATTATCTTACAAAGTTCTGAAAGCGGTCATTCCTATCATACGACTAAAAACAAAGATAATACCAAAGATAAATTAGAAATCAAAAAATACGATCCACATATCCGTAAACACGCCGTCTATAAAGAAAAAAAATAAAATTTAATAAATAACTAACCACAACAACCCATGAACACCATCAGTGTTGAAGATTTATACGAAATCATCCCCCAACTCACAGAAAAAGAAGCCATTATTGACGTCAGAACCCACCAAGAATATCAAGAATCACATATTACCCCCTCTCAACATATCCCTCTAAACACCCTAGATGAACACCTCGAATCATTACAAAATTACGATACCCTCTACTTTTTCTGTCGTAGTGGCAATCGAAGTGGCCAGGCCTGCAATCTACTCACCCCTTACCTCAATGCCCAACTCTACAATATTGAAGGGGGCCTATTAGAATGGGAAAGTCAAAATCTACCGACTAACGATCAAACAACCGGACTCTGAGAATAATAATACTGTTGATAACGCAATAACGCCTGACTGAGCTGCTGATACTCCGGAAGCGCTGTCACTAACGTTTGTCCAACACCAAATCCATTACATTGTCGAATAGGTTGTAATGCAATATATTTGTTATGAAACTGTAATCGCGTTGATGACACGGCAAACATACCCAAACAAGACCTCAATTCAGCCATTGAAATACATCGAGATTGATACGAAATAGATGAAAATGATAACCCTTTTTTAATAAAACTTACTGTAATACTTTCCAAAATAGATCCTGATTCAGATTCAAGCGGAACCACAACCCATTCTCGATTAGCATCCAGAACCAACAAAGAAAAAGTCGACCCTTCCAACAAATACCCATCAGAAGACATAAAAATAACATCATGACAAATATCTTTCATATAACGTGCTTCCAACTCAGGCAATAACACCCGCTGCTCATCAGCAAGCCACTGCTGCACCAATTGATCAAAATCAGAATCCTCAAAAGAATATGAATTTAAAAATGTAACATTATTCGCTCGAACTTCTCGCGCTAATGCCAAATGCCGTGACCGTTCAGCAAGCGTTAAATGAATTGTATTATTTCGTATTATTTCTAAAGAAGAAACCATTTTGTCATAATAACGACCCAAAAGAAAAAAAACATTATAATAAGTCAACTGCCATTGCCCTTGTAAACCACCCCAATAAGACGTTGGCTTTGCCTGTGAATTTGGACGTTGATGAACATAAGTCATCACATTAATACCATGATCAAAACTCCATTGCGGCTTAAGGGTCATTGGCTGCGCAATAAAAACAACATCCCGAATATCCCCTTCAAATCCATTAATAAACACTTGATCTGCACAGCCTTGTGCTGTTGCAACGCCACCTAAAACAACAACTAAAATTTGTAATTGTTGCGTATTAGAAACAGGGTTAAGCCCTAATAACTGATCAATACAGTCATTAAACTTGATTTCTGTTAAAGGAAAATAACAACGCAAATAAAGCAAAAAATAACACTCTTTTAAACGATTATAATGATCGTGTTGAAAAAAAAATTGGCCTTTGCCCTCTACAGGTAAAGAATACGCCGATGTAAAAAAAGAACCGCCACGTAAAGTAGACAAAGTATCTGAAAACGAAATCGCTAAATCAGACGTTTCAGATTCTATGATTTGTTGTGTCTGTAGATTAAATGTAATACTTTTCATTCGCAACGCTCGCACCACGATACCATACAATCCATAATTTGGGATAGCGCAAACTCTGAAATAATATATGGCGGCATCGTATACAAAAATCGATCAAATGGACGCAACCAAACACCACATGACTTTGCAAACTCCTGCACCCCTTTCAATTGTAACCGAGAATGAAACTCAATCACTGCCATTGCCCCTTTCACGCGCACCGCTTTAACACTAGCAAACGACTGACAAGCGACGAGTAAAGACCGTAATTGTTCTTCAATAGACGCAATTTTAGCCAAATAGTCCTCACGAAAAAAAATCTCAATACTTTTTAAAGCAACAGCACAGGCCAAAGGATTACCCATAAATGTCGGTCCATGCATCAATGCTTTGGCAAAGTCATGAGAATAAAACGCATTAAAAACCCTCTCCGTTGCCAATGTCGCCGCATGCCCCATATAACCTGCCGTTAATGCTTTGCCTAAAATCATAATATCAGGCGTAAAATGACATTGATCTGCAGCAAATAACGTACCCGTACGTCCAAAACCCGTTGCAACTTCATCAAAAATTAAAAGAACCTCATACTCATCACATAATTGTTTAGCTTGATTCAAATAATCAGGAGAATGTAACAAAAACCCACCAGCCCCTTGCATAATGGGTTCGACAATCATTGCTGCAATCTGATGATGATAAGAAGCTAAACACTGCTTCAACTGATCCACATCACCCGCAGTAACAAAAAATTGAGGAAAAACAATTTCTTTATATAATTGATGCATCGCATCATCATCCGTCCCTAAAGACATCACCCCTAACGTATCACCATGATACCCATGACGAAGCGCAATAAATTGTGTTTTGGATTTTTTTCCTAAATTAATTTGATATTGAAGCGCCATTTTCATGGCCACTTCACAACCCACCGACCCACTATCTGAAAAAAAAACATGATCCAACCCTTGTGGCGTAATTTCAACTAATTTAGCCGCTAACCGTTGCGCCACTTGATGCGTCAAGCCACCCAACATCACATGAGCCATACGGGATAACTGATCCGTTAAAGCGTGATTTAATTCTGGATGATTATAACCATGAATCGTCGACCACCACGATGAAATCGCATCAATCAAAACAGAGTCATCCTCAAGTCTTAATTCAACCCCTTGAGCAGATGCAACCACCCACGGCAATTTCATTGTTGCATGCTGTGCATACGGATACCATACTTTATCCATCTTAAAAATTTATACCACAAGTCATACAAAGAAACTAGCTGACTACTCAAATAGTTCCTCCAATGATATTCTTATAAACAGAATCACCATAATTAAACGCAAACAAAAAGGAGATCACAATGAATAAAAAAATGACCATTGCCCGACTATTGCTAGGTGGAATCATAACCCTATTTAGTTTAAATGGCTTTTTCCATTTTATGCCCATGCCCGCATACACCAATACTGCCGGTCAATTTATCACCGGACTGGGTGCTGCTGGCTACTTTTTTCCATTTTTAAAACTAACAGAAACCAGTTGTGGACTGCTATTATTAAGCAATAAAAAAGTACCTCTAGCGCTCATAATATTGGCACCCATATTAATCAATATCATATTATTTCACTTGTTTCTTGCCCCAGAAGGACTCCCCATTCCACTCATTTTAGGAGGACTCGAACTTTACCTAATCTCACAGTATAAAGATAAATTTACATCAATTTTAACGAGTTAACCGCCCAACTAATACCCTAAAATTAATCCAAATGACAAAAAAAAAAACTATTATTGCACTGGATTTAGGCACTACGGGTAACCGTGCCATTGCCTTTGATGAAACCGGCAAAATCAAGGCCCAATCCTATCAAGAATTTAAACAATACTTTCCAAATCCAGGCTGGGTTGAACATGACCCACTAGAAATCCTAACCACCACCCTCACTGTCTTTCGAAATGTCTATAAAACATTAGACCCCACAACCATTGCTGGCATCGGTATCACAAACCAACGAGAAACCATCGTAATGTGGGATAAAGAAAGCGGACAACCCTGTTACAATGCCATTGTCTGGCAATGTCGACGCACAACCACACGCTGCCAGACACTATCGCCTTACCAATCCATGATCAAAGAAAAAACAGGGCTACCACTCGATCCTTACTTTTCTGCCACTAAAATTGAATGGCTACTTGAAAATGGTCACAAAATCAATCAAAAAAATATCCTAGTAGGGACTATTGATAGCTGGATTGTATGGAATCTCACCGATAAAAAAAGTCACATCACTGACCATTCAAACGCCTCACGCACCATGCTGTATAATATTCATACAAATACCTATGACAATGATTTACTCGCATTATTTAACATTCCCCACCATATTTTACCGAAAATTGGAAATAGTGCAGGACACTTAGCCACCACAGACGCACGTATAACCCAAAACGCATTACCAATTAAATCAATAATCGGTGATCAACAAGCTGCCCTATTTTGCCAATGTGGAAGCAATACTTCAAAATTAAAAAACACCTACGGAACGGGTCTATTTATTATGGCACCCACTGGAAAAAGATTAGTCCATTCTAACCAACTCATTACAACAGTCGCATGGTCGCTCAACAACCAAATCAGTTATGCATTAGAAGGAAGTATATTTATTGGCGGCTCTGTCATTCAATGGCTCAGAGATGGTCTTAAACTCATTAAATCAGCAGAAGAAACCGAAACACTAGCCCAAAGTATCACTTCAAATGACAATGTCTATTTTGTACCTGCACTAACTGGACTCGGAACACCCCATTGGGATCCCAATGCACGCGGCATGATCATTGGTCTCACCCGGGGCACCACAACCGCCCATATCGCCCGGGCTGCGCTAGAATCATTGGCCTATCAAAGTAAAGATGTGATAAATACGATTGCTCAAAACGAACCCCAGTTAAACTTTCAATCCCTTTTAGTAGACGGTGGTGCCACCGATAACCCATTTTTACTTCAGTTTCAAGCAGACATCTTAAATATGACCATCGAAAAACCCAAAATCACCGAAACCACCGCCTTTGGGACTGCCTTACTAGCCGGTATTGCCGCCGATATATGGACCAAAAACGATCAAAAACACTTAAATCCCATCCAAACCACAGTAACACCAAAAATGAACCCAACAAAACGAGACCAGCTTTATACTAAATGGCAAAAAGCAGTTAAACGATCTTTAAATTGGGAATAAAAAACAATATCTATTGTTCTGATACTATTGCAAGCCCATCAATTTTAGCCGCTAAAATAAAATCACTTTCTGTTAAGCCATCCACTTTATGAGTCCATATTGTAATAACCACCTTACCCCAGGATAAATAAATATCTGGATGATGATTTTCAGATTCAGCAATATGCCCCACTTGATTAGTAAACGCTAATGCCTCAACAAAATTATCAAATAAAACTGTTTTTTCTAAATGATGCTGTTCAATAATAAGCCAATTTGATAATTGCTTAAGTAATAATTGTGATTCATCGGCAGTCAAACAAGGGACTCCCCCTTCACACGGAATACATCGTTTCTGATTTAAAGACGACACAATTAACCTCCTTAAAATAAAAATTAAATTTTGAAAAGTATTAAGAATACATCACAGATAAATTATGCTATACTTTGTCTCCCATGTACACTACATCAATTGGATTTCAAATTAGTAAACTAACCTATTTAATAGCATCCTGTTATCTCCCTCATCCTTTACGTTCTATCATCCTGTATTTATTTGCAAAAGTGGTCAAAATCAATCTCAAAGAAGCCGAATACCCCCTTCATAAATATACTTCGATTAACCACTTCTTCACACGTGCACTTAAACCCAGCGCCCGAACCATTACCCCCAACGAAACAAGTATTATTTCACCCGTCGATGGCAAAGTTTTAGAATATGGCTCCATTAAAAAAGGAACACTTCTACAAGCCAAAAATATCAGCTATACAGTTGACACCCTAATTCCCACTCAACTCAGTACAGTATTTAAAAATGGCTCATTTATTTGTATTTACTTATCACCCGCTGATTGCCACCGCATTTTCACACCCTATTCCGGAGACTGCATCCAAACCTGTCACGTTCCCGGTGCACTCTATCCAGTCCGAGAACCCCATATCAGTCAAACCCAAGGATTATATACTAAAAACGAACGATTAATTAGTATCTTAGCGACCCCAAAAGGAAAAATAGCCATTGTCATGGTGGGCGCCATTAATGTCGGTAAAATTTCAGTGACTTATGCGACTGAATTTCAAACCAACCTTAAACGCAATCAAAACATCAAAACCACCAATCACTTTACACCCAAATCACTCAAAAAAGGCGCTCATTTAGGAACCTTCCATCTCGGATCCACAGTTATCTTATGTACGGAAAAAAAGATACCATTTGACCCCTTAACCGCACATCAACAGATATCCTATGGACAAGCCATTGGCAGTCTATAAACAAGGGATCTAAAACAAAATAACGTTAAAATATAAATCACTCGATTAAAAACTACAAAATAATAGATAAT
>MDSW01161995.1_pt1 | contig 12800 bp, 4 predicted proteins | sample 811171 | NCBI WGS metagenome assembly MDSW01 (sample SAMN05326641, study PRJNA326480) | marine metagenome | isolation source: seawater | place: Atlantic Ocean: North West | collected 2012 | reverse complement strand
GGCGATACGTCGAGAAGAGATCCGCGGTGGACCCAGATTTAGATGCGCTGAGACATCGCGCAACGCGAGCCCTGGTTGAAGCGAAATCAACGAATCGAACGCCAGTTATTGTGGCGTCCGTATCATGTTTGTATGGTTTGGGTTTGCCATCAGATTTTGTCGATGCGGCTTTATTTTTGGGCAAAGACGTTGAAGATTTGCAGTACGGGAACGCTGAAAAGATTATTGATAAGCTTGAAACAGAGTGTTTGTATGAACGTGCGCCGGCGTTTGGAATTGTTGAACGTGGGCAGTTCAGAACAAGAAATAAAGGAACCGAACAAGTAGAAATCCGAGTGTGGCCGCCATACTCAAACGAACACGTGGATATTACGTTGGACAAAGATACCGGGAGTTTCTTGGAAGGCAAACGCATCATATTTAACGAAAACGAACAACAACACGAAACTGAATATTTTAACGCCATCACTATATGGCCGAGAGTGCATTATGTAACACCAAAAGAACGCGTTACTATGGCCATTAAATCAATCAACGAGGAACTGGTTTGCAGAGAACACGAGCTAAGAGAAGAAGACGCTGTCCTAGAGGCGGATAGATTACGACAAAGAGTTTCTGCAGATTTGGAAATGTTGAAAGATATTGGATGGTGTCCTGGAGCAGAACATTACTCCAGACACCTTCGCGGTGCGAAACCTGGAGAGCCACCGGTAACGCTGTTAGACTATTTCTCTCATGAAAATAATCAAGACTGGTTGTTGGTTGCCGACGAGTCGCACGTCATGTTGCCACAATTACGCGCCATGTCTGGAGGCGATAAAAGTCGGAAAGAGTCATTAGTGAAATATGGGTACCGCTTACCTTCCGCGTTGGACAACAGGCCGTTAACTGGTGATGAATTTTGGCAACGTGTCCCAAAATGCCTGCTCGTGTCAGCTACGCCGGGTGAAGACGAGCTTAAATGGTCCTGTGGGGAAGAAGGGAGCGTAGATATGGTTGTCAGACCGTCCGGGATTTTAGATCCACCAACTGAGGTTTTACCAAAGAAGAACCAACTTCCAAAACTGGCCTCTATGATTGAAAAGCGTGCGCGAAAAGGTGATGCCTCGCTTGTATGCGCTTTAACTAAAGCCGATTGCGAGGACTTAGCAGCGTATTTAACCGGAAAAGGATTACGAGCCGATTGGATGCATTCTGAACTTGCAGCTCCAGAGAGAGCAAAAAGACTAGCAAAACTCCAACTTGGTGAGCTTGACGTCGTTGTTGGTGCTCAATTACTTCGCGAAGGCTTAGATTTACCGCGCGTTTCGTTGGTGGCCATATTAGACGCGGATGTTTCTGGATTTGCAAGATCATCGAGAAGTTTAATGCAAATGATGGGAAGAGCAGCGAGAAATAAAAGTGGCGAAGCTGTTTTATTTGCTGATAAAGAAACAGACGCGATGAAGAGCGCTTTGAAAGAAGTCGAAAGGCGACGTCGAAAACAAGCGTTACACAACAAAAAGTACAACGTCACGCCAAAATCAGCCACACAAGGGAGTGAATCCTCGGAACGGTCCTTATTCGATATCATGTCTGAAGAAATCAATGCCGAGAAAATGTCCATCGGAACTATGCTCTCTAAAAGTAGTTCTGGTAATAGCGATAACAATCGTGATGGAACTGTAAATGATGAAGAAGTGGAACGCGCTCTGGAAAGATGGCGACAGCGACGAGAGCCGAACTCAGAAGCATTCATAAGAGCAACGACAAAGACGAAAGCTTTGGAAAGAAAATTGAAGGAGGACGCCTTGGCTGAAAAGCAAAAACGGGAGAATCAAGCATATATGGAAAATGATGGTATATTACTGGGAGATTTCAGTATGAACTCTTCCGGAAAATTATCTTCTTGTTCTCCCAGCAATGCGGAAGCGATTCTCACGAAACACTACGGTTTCGACGAAGCTACGATTGCTAAAGTTAAAAGGATTAGAGACATGCAGAAAGCGCTTCCCGCAAAATGTGGCGTCTATCGTTTTCTCGATAAGAACGGCAAGTCTTTATATGTCGGTAAAGCAAAATCTTTGCGTTCTAGAACCTCCTCGTATTTAACTCCAGGCGTCCTTGAAAACTCGGCGCGTCACCGTGCGTTGTTATATAAGGCTGAATCAATCGATTGCGTTTTGACACCAGGAGGCGAAGCTGATGCGCTCGCACTAGAGGCTAGAATTATTCAACGTGAAAGACCTCGAATGAACATATTACTAAAAGACGTTCCAAGGTCCGAAGCTGCATATATCGTTCTCTCGCCAGATGGTAAAATGTTTGTCGTCGACAGCTCTTCAAAAGAGTCAGCTGACCCGAGAACTTTCGATAACAAATGGATATTTACGCAGACGACGTACAGAGAGGCACGAATTTTGTCGCGTAGCGTCGATACGGCACTCGATCTTCGAGGTGCGCGTTTTCATGTGAGATACGGTGACCAAGATGCAGTAGAAACGCTCAACAATCGCGTCACTGCGGCTCGCTTGATTTTCGAGAATAAGATTGAAGAGGCAATGGATCATGTGGAAAATACGTGTGCAAAAGATCCAAGAGTTATTGATAGACTGAAAACGTTGTCAAACACATGGGTACAAAACCTTGAGAGTTCTAAAAGAAATGGTTCTTTAACTGCGTTCTTATCGCTTAGCGAAAAAGAGAGGAAGAACTGGAATGTGGACGTATGTGCATCAGTGAAATCTGGAAAATTCATTTCGGTAAAAATTGCGCGCGTGAGAGATGGGAATTTAGTGGATGTTTTAGGTACGACGGTTGAACTGTACGATGCCAACGATGAAGAAGAATCAAACACCTTGGATTTGGCCGAAGCTTGTCAGCGAACGATCGAATCTACATATGCTGACGTATCGGCTCGAACGGTTGTGTTACCAGATTCAGTATATATTCCGCATAAATTTCAAGACCCTAAAGAAGTCAGCATGGCGTTCAAGTCGCTAGGCATCGGGAAGCGTATGGTTAAAACGAAGAAGAACGAAACATATTTGAATGCTTTGTCGACCTTAGCTCTGGCAAATGCCAGAGAAGAAGTGGAATCAATCAAATATGAAAATGACGTTTTGACTACGCTTTCATATGCGTTGAACATGGAATCACCTTTGAATTATAATAAAGATATTCTCACGAACCTCTCGAACATCTCCATCGAAGGTTTAGATTGTTCGCATTTCGCGGGAGAACATGCTGTAGCTGCTTTCGCGCGTTTTGATGGTTTCTCGGAGTCCTCTGCGAAACACAAAGTATACAATCTTCCGGCAAATTTGGTAAATCCGTCGGACGATTACGAAGGCATTCGCGTGGCGATTTCGAAAAGGTGTCAATCGCGAACGCCGCTACCGGATGTTATCCTGGTTGATGGCGGAGTTGGTCAGTTACGAGCCGCAAAAGATGCGCTCGAAGCTGAAGGTGTTGGCATCACCAACGTCGTGTGTCAATCGGATCCCGAAGATCCATCCACCCCTTCATTATGCGAAACCAGCAAAGCGCTCGAAAAAATGGTCTTTTCACGTCGCGTCGCTTTAGCATCGCTTGCAAAAGGACGGGTTTCAGGCACCGAACGGGTGTTCTTAGTTGAAGAAGAAGAAGAAGGAAAAGGGGAAGAAGGTATCGAAGAAAGCGTGGATACCGATACCACCTTCGCGCTTGGTTGTGGTGTGGAAACTGTTGTCGACGGTCCCGCCATGCACTTGTTACGTAAAGTTCGAGATGCTTCGCACAGCGTCGCCATAGGTAGTCAGCGAAGACGCAGACGCGAATCTAGGTTTGGAGAGTTCGTCTCGAAAGAAGAAATAGGGGAAGCAGAGGAAGAAGATGACGAGGTAGTCGCGGTTTAGAAGGTGTATGATATTTTCGTATTTCTTTTTGTTTGGCATTCAATCCCGCCCACTTGCCGACGATTTCAAATTTTTTTCCAAACGAGAGCTCAATAAGTACACCCACCTCAGAATAACTCGCTTCCATCGCATAGTACTTTTGATATAGGTTAGAGCACAAATTATGTTTGCGGCATCCGTCAGTCCATTGTGCGCTCTTTTGCATCGCGCCGTTCCCGTTTCGCGCAAAACTTCTTCCTCCAAGCGGAAAAAAATTTCTGCGCAACCTTACCGCCACCGCCATCATCAGCGAGTCATCAAAGTGGCTGCGGCGGAAAACCTGGATGCGCTTTCCGAACTCGTCGCTATTTCCCCGATCGACGGTCGATACGGTTCCAAAACGAAATCTTTACGCTCGGCATTTTCCGAGTACGCGTTGATTAAAGCTCGAGTGACGGTGGAAATCCGATGGTTACAAACCCTCTCGGAAATTCCCGAGGTAGTAGAGGTGGCAAAATTTTCCGACGAAGCGAATCAATTTTTAGAGAACTATTTAACGAAATTTTCGCCGAGCGAAGCGATGAAGGTGAAGGAGGTCGAACGAACGACAAACCACGACGTGAAAGCGGTCGAATACGTCATCAAAGATGCATTGAAAGAGAACGCGGAGTTGAAGAAAGCGTTAGAGTTCGTCCATTTCGCGTGCACGTCTGAGGATATTAACAACTTATCCCATGCTATTATGTTAAGAGACGGCGTGGAAGTTTTGTTGCCAGAGATGGATAAGATTGTAGAAACTTTGTCTACGATGGCGGTTGATAATGCCGATGTGCCGATGATGTCCAGAACGCACGGTCAACCGGCATCACCGACGACTTTAGGAAAGGAGCTGGCAAATGTGGCGTACAGATTGGCGAGACAACGCGTTCAGATTCCCAAGGTGCCGTTGTACGGGAAGATGGCTGGTGCGGTTGGGAACTACAATGCGCACATGTCCGCGTATCCAAACGTTGATTGGCAAGCTGTTGCGGAAAAGTTTGTTACCGGCTTGGGTTTAACGTTTAACCCATACGTGACTCAAATTGAGCCGCACGATTACATGGCAGAATTATTCGGGTCGATTGAGCGATACAACACAATTATTTTGGATTTGGACAGGGATATTTGGAGCTACATTAGTATTGGGTATTTCAAGCAAAGGACAATTGCCGGTGAAGTTGGCTCGTCCACTATGCCGCACAAGGTGAATCCGATCGACTTTGAAAACTCAGAAGGGAACGTGGGGATTGCGAACGCATTATTTTCACACTTGTCGGCTAAATTGCCAGTTTCTAGATGGCAAAGAGATTTGACAGATTCCACCGTGTTGCGTAATTTGGGCGTTGGGTTTGGTCACTCATTGTTGGCATATCAGAGCACATCGAGAGGTTTAGGGAAGTTGGATGTCAACGCGGAGGCAATGGCGGCAGATTTGGACGTCAACTGGGAAGTCCTCGCGGAACCAATCCAAACGGTCATGAGAAGACACGACGTGGAGAAACCGTACGAAAAGCTGAAAGAGTTGACGAGAGGGAAACGAGTTAACCAAGAAGGTATGCGGGAGTTTGTGAAGTCATTGGATATCCCGCAAGAGGCGATAGATAGTTTGGCGGCAATGACGCCGGCGACGTATGTCGGTAACGCTTCGGCTCAAGCCAAGAGAATTGTGGAGATGATCAAGAAAATCGAGTAAAATATAATTATTCCAAAACTAATCTTCAAACGTGACGTGCTTTCCAGCACTACTTCTTGGCGTCTCTTTGAATGCACTGAACGTGACCTTTTCGGCTGGTGTTGTTTGTCTTTCCTTTTTCACTGCAGGTGCTCGAGGTGTTTTTTCAAACTTTTTTGCCGGCTCTATACCCATCGAGCGCATCTCTTCTTCCATTTTTGTCGCTCGTTTTGCGTCGTATTGTAAGCCGATACTTCCTGTACCTAGGTTGATCATTTTACCCATAACGATCGCCGCGGATGGATTCGTCAGTTTATCCACATCGCCGCGCACAGCAGCTTCGGTCAAGAATGCAGTCGCTGTTTCGTACGTCATTTTCAAAAATGGCGACGTCGAGTCATTAATACCAACTCGAGAGAACGGCCTGTATCCGCCTTGTTGGCACATGAAGTCTGAAATCAACGACAAGTGTCTGGCATCGACACCGATGCCATACGCGCCAAATACCCCTGAAATTTCATCTACAAGAGTTCGTCTTGCGGCTTCAACGCCAAGTGTTAACCGAACTTGCCAAACGTCGTTAGCTTTGATACGATTTACATCGACTAAATCCTCGTTTGCAAAGGCTGCATCGAACGAGACACCATCGCATTGGACCGCTAAAGAACCATCAAGCTCATCGCCGACAACGAAAACGCCACCAATGCCTTTCGTGTACCGAATGTTGGACTTTGCTGCCGCACTATCGAGCAAATTTTGCATGAGAAGTAATGGTGTGGCCAAATCAAATTCTAATGCAACCGTAAACGTTTTCGCAGTCGCGTCGACGATGACGGTGTCTTGAATATCGGATAAATCTTGGCGCAAACCACCGTATTCATTCGACGATGCACTTTCGTTTGTTGAAGATTTCTTCCTTTTCGAAGCAGTAATAGCTGACTTCGTGAGTTCCGTTTGATCGGAATTATCCGAATCGGAAGATGAAGAAGATGAATCTGAAGAATTCCCGTCGTCGTTGTCGTTGGAAGACGCTTTCTTTTTCTTTTTGGCAGAAGAGGACTTCTTAGTCTTCTTCGCAATCTGTGCGTCATCTTCGTCTGAAAATTCACCCGCATTAACTTTATCGTCGTCGCCGTACGCTTCCTCGTCACGTTCAGCCTTTCTAAGATCTGCTTTCGCGCCTTCTTCGTCGTCAGAATTGTCCTCGTCGGAGGCATCGTTTTCGTTTTCGATGCGTTCTTGCGCGTTCTTTTTATTATCGTTGCCTTTTTTCTTTGGTCGGCCTTCGTCGTCTGAGGCGTTCCTGTCACCGCCGTTGTAATCATCGTCCACATCATTCGTTTTGTCCGCCAAACCAGTCGCAGAATGCTGTCTTAATTTCACGATTTGAACATCTGCACTTTGCTCAGCGCGTTTTTTGCACTCTTTCTTGATAATTGCATACAGTTCTGCTAAGTAGGTATTTTTAAAGCACACTTCCATCTCCTCGAATGTCACGCTCCCTTTTGCTTTTGAAAATTCATCCGGGCATCTCATGGTCACTTTCACTTCACACACTCGCACTTTGCATCCATCAGACGGCGCGTCAGTGTAAAAATGCGTCTTACATGAGAGGTCTTGCACCAACTCAGCAAAAATCACTTTGCGTAACCGACTCGCGAGTCTTTCTGCGTACTTCTTTGCCATTTTATCTTTGCGCAAAGGCATGGTCATCACCGGCAATGTCGGTTTTCTGCTCGCCGCCATGAGCAACTCACGTAACCGGGGAATACCCATAGTTACGTTCGCTTCGCCGCGTCCTGCAAAGTGAAACGTGTTCAAGGTCATCTGTGTGGATGGCTCGCCTACAGATTGCGCCGCGATGACGCCTACAGCTTCACCTGGACTCGCCATGGAGGCAATAAACTTCAAGTTCATAATCTTTGCAAACTGTTTGCGAGTAATTTTGTGCGTTTGTTCGAATTCTTTGTCGGAAAGATTCCCATGCGTGACATTCAGAAATTCATCCAAATCTTTCGCAAACTTTTCCGGTAAGACACCTAAACTCGTAAACTGGGAATATTGCTTCTCGTGTTCTAAGATTGAGGTTGCGTTTCGAGGCACGTCTGGCCACGATTTAGTTTTCTTATCCATGAATGCATCTTCAGCATTCGAATTCTTCTTCTTTGAAGAACTGCCGTCGAACTCTATTAACGCGGATTCGTTTTGCAGTTTCAATGATTCGACATTTTCTAGCGCAAATGCAAACTCCTTCGCGTAAACGCCTTTGGAAACTTCAATGCCGTCGTCGCCGTATAAGAATTGAACAATCGTACCATCGACGTCCCGGACGGTATGATCGTAGTGGACTTTCAAACCTTCCAAGTTTTTCACTAGACATCGTTGCAAATACCCTGAACGCGACGTTTTCACTGCCGTGTCGACTAAACCTTCTCTTCCAGCCATGCAGTGGAAATAGTACTCCTGCGGTCGCAAACCAGAATAAAATCGGTCGCTAATGTATCCACCCGCCCGAGGATCGCAATCAAACGGCGCAAAGCACGGTAGCGTCTTCCCACTCGCCATTCTTGGAACTCGGCGGCCTTCTAATTCTTGCTGCCCAAGCGCGGCGGCGATTTGTGAAAAGTTTACCATCGAGCCTTTTGCTCCAGACATGGTCATCAAAGACAAGCAGTTTCTATGGAAAGGTTTCTTCGTGCCACTAGGAAGACAGACTTTGACCGTAGACGATGTGACTTGATTGAGCGCACCAGATGAGCGAGCATCAAGCGCGGCTTCGCAATCTGGACGTTCGGTGACTCTCGCGGAAACCGCCGCACTCAATGCTATCTCGGGCACATCCTTCACCTGAACGAACGATTCTGCGGCTGATTTTGCCGCCGCACCGGCTTTCGACAACTCCTTCACGCGCAATTCTTCAGACTCCGCGACTAAAACTAAGTCGTCCATGCCGCACGTGAACCCGTGTTGTTGAAGGAACAGCGTGAGTAATCGAGACAATACGGACAACAGCTTACCGGCGATTTGCTTCCCGTGTAGCTCTGCCACGGCGTGGATTAAACCAAATTTACCGAACGCATTCTTATCGACAACACCGGTACAGATGTAGTTTTGGCGAACAATCAATTCACCTTCCTCTTCACTGCCCCAAAACGTGTGCGGAGTTTTGCACGAGTGTTTCAAAGTCACCCCGGGACGTTGGTACGCGACGTGGTCTAAAATCGTGCGAATGACGTCTTTACCAGTCCACAACCGTCTCGGTTTATGAATCGTTGGCGGCGGTAACTTAATGCTCAAGTTTTCGCTATCGCACAATTCCACGAGAGACGCATACACGATTTGCGAGAACCCTTCTTTGTTATAAAAGCGGTCTTTGCACGTCAGCAACACGGCTGAGCAGATGTGATCTTGAATTAACCCTCTCAGCGGTTTCCCATCCGTCGGCGCGTAGAATTGCTCCTCGGCTTTGACGATTTGGTACGCTTCTGCTCGCGCTTGATGATCTTGTGGAAAGTGCAAGTTGATTTCGTCTCCATCGAAATCGGCGTTAAACGTCGAACAGTTGGCGTAGTGCATGCGAATGGTTCTTTGTCCAGGGAGAACGCGGGCGCAGTGAGCTAGAATCCCCGGTTTATGCAACGTCGGCTGACGATTCGTGAGCATAATGTCGCCGTTACGTAGATGCCTGTAAACCTTCCTAGCAAGCGGTCGCCCATCGGCATCTTTCGCCGCTGATACTGACAATAAGGTCTTCGCGATAGCTCTTCGCTTCTCTTTGGAAAACCGCGCTAAATTGATAATCCTTCCGCGTTCGTCCTCCACGGCGTTCGCGCCCGGGTGTTCATCCGCGCCTCGTTCGACGAGTTCGCGCATGAGTTCAACGTTGTGTGGCGTCACGAGTTCTGGAAACGTTAACGTTTTCGCAAACACAGGAGGAACACCAATTTCGCCAGTGCCTAAATACGGATCTGGCGAAATCACCGACCTCGCCGCGTAGTTTACTCTTTTACCCATCATGTTCATGCGAAACAAACCTTGTTTCTTTTCCAACTGCTGGCGAATTCCAATACCAACGCGATCCTGGATCTGGTCGGCTTTTGTGGCATCCATCAGTCTATTCACGCCACCTTGGATCGCCAACCAGGCTCGAACGGCTCTCGAAGCTCGCACTTCGGGAGGTTCTGGAACTGTCGGCGGCGTGCGGAATAGTTCAGTTAACGATAAGTTCGCTTGAATTATCGCGCACAAGTGCGTATTTTGCGGGTGCTCGAACACCATATCGCCCATTTTTGAAGGCGGTCGTAATTTTGGTGGCGGCACAAGAATGGTTTGACAGAAGAACCTGTTCGGGTTAGAATTTTGTCTTTCCGTCGTTAAATCCGAGCTTTGATCGCGACCATTCGCGCACCACACTCTCGAGCACCATTCAAACTCGTTGCCCCACAATCGTCTCAAAACCTCTCTCGCTTCAATAGGTGTCACATACATAGGTTTTGTCGGACGTTCTTTGATTCGACCTTCGTCATAGTTGTCTTCTTCGCTGTCCGTTGACGAACTGTCGTCGTCGTCGTCGTCGTCGTCGTCTTCAGAAGAACTGCTACTACTATCATCGCTATTTCTATCACTACTGCTCTTCTTTGTCTTTCTGTTATTCGTTTTACCTTCAACAACGGTTCCTCCGGTCATTTCCGCCATGGTGCTAGAATCCACTAGCTCGTCCGCCCCTTCCGCGCTCGCCGCTTTTGCCAACTGTTTCATCGAAAAATCCACGTCAATGGCGTTCGCTAAGTTTGTAATCAACTGCTTCTTCGGCAACGGTTTCCTATAAATCTTCGTCGACCCTTCCGTGCTTAAAACAGGACCGAACGCTTTGCAATTCTCGCATCTCAATTTCGGTACGCTTTGAAAAAAAGAATCGATCAACTCTCTCTTCGCCGTCGCCGCGGACGTCGTCCACTCTAAAGGCACACACTGGTCTCCTCTCTTCGTCTTCTTTCTCGTCAAACTGTCTAACTTTGGCATGAAATTTGTTTCTCTCAAATCCATCATCTCCGGTGCCTCTCCATCTTCCTCTTTCCTCGTCTTCTCTCGATCCTTTCGATTTTCCTCTTCGATTTCGCTCAACTCTCGCATCGTACTCTTCGATAACTTCCACTGACCGACATCCGCAGCTCTCTCTAATTGTCCACTATCGATCAAATCTAATCTTTCCTTGAACATCTTCACCCGTTCCGTGTGCATTTTAAACTTGTGACAGTTCAAACACACGCATCGTAACACCTTGGTCACCGTCGGAAACAACAAAGGGTGATACACGGGGACCACCAAATCAATGTGCCCAAAATGCCCCGGACAATGGTGTTGCGACAACCCACACGTGCTACACACGCCGAATTGTTCGATGGGTCCGAACGCGGGGTCGTATAATCCATCAATTACCGGGTTATTTAATCCATCGAATAACACGGGATTGGTGACTCTTTTAACGGAAATCTCGCGCGCTTCTTTCGCGTCGTAGAACGAAAACGACACCGACGAAATTTCTTTCGACACCAAGTGAGGGTCTTTCACTTCGATTTCTTCGTCGATCGCTTCGACACCACGGCCACCGTCCTCCTCGTCCACGCGTTCGACGCGCGACCGCGCCATGGCGGCGAGTGTACTCGTTGTGCTGTTGGGAAACGAACTCGAAGAGAAAAAATGTCTGACGACGACTCGACCGCCGCCAACCGCTTTTTTTTTCTATTTTTTTTGTAAAACTCGTGTGACGAAAAAAGCCACATGGATCCATACAAGTAAAAAGTACATACGACATCGCTCGCACACTAAAAAATAGACCAAAAATGAAATGAGACGACGAGTTGGGCTTAGGGTACGACATAGCAACGTGTGGATGTGACGACGATAACACACGTATAGATGATTCACAGGAAAGGTACGTACCACATACCTTCTGCTTACTTTCGTGGGAATAGCTTAAACCGTTCATTTTGATGTTAGGACCTATTTTACAACGTTTTTGTGAGAGGAGAGTACTAAGTATATATACGTATATATATATATGAATGATTTCTTTTCGTTTCTTTTTCTTCCTCGTTTCGCGTTTCTCGCCGATTGCCACCCGCGCGTCACGAAAGAGATGCCTCTTATCGTTTTCTCGGTGTATCCGCGTCTTCCATCTCTTGGTCTCGGTCTCTTCGCTTCGACCGACTCCTCCCTCCTCCTCTTCCGTAGTCTTGTTGCCCATCGTAATCGTCTATGTAATCTCCACCATATTCCTCTTCTCTCTCCGCTCTTTCCAATTCTAATTTCAATAATTGCCCGTACCCACCTCTTCCGCTATCAAAGTTCGTTCTGTATTCATCTCTGACCTGACCGCCCGATCGACCTCGGCCGAATTGCCTCCCATCGACAAACCCCCAGTCAAAATCGATCCGAATTTCCCGATCGTCCAACTTCGTTCCGTTTAAATGTTTCACCGCGAGTTCCGCGTCTCTTCGATTGTGATATTCCACGAACGTGAACCCACACGGCGTCATTTTTTGTTTATCTAAACCCATGATGATTTTCTTCACCGGGCCGCACAGCGCGAAGAGTTCGTGGATTTGTTCCTCCGTGGTGAAGAACGAGACGTTCCCGACGTACAAAGTCGTCGAGGTTCGCAAGCGATCTAAGTATTCCTCCAGAGATCCCTCGAATCGGCGGTCTTTATATTGCGTCAACGGTTCTTGGTCCAAGAAAAGACGCGCCATGATGCGTGTCGAGCGGTCCCTTTTCTAAGACAATACTATACGTGTATGATTTTTTGTTTGCGCCGCTGTTTTGAATCGATGATGTCGAGAGAGAAAACCACACAACAAAACACTCAAAGTCTCTCTCTTTGCTTCCGAACGACGACTGTTTTGGTCGCAGTCGTGGTGGTGTCCTCCTCCTCCTTCGAAAAGGAGACGAAGGGCCCTTTTTTTCCGCGTCTAAGAGAGAGAAAGAGCGTGATTGAGGCGAAACAAAAGTGACGACGACGACGACGACGACGATGAAGATGAAAGAGAGGATTATATATAAATTTTTCGTGAGAAATTTCTTCTTTTCTTTCTCAAAAAGCAACTCGGACGACAAAAGTAACTCTTGGAAGAGGCGCGCGCGTACACACACAAACAAAAGTACATAAAACTTTTACATTACTACTCCTACTACTCCTACTCCTACCACGCGACGAGAAGAAGAACGTTTGCGAT
>MDSW01140567.1_pt1 | contig 12801 bp, 10 predicted proteins | sample 811171 | NCBI WGS metagenome assembly MDSW01 (sample SAMN05326641, study PRJNA326480) | marine metagenome | isolation source: seawater | place: Atlantic Ocean: North West | collected 2012 | reverse complement strand
TCCCATACGGTAGTAGTAGTAGTAGTAGTAGTAGTAGTAGTAGTATCTCCGGGGTGTCCACAGCTGCCTGAAATCCAGAATACCTTCGTAAATAATAAGGTTTCGTGCTGTAAAGGTATCACTCTTCGGCAAAACTGATGTCGGAATCCAGCCCGAAAATTTCAGAAATTTATTTGCGGAAATCCGCTGAAATATAATTTCCGGGCGATGGTCGTAACTGTTTGCTCTACGAAAAAGTCCCCGAAAAAGTCCGAAAAAGTCCAGCGGATATCCGCTTTTCAAAATCTCCAGTAAACATTTCGGGTTTAATTCCTTCGTCGAGCCTGCCAGCTGGATTTGTGGACGGTACACTTGCACATGGCGAATTCAACAGATCCATTCGCACAAAATATTCACGGAACCAACCCCCAGGTGTGTTACGTTGCATCAAGTTTATTGAATCTTATGAATGACTTTTGTCACCGCCTTCCAACATCCGCCAACAGAATCTGATTGAAAAAATTACCCGGGAGAAAATATACAACACACCATTTTGGAAGGAGAAGTGCTTTGGAATCAGTGCGGAATCGCTGGTTGATTTAGCCGCGGGTCTTCGCTCATACGGAGGAGCGTTTGAAGGAGCGAAAAAGTCGACAAGCTTCTTGTGCCTGACGCTGAAAATGCTTCAGATCCAACCAGGGCATGAGATCGTCTTGGAGTTCATAAAAAATGAGGACCAAAAGTATACGCGGCTGCTTGGTGCCTTATATTTAAGATTGGTCGGTAGGCCAGTCGAAATTTTTCAATACCTGGAGCCTCTGTTGAGTGACTTCCGACGCGTACGGCACCAAACAAGGGAAGGGCGTTTCGGGCTTGATTACATTGATGTACTTGTTGATGAGCTTCTGCACAAAGATTCTTTTTGCGGAATTGTGCTGCCGAGAATTCCTCGTCGCCATGTTTTAGAAGGTATTGGGCAACTAGATTCAAGGACAAGCGGACTGACATACAACAAAGAGCGCGCCCTAAGGTCGACGCCACTACTTTTGGCTCGTGTTTGTCCTGAAAAGGTCATCACCTTGGCGCAGAGTGAGTTAGACATGCGTCACCAAGAGCAAAATAACGTTGCGAAGCAAAAGCAAGTTGTAGATAGTTCTGGTCGTGACACGAGAGCAAAGAATGATTCCATAGACATGGAGTCAACATTTTATCCAAGAAAACGTGTCAAGTGCGGGCTGTGACGGTCATTGCACCGCATCAAATTCTTGGCATTTATGAACCCAGCTCTCAAAATGGTAGTTGTCAACTGGACTTGAGGCAGAGAACCTTCATTGATGGGAGTCAAGAATCCATGCTAACTTCTCTGACTACAGTGCTTGTTTCTACTGCGCGTATGCAAGTTGAACTTCTGTGATCACTCGATGCAAGTCCCAGCATGATTAGATGTTGCTCATATCTTTGCGTGCCGTTCGCAGTCAGACCAGGAGGCCAGAGGGCTAGTCTGTTCTGAAAGAGTTTCCCGTGTGCCTCTCAAAGATTTAGGTAGTCTTCCAAAGCGGTGAAAGTTTCGGCCTGGAACTTTGGACCTGCTATTCACCTCGTTGCCAGGTGAAGGGTTCAGCTCCCCTGGCTCCGAATGAAGTAGACTTCGAAGTTGAAACTCCTGGGAATCATGGAACTAGCATTTCAGACGATCTAAACTAGGATGTATTAGTAAAGTGTCTTGTGAAGCATCACGCTGGTTTCCAGTGCCGTTGATAAGTGTTTTTATGATTTCTTGCTACTCGCTACGCTAAATCGTTTTGAACTTACCACTGGTGATGATCGTCCTGACACGACAGATGTGTGCTGCAAGGTCACAGGTGGCAAGCCATCTAGCCAACCATGTAATATCACATATGCCATGCACCCCGGAGAGAAATCAAATACCTTCGTGTTAGTCCAGTCTGATGGGGAATCATAATTGTTAAGGTCGAAAGCTCTCGTTTCATCTTATTCAGCTCGGAAGCCATCTATTGAATATTTTTGTACGACGGTAACTTTTAGCAGCTAAAATTGTTGCGGTGCCACATACAAATGTAGAAAGTCCACACTGCAAACGAGTTTGTGCTTCTAGGTTGAAATAACTGTTTGTGCAAATATGGAAGAGGTCCTACGCAACGAGAGCGCAAGTTCTGATTGGGATTATAATGCCGCCCGTCAGAACTATGTCAGGCAAATACGAACGCATAGTGTACAGGGCTGGTCACCTAGATAGATGTTGACTCCTTCAGATGCGACGACGATACTCCAAACGATCTAGCTTGTCTTGCTGCGCAAATTTGATGGCAGCCCTTGCCAATCTACCATGTCAAAGTCTGGAACGCAACGGTAGTTTCGTACTTCTCCGGTGCGTAGCTCGAGATCTCTGTAAACGGTGTGAATGTCTTGAGCTGCCTTTCGCCAGTCGCAAAAAGCAAAGTTGACAGCTGCTTTCCAGCCAACTCCGATATTGACACCCCAATGCACTGCTCCATAGTCTGTAACTACGTATTCAGATGGGCCTTGTAAATGATGATAAACTGTTATTTGTTGCCCTCGAAGACCCCGCCAAGCCGCAACAGATTCAGGGTCAAGCCAAAGCTTACGTTGTTCCAGGCAGTCCAATGAATATTTATCACCAAGGAATTTATGGAGATACTCATGCAAATTTCCAATGTCGTCACGAGAAACCGAGTACCAGACCACCCATGTCTGTGCTCCCGGAGGAGCAATGATGACATTTGCAGACCCAAACGCATAGTCCTCAATATGGCAACCGAACACCGAACCGACACTCATGTAGTAAAGCCACGGAGAGATGATTCCTGCGCCCCAAAGCCAACCAGTGATATTATCATTTCCTTTCGATCTTGTGCTCGTTCGAGAACAGGATTTTGACTTGACTGTCTCGTTCTGATCACTGCACGTATTGCCCAAGCACCCATGGACACCATCGGTGCTTTCAAGTTCAGAAACTTTAACTTTATGCTTAAGACAAGTATCAATGTTGCCAGATGTTGGTATATATGGTGAGCATCGCCTCTCGCACAGGTCGAGCAGGTCACGTAGAAACGAACCGGAACCTTCAGCTATGGCATTTGGGTTCCACAAATGAATATTTGAGTGGCAAGTCCTCTCCACAGTTCCTGTGGCGAAATTAAGTCTAAGTGCGTCAAAAGCAATGGAGGACAAATATGGAGATCGAACGCCAACTTGAGAACGCAATGTTTCAAAAAATATTGCCTCGCGATCATATGGTCCAAGAGCTCGATAGAATGAGCTAAATGCCTTGAATGTTTTGTCAACTTCTCCGAGCAACTCATCAAGTGACGACTTGCCCAAGGTCCGATGGTCAGAAACCATGTGTATCTTAGGTACAGTGGACCGTGAGAATGATTGCTGCAAGAACGACAAATTATCCTTGATCGTACTCATTTTAATGCTTCCGTGGCGCAGCCACCGTAGATCTAATATTAGATTTTGGTTTATGCTTGTTGAGTGCAGCCTGTCATCGAATTTTAGTTTCATTGCACCCTGCCTAAAAAGTATTTCGGCTGAAGCTTGGTTAGACGTGCTTTGCAGAATATCTCGTGGAGAAGAGTCCGAGATGCACGTAGACAACCCTTCTTTCATACCGCGTTGTCTATATTTGAGAATGCGCGTGATATTCTTCCAACGATTAGCTCCCAAATCTTCACACGTGCACGTGCTCGTGTTCTTCTCAGTTTGAGATGAGTTCCTTCTGATGCTGCGCAACACCCAAATAGAAGACAAACAATTATCTTTGAAATAAAAATTCGATGTCACGTGTTCGTAAAAGCTGCAGCTGCAGTCCACACGGGAAATTCTCGCTAACTTGTTGCTTTCCCGTGTGTGCCATCTTGAGGGAGTGCCGGGCATATTGCCCGTTTCTTGCTTCTCGGAGTGAACGAAAGTCAGGTTCAACTGTTTTGTCAAGTACGTTACCTACGGTGTCATGCTCACGACTGGCGGCTCGAATCGGGTAAAGGTTTCCGCCTCGGAGCACCGCGCCGTCGACAAAGGCGCTGAGAGAGTGTCAAATAGAGGCGGATAGTCAAAAATCGAGAACCGAAATACCCGTACGAATCCCGAAACGAAAATTGTAGACTACGAAGGTAGTCTACCTGAAGGTACCTTCGTACCTTGATTGGTAGACTACCTTCGTAATTCGTACCGCGCTGCGCTGGGTTATTATTCGTTCGCTCGTAGTATATATGGATATCCACGAGCTACTCATAACAACACGCAAATATTAACCCTCACCTGCATCCAACCCTTGATACAGTGGAATAAAATAGACTAAGTATTACCTTCGTACCTTGGTAGACTATCATGTTATGAATAATAAGCAACCAAGCAAAGGGCGAATAGTGTTCGATCGATCGATGTGAAGGTTAATATACGGGCGGGAGAAGATAGAGAAGGAACTTTATTTTACGTTCATTCGTTAGTTCGTGACATTACAAGTACGATACTACATATATACGTACTGATATCACGCGCATGCGACTTCCTCCTCACTGAAGTTATGGACACAGTCCACAAAACACGCAACTTTCGACGGATCTTCCGTTCCAACAAGGCCGGAACCAAGGTTGGCTATGTACTTCTGCGGGCCGAACAAAGTAAGCATTTCACGAACGGCACTTTCGATTTCTACTTGACCGCTACCATTATCCGCCTGTAGCAAAGCTGGATCAAAGTTCCCTTGGAGCTGTTTTGGCATCAGGCCTGCTTTTCTAGCACTAGTCGCCAGGATATTCCGTGCCTCGCGTCCATCAAAAGTCGTGTCCACTGTCATGACGTCATATGCGACATCCTGAAGCATCGGGAGGGCGTAGGGAGCATCGCGCGCGAAAACCATGAGCGGCACAGTTGGATGTCTGGCCTTCAGTTCTGATGCGATTCGCTCCAAGCAGGGTAACGCATATTTGACGAAATTTTCTTCGTCAATGTGTTCACCCATGGCTTCGAACACCTGTACGATATGCACCCCTGCTTTGATTTGGGCATCAAGATAATCGATAACCACTGAAGTGAGTCGTTCGAGAAGATCCCGGGATTCGTAAGGGTAGTCACTCAACCACTGGAGCCCGAAGTGAGTATTCTTCTTCGAGCTGCCGCCAACCATGTAGTACATGAGTGTCCACGGAGCAGCAGAGAAACCTATGAGAGGCACACCTAATCCCTCAGCCTCGATCTGTCTGTTAATTTCCTTAACGGCTTCAAGGACATGGCCAAGGCTCTTTTCGATCTCAACATTCTCTGGAACGCGTGATAGTGCCGCTGGGGTCCTCAAGGGATCTGGCACTAAGATACCCCTTCCTCCTGGCATCTCTATGTCGATGTTCATAGCTTCGGCGATAACTAGGATATCAGAGAAGAGTATTGCGGCGTCAACATTATAACGACGTATAGGTTGAAGGGTCACCTCCGCCACATCTTTTGGGTCTTTGAGGAGCTCGAGAAAGTTTTTCCCGGTCTTCTTCTTGTACTGTGTGTATTCTGGGAGGTGGCGGCCAGCTTGTCTAAATAGCCACACAGGCGTGCGCTCTACACGTTCTCCCTTGGCTGCGCGGATTATGAGGTCATTCGCAGGTTCAGCGTTGTCTGTCCTTGACCCAGCGGAGCTTTGGAGACAAGCGACAACACGAAGGGTCCTGTAACGAACACTGAACGGATAAGGGCCGGTTCTGGAAATACGGTGTGATTGGTAGAGCCCTACCGAGAACTTAAGCGCCGGGAACTACTTTGCTTCGCGGAACGCAATCTATTGCTCTTCAGCACAGAATACGCTTCGCACTGTGGAATTGAGAGCGACATGGTGTTGGGCGGTCTGGTCCGTTAAACCGAAGTGGTCGGGAGAATTCTGCCGATACGCAGAACCTCAAAAGCGTGCACCATATCACGATCTCGGCCGATAATAAGTCAACATTCATCACTTTTGCTTGATGTTCTTTTATTTATATTTTACTAAAACCCTTATTATTTTCAGAATGTACAGATAGGGAGTGGGCGACGAGCCGCTTCGCGACTATTTAAGCTCTACCCTGAAAACCCGACCAGTATAAACATTTTTGTATCGGCAAAATAGTGGAAAAACGTATTTGCCGTTAAACTGACACTTCGTATTTTCTATTCGCGGCAAAAAACCCCACAAAAACGCTCTCTGGCCTTACCTTCGGTATCAATTTTCGGGACGCAGCTGCGTCCTGAAATGGGTAACCTGTCAACCAGCTAATAACCCAACGGGAAGTTCATCAAAGAAAATTAACTCGAGGAGTTCCGGTCGTAATCTCCCGGAACGCAGAAATCAAGTCAGCACTCTCCAGAATACGGCCAGGGATACAGCAAACATGGCAACCGCGAAAAATGTAACCCTTTCGTGGGTCCCATGCTCCCGCACGCGTCTGCGGTCTTCCGAAAGAAATCCACCTCCGCCGGCCACAACTGGCGATTTTGCCAAAGTTAGACTTGTGCATACCTGCTCGCTTTCGAACGGATCCCGGGGATACATAGGCGTGATGCCGACATCTGTATTGAGGGTACGGATCGCGATAGGCATTCCCTTAAGCAGCGCCCGCGAGAGCTGACCTTGTCCTGTTCAAAAGGCAATAAATAGCACAAGGCGCGGTCATCGCAAGCCAACAGAGATGTGTTCCATTCTCGCTTGCTATGATCCGAACGGTAAGATGTCTCGTTTGCAACCGGCCAATACGGCGCTATTCCACGTCTCTCGCCTTACACTGCTGCACGCATCATTGCGATCCAACCGATCGAGAGACAGATATTTAGCTGTTTCCTCAACTTAGGTGACTGGCCCGCCTTCTAATTAAGTTTCTTTTTCCCCCTTGCGGAGCCAGGTGCTCTTGCTGATGAGCGCGAGACCTTGATGCGAGATTTATCAGCCCGCATGCGATCTCGTGGTCCAGATGGCTCTGGTTATCATGGAAACGAAAAGTTCGGGCTCGCCCATGAACGTCTTGCGATCATGGATCCTGAGGGTGGTAAGCAACCAATAGTATATGAGGATGCAAAGTATTCCGTTTGCGCAAATGGTGAAATATACAACTTCCGCCAGCTCCAGGTATTTATCCATATTCCGTTGCATTTCCGGCTCTACGCTCTATTCTATTGATACTATTTGCTCTATCCATGCCGCTGTTATATATATTTCACCAGGAAAAATATCAACTAAGTGCTGCAAAGACTGGTTCTGACTCCGAAGTCCTGCTGCAACTGTACCGCTGCAAAGGCCCTGAGTTTGTCAAGGAGCTAAACGGAATTTTTGGATTCGTTTGCGTTGGGGATGACGGCGATAAAATATTGGCAGCGCGCGATCACTGCGGTATAAAGCCTCTGTACATGGGTTATGGCAAAAACGGTTCAATATGGTTCGCTTCAGAACTGAAGGCAATATGTGACCAGTGCGAGACGATCGAGGAATTTCCTGCTGGATATTACTGGACGCCTTTCAGTGGTTTTGTCAAGTATTACAATCCCGATTGGGATGACGACAATTTTGTCGGATACAAGGTAATCAAATGAGACGGATAACCTGCCCTACGAACGCATCGCGGTTAAAATTTAGACTCAGTTTATATCGAGTGTGACCTCATAGTTACCATTTGTCTGGCCTTATCTTCGGGATACGTCTGCCATTCGTCAAGTGCTGACCAAAGCAGTGAAAGATCAGATGATGTCAGATGTTCCTATAGGACTTCTACTTTCTGGGGGCCTTGATTCCGCAGTCATCTCAACAATCATCAAACCCATGCTTGAGCAGACAAAACAGAAGTTCATCACTTTTACCGTCGGCCAAGAAGGTTCACCGGACATCACCACCGCGAGAATGATGTCTGAGCATCTCGGCACTGACCATCACGAATACCTCTTCACATCGGATGAAGCCTGTGAGATCATCCCGGATGTCATCTATCATCTGGAAACTTATGAGCCAGAACTTATCCGTTCGGCGATACCAAACTACTTTCTCGCCCGTCTTGCTTCACAACATGTGAAGGTTGTCCTCACGGGCGAGGGGTCTGACGAGCTTTTCGCAGGCTACCTCTACTTTCGCGATGCCCCTGATGCTGCTTCCGTTCATAAAGAACTTCGTCGCATCTTTCATCACCTCCACAGCGTAAATTGTCAGCGAGCAGATCGCATGACCATGGCTCATGGTCTTGAAGCTCGTGTCCCTTTTCTCGATCCAAATGTCATCGATGCTGTCATGCAGGTTTGTACTCTTGTCGAGATATGATTTGTTTCGTGCTACTTCGTGAACGTACCTATATTCAGAACCTTTTCCGTCGCCTCTTCACAAAGGTTGACCCAGAGTTGAAGCGGATCGAAGGCGAAAATAAACCAGAGAAACACGCTCTTCGCATGCTTTTCAATGGCGAAATACCCGACCCAGTTCTCTGGCGAACAAAGGCGATGCAATGCGAAGGTGTTGGACTGACTTGGGTCGAAGATTTGCAAGCGTTCTGTGAGGCCAGGGTTACTGACGAAGAGTTCAGCAGGGCCAAATCTGACTACTTGATTAATCCCCCCCAGAGCAAGGAAGAGTTGTACTACCGCAAGAACTTTGAGTCTCACTTTAAGGGTATGGACAAGTTCGTCCACGTGTGGGCTGGCGGCTGCAGGGCGGGCGGTGCCGCTTGGAAGAATGAGGCATACACCCGTTTTGGATTGAAAGACATCTCTCAGCTAGCGAAAGGTATTGAAGGTGTCCGAGGTGTAGACTAAAATCTGTTGCGAAAAGGCTCAGGTGGATTAGCGACCAGACCAGCCGGGGAGGGAGCAAGATCGCTGGACAATCCCGTTCGCTCAGATGCCTGGCCGCTCGCGACCTTTTTTGTCTCACTGATAGTTTTGGTAGCAAGGTTAGATTTATTTTGAACCTATCAATTATTTTCCTAAGAGTGTTGTCACGGGGTCAGTTCAAGAGCCGACCAAAGTATACGGCAGAGTGATGCAGAGATCGAGGGTGGTGTCGATAGGACACCGTGTTCGAAGATTCTTCGGCTCGAACGAAGTATTTACTTCTTCTTGGACGAGGGCTTCTTGGCTGCCTTCTTGACGGTCTTCTTGGTTGCTTTCTTCGGCTTCTTGGCGGCTTTCTTGGCGGCCTTCTTGGGCTTCTTGGCCGCCTTCTTCTTGGGCTTCTTGGCCGCCTTCTTCTTCTTGGGCGCGGCTTTCTTCTTGGGCTTCTTGGGAGCCTTCTTGAGAGCGTCGCCCAGCTTGTATGAAGCTTTCACTTTCAGGAGCTTGCCGGACTTGACAAGGTTCTTGAGCTGGGTTGAGAGGATCTTCTTGAAGTTGTCAGGAAGTTTGTAGTTGGCGGCCAGATACTTTGCGATGGCCGGAACAGAAGAGCCGTTCCTGTCTTTCAGCGCGAGGATAGCCGCCTTGACCATATCCTCGTATTTTGGGTGTGCCGATACCTTGGGGGGCATGTTGCAAGTTCGGTAGTAGATGCTGTGGCTTGTGCCGTATATGTCGGGCCTGGCCCTTAATTCCGTTTGATAAGCCGTTACTACCGCATTTTTTAATTTTTTTTTGGTGATCGTATGAAATAGCCCGACTTCCGTCGATTCTCCTCAGCGTCGCAACGTGCAGAACTGCATTGAATTGCACGTCTGATCGGACCAGAACAACACAATAATATTACCGCTTGAGGAATCCTCATAGTTTGTGCTGAAAAGGGCCAATCAGTGGGCGTTATTTCCACGGATAGTTGAGTTTTGCCACGGATAATATCCGATTGCAAAGAAAACGCGCCCCCCTTGCGCTCAGCGCGCGGCACGCCTCAGGCGTAAAAGGAACATCAACTCGCGGTCAACGGTTCCCGAGCCCACAACGGGATCAGACTATGAGAAATGCTGTTGCCGAAGAGAACTGAAACGCCTCGCCACGGAGTGCGACACCGCCGCGTGGATACGCTGCATACGGTTGATTACGGATCGCATATGTCGCACGCGGCGTTATGCACGCGAACGCCACTCGAAAGCAGGACATCCCTCGGTTCGTAAGCTCGTGGAAGGACAAACGACCATTTCTCGGGTTTTGCATGAGTGTATCGTGTACCGCAAACCACCGGCAAAGGGACGGGGCGACGATTCAGGCCCATCGACAACCACCGACACCTCCATAGCCGAGTTGGCACCCTAAATTCACCGTATCGCTCCCAGCGCAGCCCGGTGCGAAATTTGGCTTTTGTCGAAGATGGTCGCGTCGCCCTTCACGCCCAGGCGACCGCGCGGTGCTCTGACGCGTATTTTTTTCGGCCTCGAACATCGCCTAAAACATCCTGATGGGGGTTTGTCCGCTGTTCGACATGTTTGGCTCGGAATAGTCCATGTTGAAATCTTGGCACTAAAGGCCCCAGCCCAACCGTTTTCCCCTGTCGTGACGAACCTGGCTGAAACACTAAAAGTTACCTTCGTACGAAGGTACTTTCTAAGATCTTAGTCGACCGTGTGTTTTGTAAACCTGGTAAAGTCCTGAAGGTAAATTCTTCAGTAGACTCATTTTCCTCTTCTCCGGCAAAAACATCAGCACCGTGCAGCTCCAGAAGAAGCTCACCAACGAGGTCCACAAGCGCACCCTCGCGAAATTCATCATCGACGCCAACAACCCCTCGTCGACAACGGCAACGAACGCACCGACATCGCCACACGTGTCGCCATTATGTAAATATTGCTTATGACCGTAGGCCTCGAACGAAGTTATTTCCTTCGTAATATCATATCCATACGAAGGTAGTCTAAGATTATGGTAAAATAACCTCTATTTAGGCCACGGACTAATTTGACTCTAATTTGGCCGGGAGATTTCACGGGAAAACTGATTTTCACTTCTCCGGCTAATTTGCAGGACTAATTTGCAGGACTAATTTGGCCGGGAGATCTGAGATATTGTTAACTCCCGTTTGACGGTTTATTTCGGTCCTGATACGAAAACTTTCCAGCGCGCCGCGCGAGCCAACCGAGCGAACTTTTATATGGGGATTTCGAATGGTCATTTACTAGTTAAATTTTCCCGTGAGATTCCGGGAAAATAGACGAATCTTCCGGCCGGGAGATTTCACGGGAAAATTTCCGGGAGAATGGCAAAAGTATTGGGACGGTAGACCGTCAAATGGGAGTTAGAAATCTCCCGTGAAATCTCCCGGCAAAATTAGTCCCCGGCCTTAATCAAATTCACATTGTCATGAATCTGTGTTACGGATTTTTTTTGGGCCCCGGCAGCGCGTGGCACGCTTCAGGATGTGTGTAGGAGTGGCTGACGAGCCGCTTCGCGGCTGTTTAAACTCTAAACCCTGTAAACCCAACCCCAAACCCCTAAGGACACGGCGCGGATCCTAAAGATACAGCGTACCGTTTGTTACTCGCGCGTCAGCGGCTACATGAGCGCGCATCTTGCTCAGGTGCAAACCCGCTCCTGGAAGCGCGTGGCACGCTTCAGGATCTATACGGGTACATTAACTCAAGGATGGCGATTCCCGCCCCAGGGCAAAAAAAATCCGTAACACAGATATGTAATAACTTTTTCCCTTCGTGTCTAACTTTTACCTTCGTATCATACCTTCGTATCATATCATACTTTCATTTCCATTGTCATACCTACGTATAACTTTTGATCAAACATAAGTTATCGCTTAGGGTTGGCTCAACCTGCTGGTTGAAATCCAGAATAAGTGTTATATTTATATATCATACCCATAATATAATATCAGTATAATATCATACGAAGATAATAAAATTGTCTACCTTCGTAACACTAAATAAGAAGATTACCAGTGGAATATCATACCATATTATTGGACACTTATTGAACCTTTATATCATAAGTCAGTCATAAGTCTAATTTATTATCTCTACTATCGAGGCGCAATATTACCAACGACAAGATGAAATTTGCCGCCCGCCGCAGAACTAACCACCTCGATCGGCCGACCAGCGAGCTAACCAGCACCCAGCCGTCGGGTTTCATTAACGAGCGAACGCAAGGCATCTGTGGCTCCATCGCCGCGCCCGACTTGTCCGAAACCGATGAACCGTTTAAACTTTATTGGTGCGTCGATCAGAGGAGAAGGATGGCGAACGTTGCCGCCATTCCCATGAGGAATATACACGCCGCTCGCCTCCACAAGTAGGCCGGAACCTCGGCCTCGGACGCAGCCAGTCTCGCATCAACCCCCTCCCCTGGGAACGCCTCCATTGCCCTTGGATCTTCTTCGTCCGTTCGGTTGGGGTGTTCCACTTGAGTGGTTGCGCCGTCACGTCTCCGTGTCGCCATCAAGCGGTTGCTTTGGACGGTCAACCTCGAAACCTGATCGTTGCGCTGCGCTACTAAGCGAGTGTCAGTGCCACGTAAAGTCACGGTAAACGCGTTTGGGAGGTCCTCAACTTTGGCGGTACTGCCAAAAGTTAACCCCCCATATTGCGTAGAAACCCCATATGAGTATAAAAATCTTTACCTTCTAATTGTTACACTATTGTTACCATTACCTTGTACCTTCGCACCTTACATCGTACGGGTATTTCACTTTGGGTATTTCATTATTTCAACTCATCTTCCACTGACCTGCTGATCTGTTTGAAACTCCTGATAATTTCAATACATATACGAAACTTATGGATACCTTCGTTCGTAATTTAATTTTTGTTTTTAATTACAGATAATTCAGACTAGCATTTTAGGGTTCGTGTTGAATTTTTCATTCGGTGTCCATCTTCAGCATTAGCCCCAGATCATGTCTGGCCTCTCGTC
>MDSW01011653.1_pt1 | contig 12802 bp, 17 predicted proteins | sample 811171 | NCBI WGS metagenome assembly MDSW01 (sample SAMN05326641, study PRJNA326480) | marine metagenome | isolation source: seawater | place: Atlantic Ocean: North West | collected 2012 | reverse complement strand
GGGTTTTACCTGGAGATAAAGTTTTAGTTGAACTTTCTCCATATGATTTAACTAGAGGAAGAGTTACTTTTAGATTTAGATAGAGGAATAAAATGAAAATTAGAGCTTCTGTAAAAAAAAGATGCGATAAATGTAAAATAATAAAAAGAAATAATGTTGTACAAGTTATTTGTGTAACACCAAGACACAAACAAAAACAAGGTTAATTAGCCTTGTAAGGAGGAAAGATGGCCCGTATAGCTGGCGTAGATATACCTGATAATAAAAGAATAGAGTTGGGACTTACCATGATTTATGGAATAGGACCAACTTCTGCATCCAAAATACTTAAACAAGTGCGTTTGGAGGGGAATCCAAAAATTGGCGAAATTGAAGAATCTAAGCTTCAACAAATCAGAGAAATTGTAGATCAAGATCTTACTGTTGAAGGTGATTTACGACGTGAAGTAAATATGAATATAAGAAGATTAATTGATATTGGAACTTATCGAGGAGTTCGCCACAGAACTGGACTTCCAGTGAGAGGTCAAAGAACAAAAACAAACGCAAGAGGACGAAAAGGCGGAAAACGAACTATTGCAAATAAAAAGAAAGTAATAAAGAAATAGCTATAAGGAGAAAAAATGACACAATCTCGTTCGAGGTCTAGAAAAAGAGATCGAAAATCTGTACCAAAAGGTAATGCTTATATAACCTCAACTTTCAATAACACCATTATTACATTAACTGATTTGGAAGGTAACGCCATAGCTACAGGTAGTGCAGGAATGGTTGGATTTAAAGGTGCAAGAAAAAGTACTGCATTTGCAGCACAGAGAGCAGCTGAGGCTGTTGCTAAAAGAGGCATGGAGCACGGTTTAAGAGAAATTGATGTTATGGTCAAAGGCCCTGGTGCAGGACGAGAAGCTGCAATACGATCTATACAGGCTTCTGGTATAGCAGTAAATAGTATTCGTGATGTTACTCCTGTTCCCCATAATGGATGTAGACCTCCGAAAAAGAGGAGAGTATAAATGGCAAGATATATAGGACCGAAAAATAAAAAAAATAGAAGATTTGGACTGCCTTTAAAAAATGGAAAACCGGATACTAAGAGAACTAGTACTGGAAGAGGGAGGCGTCTCTCAGAGTACGGGCTTCAATTACGAGAAAAACAGAAGGCGAAATATCTTTATGGGATTTTAGAACGACAGTTTCGTAATTATTATATAAAAGCTTCAAACCTAAAAGGTGTTACAGGAGATAGGTTATTACAACTCCTTGAAAATCGTTTAGATAATGTTGTATATAGGCTTGGTTTTGCAAAAACAAGACCGCAAGCACGTCAATATGTTAATCATGGTCACATTCAAGTAAATTCTAAGAAGGTAAACATTCCTTCTTATCAAGTTAAATCGGGTGATCAAATCACATGGAGAGAAAGTTCTCAATCATCTGACATTGTAAAAAATGCTTCTGATAATTCTGGATTTGAAGCAGTAGTACCTACATGGCTAAATGTAGACTCAAATCGATTTTCTGGTGAAGTGTTATCAGAACCAACAGTTAGTGATGTAGAATTAATTATAGATACCAGATTAATTGTAGAGTTTTACTCAAGGTAATAAAATTCTTGTAATGACAGGAGGAAATTATGGCAATGATGCCATCAACAGAAGAAGAATTAAATGATTCTATGGCAGTAATACCAGTATTACTAGTTGAAGAAGAAGACGAAAGATATGGACGTTTTTCCATAGGTCCTTTGGATAGAAGTTATGGTATGACTTTAGGTAATCCTCTCAGAAGAGTTTTACTTGGATCTATACCAGGTGCAGCTATAACTTGGGTCAAAATAGATGGCGTTTCTCATGAATATACTTCTGTTCCCCATGTTCGTGAAGAGGTTTTTGAATTATTACTTAAATTTAAGGAAATAAGAATAAAAGCTCTATCTGATCGACCAGGAAAATTAAGATTGGATGTTTCTGGTGAAGGCGTAATTACCGCTGGAGATATTATGGTTCCTGGGGACTTTGAAATTGTAAACCCAGAATTGTATATAGCAACATTAGATTCTTCAGACGCTCATTTAGTTATTGAATTTAATGTTGAAAAAGGTGCGGGATATATCTCAGCAAGTAGTAATGATGGGTACCCTATAGGAGTTTTGCCAGTTGATTCAATATTTACACCTGTATCTAAGGTTAGTTATGCAGTTGAGCCAATGAGAGTTGGACAAGTTACCGATTATGAAAAGTTAATTGTTGAAATATGGACAGATGGTACAGTGATGCCTTCTGAGGCTCTTATTGAATCTGGGAATATCTTAGTAAAAAGTGCAACATTATTAACAACAATAGGGTCAAGTGTAATTGAGGGTGGAGATGAAGAATCTTCGATTAGTGCAAATTCTTCTGTTCCTCCAGAGATTTATAATAGTCTCGTTGATGGATTAGGCCTATCGGCAAGAACTTTAAATTGTTTAAAAAGAGCTAAACTTAATCGAGTTGGAGAAATTTTAGAAAAAGATAAATCTGAACTGATGCAAATTAGAAATTTTGGACAAAAGTCCATGGATGAGCTCTTCGATAAATTAAAAGAACTTAACCTTCTACCTGAAGAAACTGATGAGAATACAGAGTCTTTAGATGATGAAAATATTGAAGAGTAAAGAGGTTTTATATGAGACACAGGATAAAGGGTAGACATTTTAATAGGCCAGCTGATCAAAGAAAGGCTTTATATCGTTCTTTGGTTAGGTCCGTAATTATTAACGAAAGAATAACTACTACTGAAGCAAAAGCTAAAGAAGCTAAAGCATTGGTAGAAAAATTAATTACTTATGGCAAAAAGGGCTCTTTGCATGATAGAAGACAAGCAATGTCTTTTTTACCTGATAGTAGAGTTGTATCTAAGGTATTTGACGATATTAGTCCAAGATATAATGAAAGAAATGGTGGTTACACCAGAGTTCTTAAAATAGGAAATAGAAAAGGAGACAATGCACCGATGGCAATACTTGAATTGGTGTAAAGATTTAGAATGGACAGGAAGATTGCTTTATTAATTGAATATGATGGCACCAAGTATTATGGTTTTCAGTATCAGCCAAATTATCCTACAATACAAGGCGAGATAGAAAATGCTCTTAATCGTTTAAATCTATCTAGTGAAAGAATAGAAGGGGCTGGAAGAACGGATACTGGGGTTCATGCAAAAGGACAGATTGCTTCGTTTATGACCAACAGTAGTTTAAATATTGAAGAGATAGAATCTGGTATTAATCATTTTTTACCATCTGATATTGCAGTTCAAAAAGTCTATGAAGCACCAATAGCTTTTAGTCCTAGAAGAGATGCAGTTAGTAGGAGATATAGATATACATTTTTGAATAGATCTACCAGATCTCCATTATCAGAAAGATATGCGTATCGTGTATCTCAGAATATAAATGTTGAAAAAATGACGAAAGCTTTGTTTTCACTAAAAGGCACACATGATTTTGTAAACCTCTGTGGAAAATATGAAGGTAGTACGATAAGAAATATAATAGATGTAAGTATAAATATTGATGATGAAACTTTATACATTGATTTAGAAGCAAATGCTTTTTTACCTCATCAAGTAAGAAGAACTGCGGGTTTACTCTATCAAGTTGGTTTAAATAAACTTGATACAGAAGAGGTTGAAAAAATTATTGATGTAGATACAAATTCTCGAAGACCAAATATTCCTACATTGCCTGCCTGTGGATTAGTTCTATTAAAAGTTAAATACAAGGATATGTTTGAATATGACTATTATTAAAAGACAAAAAACTTATACAGCAAAAAGTGGATCGTTAGATCCAAATTGGCATTTAATTGACGCTACTGGACAACCCTTAGGAAGATTAGCATCCAAAGTTGCTGTAATACTTCAGGGTAAAGATAAGCCAACTTATACTCCTAATTTATTAACTGGAGATTTTGTAGTTGTTATAAATGCTAAAGATATAGCTCTTACAGGAAATAAAATTGATGATAAGGTTTATTATCATCATTCTGGTTACCCAGGAGGACTTAAAGAAAGATCGTTATCTAAGTTAATGGAAACATTGCCAGAAAATGTTATTTATAATGCAGTCAAAGGAATGTTGCCAAAAGGTTCCTTAGGTAGACAAATGTTTAAACGTTTAAAAGTTTATCCATCTCAAGAACATCCACATAATTCACAAATTTCAAACGGTTAGGAAATAGGAGACCCCATAATGGCTAAAGAACAGTATTATCATGGTGTTGGTAAAAGAAAAACATCTATAGCTCAGGTGAGATTGTATAAAGAACCTGGCAGTGTCGTTGTGAATGGAAAACCCTTCACTGAAGCCTTCGGCTGGGATACATGGCAAACTATGATCAATAAACCGTTAGATGTAACTAATAACATTGGTAAATGTAGTGTTCAAGTTAAAGTAGCTGGTGGAGGGATTGTTAGTCAGGCTGGTGCAATAAGGCATGGTATTGCAAGAGCATTAGTCGCTATGGATGAAGAATTAAAACCAGTTCTTAAGAAAAATGGTCTACTTACACGAGATTCAAGAATCAAAGAGCGAAAAAAATATGGGCTTAAACGAGCTCGTAAGGCTCAACAATATAGTAAGAGATAAATATCATTCTATATTAAATATTACTTTTTTGAGTTAGTAATAATAGGGTTATAATGAGGATCGATTTTGTTTCCTATTGCTAAATAATAACTAACATAATCTCCAAGTGTTAATAAAGAAAATAAATGACTAAGTTTATAATTTCCGACTGCCTTTATTTCTCTATGTGGCAGTTTGTGTGTCCTTAATAAGCCTTTAAGTTCATCAAATTTCTTACTTACTGAATCTGGATATAAACTTGATGTTAGTAATATAAAGTAAGGATTTGTTCGCTTGAAAACTTTTGATTCATAGCTTTCAATAGAATTGTGAAACATCTCAGGTAAATTATCTATTACTGCAATTGTTTTGCTATTTTCGTTTAGTTGAGTTCTCCATCGATTTGCTGTAGATAAAAGATAGTCCGCACTTATGATAATAGGAAGACTATTTGAAATCGTAGTGGCAATATTCTTTGCTAGATTTTGGGTTGTTGAAATTTGAGTTTGTAAACCATCAATCAAAGTTTTGTTTATACTAATACAGTCCTTAATTTCTTTGTTATTTATATCAATTAAATTGTTTTTTGTAAAAAAAGCGATAAGGGTACCTAAGACAAAGCTCAAAGAACTTCTCGCTTCGAGTGTGTTAGGTATTTCTATTACCGGAATCTTTTTTAACTTTGCGATATCATTTAAATATCCACTCCGTGAAATAATTATTATATTAGCTTTTTGATTAATTGAATCATTAAACATTTTTATTGTTTCTTCAGTATTTCCAGAGTATGAACAAACAAATACTAAAGAGTGTTTGTTGATTGAATTAGGTATATCCCATGTTTTAATTGTTTGAATAGGTAATTTGAGCTGATTCTTGACTAGATCGATAAATACTTCTCCGCCTATTCCTGATCCCCCCATTCCCATAAAGTAAATCGATTTGATATTAGGATCAATCGATATATTATTAACATCTTTTGAATTAATTCCTTCTAAAAATAGTTCAGCAGTATTTGCTATTCTGTTAATATATTTTGTGGAATCATATGTGTCATATATATCAAGTTGATCTAAATAATCTGAATTTTTCAAAAATCTCCTAACAAAATATGTAATCTTTTAATTCATTAATTATATTTGTAACTTCTTCTTTGCTATTTGATTCCGCGTAGATTCGTACTAATGGTTCTGTTCCTGAAATTCGTATTGTTGCCCAAGAATTATCATTCAAGTAAAATTTAACTCCATCCATATTAGAAGTAGATCTAATTATTTTATCACCTATATTTTCTATAGTTATATTTTCTAATTTATTAACAATAAAAGAACTTTGTTCTGTTCTATATTGTAAGTCCGATCTCTCAAAGTACGTTCTACCAAATTTAGCATACATTTCATTTTTGAGTTGTTGTAAACTTTTTTTACTTGTTGCTAATAATTCAAGAATTAGTAATGAGCTTAATATTCCATCTCTTTCTGGTACATGAAATTTGAAAGCATATCCCCCACTTTCTTCTCCAGCAACTATAGCATTTTGAGAAAGTATAGCTTTACATAGGTGAGGAAATCCAACAGCAGTCTCTATAATTGGTACATTGTAATATTTAGCTATTTTAGTAAATATACCTCCCATTGTTAGAGAGGTAACTATACCACCCAATATTTTTTTATTTTCAAATAAATGTAGAATAATAAGTGCGAAAGCTTCAAGAGTGTTTATGTAATTTCCTTCACCATCAAATACTCCTAATCTATCAGCATCTCCATCATAAGCAATTCCCACATCATAATTATTGTTTTTTAGTTCTAGTTGCATTTCACTGAGATTTTTTGGGATAGGTTCGGGCTGATCCATTCCTGGAAAGGATGGATTTGGCTTTTTATGTAATTCTGTTAGACTTATATTATTATCGAAAAAATCATCTAAAAACCCTATACTTGCACCATACATATAGTCTACAAGAATGTTTAATTTACTAGAATTAATTAGCTCTAAATCAATAAATTTTTTTAAATTAGAAATATAATTTGGTTTTGGGTCAAATGTTTGTAATAGGTTGTTCTTTGGTTTAGTAAAGATATTAGAATCCACTTTAGTTATTTCTAACTCTACTTGCTTAATAACATCTAAATAAGCACTCCCTCCATATTCAGATTTATATTTTATTCCATTCCAGTCGTATGGATTATGGCTTGAAGTAACTATTAAAGCCCCACCTGCGTTTTTATCGACTACGCTAAAGCTGAGTGAGGGTGTTGGTGAAAACTTATCAGATAAAAGACAAGATATTGAATTTGCAGTTAATACTTTTGCTATTTCTTGAGCATAATAATCAGAGTCTTTTCTTGTGTCATAACCAACTATAATTGGTTTATTATTTTGGTTTGTATTAATTAAATAATTTGATAATCCTTGAACACATTCTCTAACTGAATCTATATTAAATCCTTGGTCCATAATGTCGCGCCAGCCATCTGTTCCAAATTTAATATCCAAAATATCTCCTATAAATGGTCTTGAATTAATTTCGCAATATCGGTTGATTCCCATGGTAAATCTAAGTCTTCTCTTCCAAAATGTCCATATGAAGCCGTGGGGCCATATATTGGATTTCTTAGTTTCATATTATCTATTATTGCTTGGGGCCTAAGATCAAAATATGTGTTAACAATATCAGATATCTTGTCATCAGAAAGATTTGATGTTCCAAACGTTTCAACACTTACTGATATAGGTATTGCCATACCAATAGCATACGAAATCTGTACTTCTGCTCTTTCTGCAATACCAGCAGCAACTAAATTTTTTGCTACATGTCTTGCTGCGTATGCTCCTGACCTGTCTACTTTTGTGGGGTCTTTCCCAGAAAAGGCACCCCCACCATGACGAGCACTTCCGCCATATGTATCTACTAAGATCTTTCTACCTGTAAGTCCAGTGTCTGCATTAGGACCACCTAGTACAAAAAGACCAGAAGGATTGATTTTTATTACAGTAGTTTCGTCAATTAATGATTTGGGTATAATTGGATCAATTACAAATGAACGCAATTCGTTTTCTAATTGATCAGATGTAATTTCTGGATTGTGTTGAGCACTAAGAATAATTGTATGGATCCTTTTTGGTTTACCCTTTTGGTATTCTACAGTAACTTGAGATTTCCCATCTGGCCTCAAATATTTTAAAGTAGAGTTTTTTCGTACTTCAGCAAGTTTTCTTGTTAATTTATGAGCCAGGGAAATTGGCAATGGCATTAATTCAGGTGTTTCATTACAGGCATAACCAACCATCATACCTTGGTCTCCTGCTCCTATTAACTCGTTTGTATTTTCATGTTCGGATTGTCGAGCTTCAAGAGATTTACTAACAGCTGAAGATATTTCTGGGGATTGTTCTTTTACTGAAACCATTACACCACATGTGTTGTAATCTATGCCAAATTCAGCATTAGTGTAGCCAATATTTTTTAGTGTTGACCGGACTATGTCAGGGATATCTACATATATTTTAGTAGTCATTTCCCCCATAATGATTACTAACCCTGTCGTCACACATGTTTCACATGCAACTCTTGCATTTGGATCTTGTGCTAATACTGAGTCTAGTATTGCATCAGAAATTTGATCACAAACCTTATCTGGGTGGCCTTCAGTAACAGATTCAGATGTAAACAAAAAACTGCTTGAATCATTAAAAGTAGATACCATATTGCTCTCTTTCTAAGTTCCTGTGGTCCAGCTATGTAAATATTCAATTTGCTCTTGAGTTAAACTGTCTATAGATACACCCATAGTAGATAATTTTAGTTTTCCGACTTCTTCGTCTATATGTTTTGGTACATCATGAACTGAAATTGATAATGAGTTACTGTATTTAATTATATATTCTGCACACAATGCTTGGTTTGCGAAACTCATGTCCATTACACTAGATGGATGTCCTTCAGCGGCCGCAAGATTTACTAGTCGACCCTCAGCAAGAAGGTTAATTTTTTTATTATTTACAGTATATTGATTAATGTATTCTCTTGTGATTTTAGAAGACGAGGATACTTTTTGTAGTCCTGGGATGTTAATCTCAACATTAAAATGACCACTATTAGCTATAATAGCTCCATCTTTCATGCCCTCAATATGGCTTGTGTCGATAGCTTTTATACCTCCAGTAGCAGTTATAAATACATCTCCTACAGTTGAGGCTTCTTCCATTGTCATCACCGAAAAACCATCCATAATAGCCTCTAAAGCTCTAGTGGGATTAACTTCAGTAACTATTACATTTGAACCTAACCCTCTTGCTCTGGAGGCAATTCCTCTTCCACACCATCCATACCCTGCAATTACTACCTTTCTGCCAGACCAGAGTATATTAGTTGCTCTGGTAATCCCATCTAATGTACTTTGTCCTGTTCCATAACGATTATCAAAAAGATGTTTAGTGTCAGCTTCATTAACTGCAAGGATTGGGTAAATTAATTTATTTTCAGCAGATAAAGCTTTTAATCTAATAACACCAGTAGTCGTTTCTTCGGTTCCTCCAATTATGGAGTCACTATATTCATCTGGGTTGTTGTGTATTACAGAGACTAAATCTGCTCCATCGTCCATAGTTATATTTGGTTTAGATGATAAAGTAGATTTTATATGCTTATAATAAGTATCATTATCTTCACCTTTTATTGCATATGTTGAAATGCCATATTCGTTGACTAGTGCGGCAGCGACATCATCCTGAGTGCTTAAAGGATTGCTAGCACAAAGTAATACTTTGGCTCCTCCATTTTTTAAAGTGATCATTAGATTAGCTGTTTCTGTAGTTACATGTAAACACGCAGCTATTGTTACTCCAGCTAAAGGTTTCTCATTTAGGAATCTTTTGCTGATGGAGTTAAGTACGGGCATATCTGTTGCTGCCCAATTGATTCTTTCAATTCCAATACTAGACAGTTTGTGATTTGCAATATCATTATTCGTTACATTCGTTGCCATTCATTTCTCCTAGGGTGAATTTTTCACACAAATAGGTGATAGTATATTAAATTACTATTTCACATGCACAATTAGTTTCTATTTGATATCTCAGATATATTAAGAATTATCTGTAGGTTCAGCTTTTGTAGCTTTCTTTGTGGCAGCAGGTGTTTTCTTTGCGGCAGCAGGTGCTTTCTTTGTGGCAGCAGGTGCTTTCTTTGTGGCAGCAGGTGCTTTCTTTGCGGCAGCAGGTGCTTTCTTTGCGGCAGCAGGTGCTTTCTTTGCAGCAGCAGGTGCTTTCTTTGCAGCAACAGGTGTTACAACTTCATTTTGAGCTGTTCGTGCAGGGGTTCTAGTTTTTACTACTGGATTTTCTAATTTAGTCTTTATCTGCAACTTATTAGATCTTTTTCTTCGTTTCATTAAAGATACGCGTTTTGTTTTATTCACTGTTACCTCAGTTCTTCTTAATTAATTATTCTGATGGGTAGCCTTTAGCTATCCAGGAAGGGGTTCCTTCTTCTATATTAAATAATCTTTCCGAATCTATTCCCATAGAAGCTGCCAATTCACAAGCTAAGGCGCTTCTTACACCAGCTGCACAAATGAATAATAAAGATCCAGAATCAGGTAATTGATCAATCCTTTGAAGCATTTCATCAACTGGTATATGTATTGCATTTTTAACATGCCCACTATTCCATTCGTCTTGTTGTCTAACATCAACAATCGTACATTCCTCGCCATCAAATTTTTGTTTGGCAATATCTACAGTGATTCTTTGGAATGGTTCCCCTGTATTAGAATTCATAACCTCTCCTTAAACTATTTATATACCTGACTAAAAGTATTATTGAATGGTGGATATATTATACCAGACTCAGTAATAAATCCAGAAATATTTTCATATGGAGTTATATCTGTAGTTATATTTGTTACCGAGATAGCTTTAGGAGCTATCTCAGAATTATTAAAATTTATAACTTCTTTTTTGTCGCGTTCTTCGATTGGGAATGAGTTACCATTCTGAGATTCCATGTCAATTATTGATGTTGGGGCTGCAACATAAAATGGAATATTATTTTTTTGAGCAATTACGCTAAGAGAATAAGTTCCTATTTCATTTGCAAAATCACCGTTCTTCGCTATTCTTTGTGCTCCAACAATTATAGAATCTATTTTTTTATTTGCCATCATGAAACCTGCAGCAGAATCAATAATTAAATTTGTTGGTATACCTAGTTGTACTAATTCCCAAGTAGTAAGTCTTGCACCATGTAAAAATGGACGGGTTTCTGTCACAACGACATTTATATTTTTTCCAGATTCATATGCTTTCCGTATTACACCAAGAGCTGTTCCGTATCCTGATGTTGCTAATGCACCAGTATTGCCATGAGTTAATATTGTTTGTCCGTTAGATATTATATTTTCCCCAAAATTTGCTATTTGGTAGTTAGTAGCCAGATCTTCTGTGTGTATCTTTTCTGCTTCTTTTTGGATAAAATCTTTCATTTCTTGTACAGTTGAGAATGAATTTAAAGTGCCAAAAATTCTATCTACAACTTTCGATAAACTAACCATAGATGGTCGTGTATTTAGAATTTCATTAGTAATATTTTCTATATAACCTAAAAATTTTTGAACATCATTAGTAGATACACTCTTTGCTGCTAAAGTTAAAGCATATCCAGCTGCAACGCTAATAATGGATAACCCTCTAATTGACATAGATTTGATACTGTCCAATACATCGACATAATTGCTTGCAATAATCACAGCTTGTTCTTTTGGAAGTTTAGTTTGGTCAAGTATTTTTAATCTTTCGTTTGACCATTCTAAAGGGTAAATTTCGGGCATATTCCCCTTTCTCTAATATGTGACAATAGATCTGCCAAGGATTTCCCCATTAGAAAGTGATTCGTAAGCTTCATTAATGTCATCGAATTTATATCGCTTTGTAATTAGTTTCTCAAGAGGGAATTGTCCGTTTTTATACCAATCTAGAAACATGGGGAAATCGGTATCTGGATATGTTGCTCCTAAGCTACCTCTGTAAATTCTTTGTCCTCCAACAAATAATCTGGGTGGAATAGACATTGTATGATTGCCATGGGGCAATCCTATTAATATAGCTGTTCCTCCTATATTATTTGCCCCAGAACCGCCTGATCTTGTAGATTCAAGAATTTGTTCATTAGTGATTTTGACTCCGATTGCATCGAAGGCATAGTCTACGCCTCCATTTGTGATATCTTTAATTTGTTCAATTGGATCGCTTTCTGAAGCATTGATTAAATGAGTTGCCCCAAATTCTTGTGCGAATTTTAATTTTTCATCATCTAGGTCAACAGCTATTACAGGATTTGCGTTGCTAATTGAAGCTGCCTGTAATGCACATAATCCAACTCCACCAGCTCCAAATACTGCTACTGATTGTCCTGGATTTACTTGTGCGGTATTTATTACTGCTCCTGCACCTGTTAAAACTGCACATCCAACAATACAGGATATATCTGTTGGGTATTCTTTAGAAATTGGTACAACATAATCACTATTAGTTAGTACATCTTCTCCTAATGTATAAACATTACCATGAACTGGGGTTTCATGATATGAAGCACCAGTGAGTTCGGCAGGTATAGATCCTTGTGTTTCGACTCGTTTTACCCATGTAACAATTACATGATCCCCTTCGGAAACATGAGAAACATTTTTGCCAGTTTTTGTAACAATTCCAGTGCCTTCATGGCCAAGTACAAGTGGTCTAGGAAGGTTTGGATTTGCCATTTGGTGGAGTTGTGAGTGACAAACTCCGCTGGAATACATTTTTACTAGTACTTGGTTTTCTTGAGGATCAGGGATTTCTAAATCCACAAGTTCTAATGGCCCGTTTAAGGTAAATTGAACTGCTGCTTTTGTTTTCAAACTGACTCCTTGTTAAAAAAATAATATATTACAAGTGAAAAATTTGGGATATTTATTATAACATAAAAAGTATATTTTTAATCTATTTTGTAGTTATTTAAATTGTTAATTTTTCTAATCTTGACACAACTTTACATAGGTAATAATATATCAGTCTGATCAGTTTCTGGAGTATCCATTTGCTGATTTCGTACGTAAAGTTGTTATTGTATTTAAGGAGGAAAATGTGAACCGATCTTTTCAACCACTTGGCGATAGAGTTGTTGTAAAACCTATCGAAAAGGAAGAAGTAACT
>MDSW01129912.1_pt1 | contig 12804 bp, 8 predicted proteins | sample 811171 | NCBI WGS metagenome assembly MDSW01 (sample SAMN05326641, study PRJNA326480) | marine metagenome | isolation source: seawater | place: Atlantic Ocean: North West | collected 2012 | reverse complement strand
GGGTCGGGGGAAGGAGGAAGTCAGCGTTGGCCCGCGCGTCGCCGCGTGAGGGGGGCAAGAAGACGCACCCTCTTGAGGCTTTTGAAAACCGCGTAGAGACCCTCGGCGGTGTCGCCCAGCTTCCCCTTCGTCCCCGCGCTCGCTTCCCCGAGCGCGCGCTTGAGCTGCTCGACATGTGGCGTGCCCTTTCGCGGGTGATCCTCGAGCGCCGCGAGGAGCTTCGCGGCGGGCGTGCCGGAGGGGGTCATACGCACAGCTGGGAAAGGGAGGGAGGGGCGCGGGAAGCTTGGGTTTGAAAAACGGGCGTGGGGGGGCGCGCGAGGGGAGACGGGTCGTCACGCGCGCGCGCGCGAACCGGAGAGGTCGCGCGCGCTCGCTCGCGTCGCGACACGGGAGCTCGCGCGAGGTCGCGGCGTCGACGACTCTGCGCGCGCGCGGCTCGGTCTCCGCGCGGCTCGTTTTCTTTTTCGCGCCAAGGAGGGGAAACACCACGGCATGATGACGAGTTGCGAACCCAGAAACGGGCAAATTCAATTTCGCGACCGGAAGAAATTCGCGAGTGGGCAAACAGTCTCGAGATCCGCACGTGAGGCGGATCCGATCGAGGGAGATCCAAGAGGGAACCTCGGCCGTGGAAAATGCCATGCTGCCACTTGGGCTCCCCCGTTTCTCGCGACCGCGGCGGTGACGACGTCGACGCGCGGATTGCGCTGCGGCGACGCAGTCCACGCCTCACGCCGACGACACCGTCGCGTCGCTTCGCGAGCGTATCACGACCATGGTCGGAGCCGGCCTCGCCGCTCCCGCGGTTCGACCCGTCGCCCCCGTGGCGAGGGGCTCCGCCGCCCGGGCCTCCGGCGCCTCCGGCGCCTCCGGCGCGACTCGCCTCGCCAGCCCGGTCCCCGGGGTGGCGCGGCGCGGCGCGCTCGGCTTGCGCCGCCGCCCCCAGCGCGGCGTTCGCGTCATCGTCGGCGAGCGCAAGCCCGATTCCGACGGGCCGTTGGACACGGTGCAGATCGAGGAGTGCCTCCAGGTACGCGCGCGCTCGGACCGAGCTGGGCCTTGCCCGGCGGAGCGGATCCGACTTCAGTTATCTTCTCCCGCGGATTTTCCTAATCCTAACGAGGACCGACGCGTCCCCAGCTCGAGGGCGCGCCGACGACGTCCCGCGACCGCACCGCATCTCTTTTTTTGGCGGTATGACCGGAACGACATCCTGACCTTCGCTCGCCCTTGCCTCGATCCCCCCTCGCCCAGGATGAGGAGTGCAAGGTCGAGATGATTTCCGATCTTGAAGACGCGCTCGAGGAGCCCGAGCCGATTGTGGAGGCTGAGGCGGAGCCCGCCCCGGCGCCCGAGCCCGTCGCCGCCCCCGTCGCGGCGGTCGCGGCCGCGGCCCCCGCCGCGGAGCCGAAGGCGGAGAAGAAGGCGCCGAAGGAGGAGAATGTCACCGTCTCGGAGCCCCCTCTCAACTTCGATCGCCTGAAATCCGTGGGCACGTTTGTGCGCACCTTGGAGATTTGGTCCTTCGTGTTCTCCTTCGTCATCCGCCGCGTCTCCCTCGAGCTCAAGTTCACGTACAAGGGCGGATTCACGGAGGCGAAGAAGCTGGAGCGCACGGAGAAGCTCGCGAACTGGCTCCGCCTGGGCCTCCTCAAGCTCGGCCCGACGTTCATCAAGATTGGCCAGCAGTTCTCCACCCGCGTGGACGTCCTGAGCAAGCCCTTCATCAAGGAGCTCGAGAAGCTCCAGGACCGCGTCCCCCCGTTCCCGACGTCGCTCGCGAAGCAGATCGTGTCCGAGGAGCTCGGCCGACCCGTGGAGGAGGTGTACGACGACTTCGCGGAGGAGGCGCTCGCGGCGGCGTCGCTCGGGCAGGTACACCTCGCCAAGCTCAAGACGACGGGCGAGCAGGTCATCGTCAAGGTGCAGCGCCCGGGGCTCAAGGAGATTTTCGACATCGACCTCAAAAACCTGCGCGTCATCGCGCAGTGGCTCCAGAAGGTGGACCCGAAGACGGACGGCGCCGCGCGCGACTGGGTCGCCATCTTCGACGAGACCGCGCGCGTGCTCTACGACGAGGTGGACTACCAGAACGAGGCGAAGAACGCCAACGAGTTCGCTGCGCAGTTTGCAGACACCGAGTGGATCAAGGTGCCTAAGGTGTACTCTCAGTACACCAAGCAGCGCACGATGTGCATGGAGTACGCCCCCGCGACGAAGATCAACGACCTAGAGGCGATCAAGAAGATGGGCATCGACCCGGACCGAATGGCGCGTTTGTCCGTGGAGGCGTACCTGCAGCAGGTGCTGCGCTTTGGCTTTTTCCACGCCGACCCGCACCCGGGCAACGTTGCCGTCGACAAGGGTGATCCGGAGGGGCTTGGCCGCCTCGTCATCTACGACTACGGCATGATGGGGCGCATCGATCCCCAGGTGAGGAGCGGATTCCTCGACCTCTTCTACGCGGTGTTCGAGAAGAATTCAGACAGCGCCGTCAAAGCGCTCAGCAAGATGGGGATCCTGGCGGACACCGGGGGCGACCTCACCGCTGTGAAGCGTACCGCGGACTTCTTCCTCGGGTCGTTCGACAAGCGCGTGGAGGGTCAGGAGAAGGCGCGGGAAGAGAACAAGGAAGAGTACGAGGCGGAATTCAAGAAGCAGCGCACGAAGGAGGAGAAGAAGGAGAGGCGCAAGCAGATCCTCTCCAACATCGGCGAGGACCTGCTCGTGGTGTCCAAGGACCAGCCCTTCCGCTTCCCCGCGGAGCTCACCTTCGTGGTGCGCGCCTTCTCCGTCCTCGACGGCATCGGGAAGGGGCTCAACAAGAAGTTCGACATCGGGGAGATCTCCGCGCCGTACGCACGAAACCTTCTCATCGAGGACAACCCGTCCTCCCTGCCCCCGCAGGTTGTCGCGCGCCAGCGCGATTTCCAGCGCCGATTTGACCGCCAAAACAAAGCCATCGTCAACCTCTTCAAGGGCCCGGACGCCATCGAGGAGATTGCCGAGATCATCAAGGCGATCGAGCGCGGTAAACTCAAGATTCGCGTCCGCGCGCTCGAGGCGGAGCGCGCGCTCGAGCGCGTGGCGGTGATGCAGGACGTGATGCTCAAGGCGATGATGGCGTGCGCCGCCATCAACGTCGGCGTGGTGCTGTACGTCAGCGGCATGATTGTTCAGGCCAAGGTCGGCTTCGGTATCTCTGCCGCGATGGCGCTGCAGGCGTTCGCGGCGCAGGGGAAGCTCAACAAGCTCATCAAGAAGGAGGCGAGCTACAGCGGCGCGTGATCCCATCTCGTGGACGCGAGGGTGAGTGACATTCTTTATGTGCAAAATGCGTGGCGCGCGACGAGCGCGCGGCGCAGCGGGTTCGGGACGGGATTTCATTTTAGTCGCCGCACGAAGGAGAGATATTTTGTCAATACTGCAAGGAACCTTTTCTTCACTGTCCGTCGCCGCTCGCGTCGATATTAAAAAACCAAATGAATGCTACAGGCACGTAAATGTATGGAGATGCGCTTCGCCCGCGCGTTCCCCCGTCAGAAGTCCACGTCCGTCCTGAAGACGTAGTTTTCGAACCCCTCCGCCCCCCGGCCGTCCATGGACGCCATGATGTTTGCCTTCTGGTACTGGTCAACCCGGTGCTCAAAGAAGTTGGCCTTTCCCTGCAGCGAGATGGACTCCATCCAATCGAACGGATTAGGCGTGTTCCACACCTTCGGCACACCGAGCTGCACCATGAGCCGGTCCGCGACGTACTCGATGTACTCGCTCATGAGATCTGCGTTCATCCCCACCAGACTGCAGCTCAGCGCCTCGCACACAAACTCCTTCTCAATCTCCACGGCGTCCTTGACGATGTCCTGCAGCCGCTCCGGCTCAAGCGGATGCTTCAGCATAGAGTAGAGCAGGCACGCGAAGTCGCAGTGCAAGCCCTCGTCGCGGGAGATGAGCTCGTTGCTGAACGTCAGCCCGCGCATCAGCCCTCGCTTTTTGAGCCAGAAGATGGCGCAGAAGGAGCCCGAGAAGAAGATGCCCTCGACGCACGCGAACGCCACGAGGCGCTCGGCGAAGCACTCCGACGATTGAATCCACTTCACCGCCCACTGCGCCTTGCGCGCGACCGTCGGTACGTTGTGGATCGCCTTGAACAGGTGGTTCTTCTTCACCGAGTCCTTGATGTACGTGTCCAGGAGGAGGCCATACGTCTCGGAGTGGATGTTCTCGATGGTGAGCTGAAACGCGTAAAACGCCCTCGCCTCAGGCATCTGCACCTCCTTCAAAAACCTCAGCCCGAGGTTCTCCAAAACAATGCCGTCTGAGGCGGCGAAAAACGCGAGGACGTGGGAGATGAAGTGCTGCTCGTTCTCGGTGAGGGTCTCCCAGTCCCTGAAATCCGTGGAGAGGTCGATCTCCTCGGCGGTCCAGAACGAAGCTTCCGCCTGCTTGTACATGCGCCACACCTCGTTCTCCTTGATGGGGAAGAGGCAGAAGCGATCCTCGTTATCCTGAAGCATGGGCTCGTCCCTATCGCGGTTCCACGCGCCGGAGGAGCCCGCGCCGGAGCTGGACCCGTCCGTGGACCCCTGGTCGTGATCGAGGGGCGATCTGAGTTCCTCATCCTCCAGAAGAACCGACTTGCCCGCGCGCGCCGCGAGCGCCTCGGCGGACAGCGGCTCGGCGGCGTCAGCGGACGGAGACGTGGCGACGGGCGCGACGGCAGTATTTTCGGTGGACGCCATCTTCGCCCGACCTCTTAAACCGCGCGCGCTGACACCCCGGGGCGCGACGAAAGAGCCCGGCTGGTCTAGCTAGGGTAAAACTCCGAGAGGCGCCCTTCCGGGGCAATGCAAGCCTACGGACGCCCGATCTGGAGGAGCGAACGACGGCGAAAGCGTCCAGTGAGGCGACGAGGCGCGAGAACCGTGTCGGTTGTGACCCTTGTGGGCTTCGCGGCGGCGAAGCGCGTGGGTAAGCGAGACGGCGCGTCTCGGAGTGCGGCGGCGCGACCCGGGGAGAGGTGACGAGGGGAGATTTACGCGCCTTTTTTTTCCAGGGATCTTTGACTCGTGAATTTCCCCGTCTCCGAGACACGTCACGTCGATAGCGGTCGACCGCGCGTGCGCTCTCCCGGGGTTGCGAGACGGAGAAAGTCTCGGGAAGAAAATATCCGGACTCGATCGTTGTGCCAACCGGGGAAGGGGTTTTCACCATCGCCGCCCGCGTCCTCGCGGCATTCTCCGCACGCGGTCGTGAAGCCGCGCGCGTCTCGACCCGACTCGAGTCGACGAGAACAACCCCTCCTCGCGCGATGGGTCGCGCCGCCGTCAGGTGCGCGGCGCTTCCGCGTCCTCGCCTCTCGCCTCCCCGAGCCGTCGAAGATCCCGCTCGCGCGCGTCTCGGCTGACTGACGCCCATACGGGTTTTCAAAGCCCCCGGCGTCCGCGCGTGCCGGGGTCCCGAAAGCGGACGCGACGCGCACCGTCGGCGATCCTCGCGAGGGCGCGCGTGCGTGCGACGACGCGGCCCGGTCGCGACGTTCCCTTCCCTCGCTGACCGATCGTCATCCCCCCGACCCTCGTGGTACTTTCCCGATCAGGCTCTCCGAGGTGGTCTACACCGTCTCCCCCATGAAGGTTGGCGTGATGGGTGGCCTTTTCAAGGACTTCGGGTCGGTGATGACCAAGAAGCTCATGGGTTGGACTGACATGGCCTTGTTCGGCCTCGCTCCCACGATCGCCACGTACCAGTACGCGGTCAACTTCAAAGAGAACGAGAAGCTGAGCCACCGCTACTAACCCTGTGGCGACGGTGAGGAACGGAGGGAGAGTGGTCGGCGAGTGCGACGCCGTAAATAGCCCCGGGCGGCGGCGACCTCGCGTGGAGATGCGCGACGTTTCGAGTGTATGACGAGACACACCTCCTTCTGAGACGATCGGCTCGCCTCATCCTCACGTTCGCTCGTAGATTCCGGCGGAACCGCCCGAGATCGACCGCGCCGAGCGGTTCAATTTTCTTGCTTCGTTCGTGAAACGTCTCTCCAAGGGGAAGGAAGGAACCATCCGAGATTCCAGAACGTTTCGCGCGAGACACATGGGACGCCCGCTGCTCCTGGATGCCTGGGAGCGACCTGTGACGTCCGTCATCATCGCGACGTGCGCGTGGGTGTGGTACTACCTGAACCGGCGCGGGCTCGGGTACGAGGACGTCGGCGTGTCGTACAAGAAGGCGGTGCTGGAGCGGCAGTACTGGCGATGCCTCACCGCGTCCTTCTCACACATCTCCCCGCTCCACCTGCTCTTCAACGCGAGCTCGCTGTGGAGCCTCGGCGTGGTGGAGCAGATGGGGAGCCGCGGCCCGGGCTGGGGGAGCGAGTGGTACCTCCGATACACCCTCGTGATGCTCGTCGGCACGATGGTGCTCGTTCTGGCGAGCTACCACGCGCTCGTGAGATTCGCGCGTCTCGAGCGCTACGAGAACGTCACCGCCGTGGGGTACTCATGCGTCGTGTTCGGATGGATGACGGTGCTCGCGGTGAAACGACCGACACACGCGGTGAAGTTCTTCGGGCTCGTGGAGCTCCCGGTCAACCTCGCCCCGTTCGGGTCCCTCATCTTCACCTCCGTCGTCGTCCCCAAGGCGAGCTTTGTCGGGCACCTCGCCGGCATCGCGATGGGCTACTTTGTCGCGTGGGATCTTTTCGCGTGGATGGACCGGTACTGGACAGCGGTGTTGGCGTTCTGGATCGCCATCGTTTTCTTCGCCTCGCTCAAGGCGACGACGGAGGTGAATCTCCCCTTCATCCAGGTTTTAGGCGGGGGGGGGATCGCGGGGAACCCGATCGCCGGGTTCGGACGGAGGCTCGGCAGCGGCGCGACGGGGACGGCGGGCGGCGGCGATGATCCGGACGCCGTCGCGCGCGTGCTCCGCGGAACGGACGAAAACGTCTGACGATCGATAGATATCCATAGATAGAAGAGAATTGGTGCGAGTAATCTAGCTAGCTACTAGTGCGCGGCACGGTGACTTCGACTAGACTCGCCCTCGTCTCGAACAGCGAACCTCCTCGCTCAGGCGGCGGACGCGGAGGGCCTGAAGGGCGGGAGCACGAAGGGTCCGATGGATTGGTTGTAGAACGGCGCGATGACACCGCCCGCCTCTTTGATGTCCTTGAACATGCCCGTCGTGGGATCGAACATCATGTCGAACACGGCCTTAGAGTTGAGGTCCTTGAAGATGTGCAACACCATCGCGGACCCGCCGGGCGCGTCCGCGTTGTCCCAGGCGGAACCGTCCAGCATCTTGCCGCCGTAGCTCTTGAGAAGTCCCGGGATGGACGGACCGTCGTCGCCGAAAGAACCGGAGAAGAGCTTGAGCCACTCCTCGAAGTCGGGGACGCCGTGCGCGTACACGCCCGCGACCATGGTCTCGTCCTCCTCGACCTCTTTGCCGACCACGACGCGAACCTCGAACGTTGAGCCCTGGAACGTCTCGCCCTTGATTACGGGGTTCTCAGCGAGCATCTTCCCGAACTCGCCGTCGGGCGCGAACATCTTCTGGACCGCCTTCAGGTCGGCCTCGGACGCGTACATGTGCACGGCGCTCAGGCAGTCCGCGGCGTCCTTCATCCCGAACAGGAACTTGGAGACGAGCGGCATGTGCGGCGGGGCGGGGTCCTGTTTGCGGTGAGAGGTTCGGGGGGAGGGGTCAATCCCGTGTCGACAGTCGCGTCGTGACGGATGTCAACCAAAGAAGATACTTTTAACGATTGTCGGTCGCAAATGATGACTCGGATCGTGCACGCACCGCCTTGAACATGGGCTCGGCGAGCTCTTTCCAGGCGCCGATGCCGGTGACGCCGTGCGACATGCACTCGATGAACATCGACTTGGGCTCGACGGGGGTGACGGTGGGCATGTTTGTTGAGGGTAGGAAGGTGTGCGCGTGCGCGACGTTCTGTGACGATCTCACGTTATTCCTGATGCGTCGGACTTCTGAGAACGACAGCCGTTTCAGTCTGACCGCGGCGCGAGACGCTGATTCTCACCGTGCGCGCGAGCCAAGTCGAGTTTTTAACCGTTGCACTCGCAACCACAACGCATCCCTCGACGCGAGGCGCGGCGGACGCGCGGACGGCGCACTCTTCGCAGCACAGCGACGAGGCGGCGCGCGCGTACGTAGGTGTCGCGCGGCAAGCGAGGGAGGGAGACCGCGCGGCCGTCGTCCCCGCGCGCTTCGTTCGCGATGGGCGACGAGGCGGCCCAGCTCGCGGAGGCGGCGAAGCTCTCGTGGGAGGACCGCTTCGCGCACAAATTCTGGAAGGCGCGCGTCGCGGCGTACGAGGGCGTGGTGAAGGAGGCGAGCATCTCCGAGACTATCGCAGACAGCCCTTGCCTCAGGGCGTTTGGTGCGTGACGCAACGATCGCTCGTCCCCCGCGACGAGCTCGATCGCCGTCGCGGCGACGCCGGCGATGCCTCCACCTCCTTCCTCGCTCTCGTTTTCGCGTGCGAAATCTGAGATCTCTCCCCCCCCACCACGCCTCCCTTCGTCTCGCAGGCGAATCCGCTAAGCAAGTCGCCGGCGACTCGAACGCGAACGCGCTCGATATCGGACTCGATGCCATCAACGCGTTCCTCGCCGTCGCCGATGAGGACTACGCGCGCGGTCACGCGAGCGGCGTGATGGCGAACGTCGTGGCGAAAGCGATGAGCGGCCGACCGAAGACGGTGGAGCGCGGGACGGAGACGGCGATGCTCCTGTGCGAGCTCGAGGCCGGCGAGACGGTGGTGGAGGCGCTTCTGAAAGGCACGAAGCACCGAGTCCCGAAGGTGGCCCTCGCCTCCGTCGAAGCGCTTCGGCGCGCAGTCGCCTCGTTCGGGACGCCGACGGTGATCCCACCCAAGCCCATCCTGAAGGGCGTCTCCCACCTCTTCGAAAGCAAAGACGGGAAGACCCGAGACGCGGCGAAGGAACTCACCGTGGAGCTCACGCGGTGGCTCGGGCCGGACGCGGTGCGCCGGGACCTGGTCGAGAAGATGCGCGCGGGCATGCAGGTGGAGGTGACGGAGCTGATGTCCCGCGTCGAGGTTGGGTCCGCGCGAGCGACGAGGCGCACGAGAAAAGACGCCGCCGCGGACGGAGCCGAAGCCGCGGACGAAGCCGCGCCGATGGACGTCGATGGGTTCGATGGAGCGCAGCGACGAGCCGCGGCCGCGCCGCCGGACGCGTACGACTTCGCAGACCCGGAGGACGTTCTCGGGGAGCTCGAGAAGACGCCCAAGGATAAGGAGCAGCTTAAATTCTGGGACGGGGTGTCGAGCTCGAAGTGGAAGGAGCGGCTCGGGGCGCTGACTCGGCTCCGCGAGATTGCCGACGCGCCGAAGCTCGCGTCGGGGGACTACGGCGACGTCGCGCGCGCGATCAAGAAGGTGGTGACGAAGGACGCGAACATCGCGTGCGTGGGTGAGGCGTGCGCGGCGGCCGGATGTCTCGCCAAGGGTCTGCGCAGGGAGTTTCGATCGGAGGCGAGGCTCGTACTCCCCGGCATGCTCGACAAGCTCAAGGATAAGAATAACTCCGTCGTGGCGAAGAATCGGGACGCGCTGCTGGAGTTCACGAGGCACTGCTTCACCGTCGCAGACGTCGCGGAAGAGGCTTCCGCCGCGCTGGGACACAAGATGCCGAAAGTCCCCGCGCAGACGCTCGGTTGGATCGCCGCGGCGTACGCGGACGAGAAGAGCGACAAGTCGAGCGTCGCGGCGACGCACAAATCCCTCGTCCCCGCGATCGTCAAGTGTGCCGACCACAAAGAACCGGACGTGCGCGCCGCCGCGATCGATGCCCTGGCGGCGATCGGGCGCGCCGGTGGAGGATTCAAAACGATCGCGAGGCACGTGGACGCGCTAGACGACGCGAAGAAGGCGAAGATCGAGGAGGCTTGCGCGAACGGATCGACCGCCCCGGCGACGAAGTGCGCGTCTGAGAAGAAGCCCCTCGCCGCGGTGGACGTCAACAAACCCGCGCTCGCAAACGCGACCGCCGCGTCGAAGCCCTCAATCGGGAGAGGCCGCCCGGCGAGCGCGGCGCCCTCGCGAGCAGGCGCGATGACCAATCGCCCCGCTCACCTCGCGACGGCGGGTGGGAACGCGCCGGGTGGCGTAAAACCGTCCCTCGCGTCGTCAGACGCCGCGGCTCTGGAGCCTGCTTCATCGTCGCCGCCGTCGAAGGAGGAGGCGGCGGAGGCGCTCGTGTCGACGTACGGCGCGGGCGTCGTGGATGACCTTAAATCCGGGGAGTGGAAGCGGCGTCTCGCGGGCGTCGGCGCGATTCGCGCGCGCGTGGACGCGACGTCCGAGTCTGATTTGGCGGGGTTGTGCGAGCCCACCGCGCGAGGCATGAGCGCTTTCCCGGGCCCCGACGAGAAGAACTTTCAGGTTTCCGGCGGCGCGTTTGGCGTCTTCGCCGAGCTCGCGCGGCGTGCGCCCGTGGGCGCGCTCACGAAGCGCGACGCTGCGCGCCTCATCTCCCTCCTGGCGGAGAAAGTCGCGGACGTGAAGCTCCGCGGGCCGGCGTCGGAGGCGCTCACGGCGCTCGCCGAGGCGCTGGGCCCCGCGTTTGTCGTTCAGCGCCTGCGCGAGCGCGCGACGGGGCATAAAAACCCCAAAGTCGTCGCCGAGTCTCTACTCTGGGTCGCGACCGCGACGTCCGAGTTCGGCGTCGCGCGAATCGACGTGGGGTTCCAGATCGAGTGGTGCAAGGAGTGCCTCGCGCTGCCCAACCCCGCGTGCAAGTCCGCCGCGGGCAAAGCGCTGGGCGCGCTGCACGCGGGCGTCGGCCCGGGCCTGCGCCAGTACCTCACCGACGTCAAGGACGCGCAGCTCAAATCGCTAGAGGCGGAGTTCGCGAGGAACCCGCACGACCCCGGGAACGCCGGCGTCGGGACGAGAATCGTGAGGGCCGCGGAGGGAGGCGCGAACAACGCGGCTGCGAGCGTCGGCGGAGGGTTACCCCGCGCCGATATCTCCGCCCTCGTCACGGAAAAGCTCACGAAGGAAATGAGCGACGCGAGCTGGAAGGTGCGCGCCGCCGCGGTGGACTCGGTGGACGAGATGCTCGCCTCCGCCGGGCGGAGAATCGCGCCGAACACGGGCGAGCTCCTACCCGCGCTCGCGAAGCGTTTCGCGGACAGCAACAGGAACATCGCCGTCTCTTCTCTGACCGCGGCGGGTAAAGTGATTGAGGCGATGGGCGAGGCGGCGGGGGAGCGGCGGCACAACCACGGCGTGCTGGGCGACGTCGTCAAGCAGATGGGCGACTCGAAACCGAACGTGCGCGCCGCGGCGTGCGGCGCGCTGGACCGGTGGGTGGTGAGCGCGGGGCTCGCCAAGACGCTCCCGGGCGTCTCGAGCAAAATGGTCGAGCTCACGGGGAAGATGAGCGGGGACGGGAAGGCGGACGCGCTCGGCTGGATGCTTTGCGCCCTGCGCGGTCCCGCTGGGGAGGCGGGCGCGTGCGAAGATCTCGACCTCGCGTGCGCCATCGCCGCCGCCGCGACGGGATTGTCCGACAGCAAAGCGCCCGCGCGCGCCGCGGGGTCGGCGCTCGCCGACGAAGTCATCCGCCGCGTCGGAAGTGGGGCCGCCTTGGCGCTGTGCGACGCCGCGAGCGTGCCGCCCGCGCTCAGATCCTTCGCGACGGCGCACGTGGAGAAGCAAGGCGCGTTCAACGGCGCGGGCGTGGGCGCGCCCGCCTCGGTCGACCCGTCGCCTTCGACGTCGCCGACGAAGCCTTCGAAGCGCGGCGCGGCGTCGCGATCGACGACGGGCCTGTCGTCGCTTCGCGCGTCGCGGTCGGGCGCGAGCACCGCGCGTGGGTCCGTCGCGGCTTCGTCGATTGCGGAGCTCGCGCGAAGCGCCGAGGGGGGGGTTCACGGCCACGGCGCGGTTCTTCTGGCGAACGACGAGAAGGAATCCCGTCTGAAGAAGCTCCCGAAGAAGCCCGTGAAGTTCGAGGTGCCGAGGGACGAACAGCTCAGAGCCGCGGAGGAGGAGCTGAAGCTCGCTTTGGCGCCTTACGTGCGCGCGGACGTACACGCGGCGCTGTTCAAGGACTTCAAGTCGCACATCCACGCGATGGAGCTCCTGACGGGGGCGATGCGCGAGAACCCCGAGCTGTGCCCCGGGAACCTCGACCTTTTGCTCCGGTGGGTCGTCCTTCGGTTCTGCGAGCAAGCGCCGAACACACAGTCGCTGCTCAAGACGTTGGATTTCACCGCGGACGCGCTCGCGACGGTGAAAGACCTCGGCGTCCGTCTGAGCGAGCAGGAAGCGGCGCTGTTCCTCCCAGCGCTCGTGGATAAGTGCGGGCACGCGATGGAGGCGGTCAGGGAGAAGTTTCGCAAGATCCTGCGCGTCATCCCCGGCCTGTTCCCGGCGTCGCGGCTCGCGGGCTACCTCGTCCGCGGCTTGGACTCGAAAAACACGAAGACGCGGCTGGAGGTCGTGGACGTGATGGAGACGCTGATGGAGAGGCACGGCCTCGACGTCGTGGAGCGCGGCGGGTCCAAGGCGCTGGCGGAGCTGGCGAAGCACGCCGACGCGCGGGACGCCGCGACGCGCACCGCCGCGATCAACTGCTTGGTGTTCGCTTACAAGGTGGGCGGGGAGGACGTGTGGCGTCACATCGGGCGCGTCGGCGGGTTGGTCAAGGACGCGCTCGAGGATAAGTTCTTGAAAGCGTCCAGGGAGATGGACCGGAAAAACGAGGGGAGGCCGGGGGCGTGGCTGAAAAATGGTTCGCT
>MDSW01177709.1_pt1 | contig 12805 bp, 12 predicted proteins | sample 811171 | NCBI WGS metagenome assembly MDSW01 (sample SAMN05326641, study PRJNA326480) | marine metagenome | isolation source: seawater | place: Atlantic Ocean: North West | collected 2012 | reverse complement strand
CCACCATCGTAGCTGGTGTAGCAGAAGATTCCAGCCAATTTATTGTAACAGAAATACACTGCTTCAGAGTAAAGCGGACTGAGTTGTCCTAATCCACCATAACCTGAATCAGTCCAAGGCCCAGAACCCAATTTAATGTGGTCGTTGAGAGGTATTGGACCGCTGTCGTATGGATTACCCAGCCAAGACTCTCCATCGTCATCGGACCAGCCAATCCAAGTGGTCGCAAGTCCCATCATGTGGATATTGAAAATCCGGTCAGTAACTGGGTCTACCCATCCATACGGGTCGCTTGTGAACGGGGCTTGAGTGATGTCAGCTGTATTTTCCCAACTGTCACCGTAATCGCATGAACGCATCGGTTTTTCCATGGCAATGAAAAACATACAACCACTCGAAGTGATTCCAATGCTGGGTTCTTTGCCAGTTTCACCTACATCGCTGAATATAAAATCCATGGCAAGCGGAACTTCATCCACCGCCATTCCACTGCTATTGGTGACAAAGATTCGAACTTCTTCGAGAACTTCAACCTCTGGCTCTTCGATAACTACGTCATTACCGAAACAACCGGCTAAAGAAAAGGTAATCATGAGGAGAACCATGTAAAGAGCCTTGACTCGCATGTTGTTGGCTGCAAGCAATTGAATAATGAGTTTACTGTATGTCGTTTAGAAAATTAAAAAGCGAAATGAGTAGATTCGATACAAGAAAAAAACCTAAAGAAAAGCATTTATTTTCTTTAGATTTGTAGGAAAACGAACGAATCGATGCGTATTCGAAGAGATTCGAAAATCACAATGAATCTTATTGGCCTTTGTATTTCTCGACAACCCTGATTTCTGAAATCGATGTTTCAGGATACTGTCCCTGTTCATTCTTTTCTAAGGATTTCACCATATCAAGAACACATAACAGTCCAGCACTGACGCCGGTAAGTGCTTCCATTTCGATTCCAGTTTTGTAATGTGCTGAAACGTGAACTGTACATCGAAGTGAATCTCCTTCCCAAGACCAGTCTACAGTACAACCTTCAAGTGGAATCGGGTGACAATGTGGAACGATTCGGGGCGTATCTTTGACTGCTTGAATCGCTGCAATGGTCGAAGCCTCAAGCACGTCTCCTTTCTTGACTGATTTGCTCTGAATTGCTTCGGCTGAAATGCGACTTAGATGAAGAAGACCCGTCGCTGTAGCTCGGCGCTCTACAATCGGCTTGGAACCTATTTCTACAATACCTTCGATTTTTTTGTTCATTTCATCCTCTCCTTCAACCGAGCCCGGCTTTCCAAGACTCACCTTCGCTGGTGACCTCTTTCTTCCACAGGGGTGCCTGCTTTTTGAGTTCGTCGATAAGCCATTCACATGCTTGAAACGCTTCTTTTCGGTGAGGGCTGCCCACATGGATGGCAACAATTGGTTCTTGGGGCCCGACACTCCCTACTCGGTGCGCCATTGCGACAGCATGAACTCCAAACTGAGAAATGGCTTGTTCGGCCAATGAATGCAAAACAGATGCTAATTGCTCCTGCCATGCATCAAACTCCAGGCGTAGAACTTCGGCTGTCCCTTCCATCTCACGAGTGATTCCTAAAAAAGAGACGACTGCGCCGCATCCCTCTGTCGGTAATTTTGTTTTTAGAGCGGCATCATCGAGCGCAGATACTGCTTCTTCGATGAGAATGTGCCCCGACATGGTTGCTCGAGAGGAACGCATCATTCAAACCTCACGCCTGTATGGGAGAGTCATGGGCGAGGATTCTGCCATCCACATCATGGGCGCAGGGCTTTCAGGTCTTGCTGCTGCTACGGTGTTGGCTAAGGCGGGCAAGGAAGTCCATGTTCATGACATTCGAGAGGATTCAGGTGCCCGATTTGACGGTGATTTTCAGGCTCTTGAAAACTGGAGCATGGGTGTGGATTTCTTCGACCAATTGAAGGAGTGGGGCTTTGATTTATCTGAATTCAAAGCCACTGAATTTGATGTTGTTGATTTGATACATCCAGATGATGTTGTAACGCAAGCAAAAACCCCTGGTACCGCTTATCGGATTGTTGAACGAGGAACTTCTGACCACACCATCGATCAAGGATTCAAACGGCAGGCATTAGCCGCTGGTGCTCAAATTCATTACAAATCACGAGTAAAGGAAGAAGATTGCACCATTATCGCATGTGGCCCGAAAGGTACCTCTGCCGTGGCCTATGGAGAAATATTCAAAACAGACCATCCGAATCATATTGGATTCCAATTGAACGACAAATTGGCTCCTGGTTCCTATTCTTACCTGATTATTATCGATGGAGTCGGATTGATTTGCACCTGCTTGTGGCGAAAGCAAAAGAAAAGCGACCGGTTTCTCAACGAAACAATCGCATGGTATGATGCTCATTATCCAAACCTCAATCGAATCCCCATTAAGCGAGTTGGAGGAAAAGGGGATTTTACCATCAATCAAAATTACAAGCAAGATGGCCGATACTATGTTGGTGAATCCGGTGGACTTCAAGATTTCATGTGGGGTTTTGGAATGAGAATGGCTGTTTGGTCAGGTGTTCTTGCAGCAAATGATATTCTAGGCAAAGGCGATTATGAAGCGGATGTACGGAAGTATTTGATGCCGTATGTTCGAACCAGTGTTGCAAATCGTTGGCTCATGAATCGTGTTGGTGATAGAATGTTTAAGCGAATGTGCAATGCTTGGATGAAAGACCAGAAAAAGCGTGGTGATGGTCTGATTTGGATTGGAAAGTTGTTCCGTCCGTCCCTGTTCAAGAGTATTTTATATCGAATCGTCAATCCATTTATGTTGACAAAAGACCCAAAATCAATGGGCCGTGGAGTGCGGCGAATGCCATTCCGTAAAGCACTCAAGCGCGATGTGTGGGAACAATCACCTGAAGCGGTTGCAGTTGGCGAACAATGGAACGAATACAGAAGACAAGGTGGCAAAGTTTCGTTCGCTAAAGACACCGAAACTGAAAATAAATCTCAAGAACCATAGGCGATTTGTTCTTAATGCGAATACCTGTGGTCGGGGTATGAGCGACCTCTACGGACTCAAACTTGAACCAATGCCTAACCGCCTCGTGAATTACGGTGTCACCACGAACGGAATTGCTGTGATTGAACTCACATCTGATTCAGCTGGCGCCCCATTAGAAGGGCCGAACGACCGCTCGCCGAACACCTACACCCACGCTATGATGTGTGACATTGACACTGCTGTTGTCAAAGCACGTTTCGATGATGATGTTACATGCATCGTTTTGACTGGAAATGGTGCTTCGTTCTTTTCTGCAGGTGCTTCGATTCAAATGCTAAACAGTGTTACCCCCGGCTTCAAATACAATTTCTGTCTTCACGCCAATGAAACTCTTTCTCGACTTGAACAGACTTCGAAATTGGTCGTTTGTGCGATCAATGGACACGCAGTCGGTGGCGGTCTCGAAATTGCAATGGCCGCAGATATTCGAATTGCTCGAAAGAATGCAGGTAAAGTCGGACTTCCTGAAATCAACCTCGGTGTGCTTGCTGGAACCGGTGGAACCGCTCGTTTGACCCGTCTTATTGGTAAAGCAATGGCCCTTGAAATGATGGTCACTGGTGAACTCATGTCCTTTGAGGATGCACATGGTTGCAACCTCATTAACCATATCTGGGAAGGCTCTGCTGAAGATTTCCGCCGAGATATTCTTGACTGGTGCAGTCAATTCACGCTTCCAAATAAGGCTGTCAAGGCTGTTGGAAACATCAAGCGTTCTTGCCAAACTGGCCCAGAGATTCCATTTGAATATCACTTGGCTCTTGAACGAGAGTTGCAAGCGTCCCTGTTCAACAGCAGTGATGCGAAGGAAGGTATTGCAGCTTACGTCGAAAAGCGTGTTGCAAACTTTACCGGCCAGTGATTGAATGTCGATATGGCATCAACGGTGGGATGAGAACCGTATCGGTTTTCATCGCTCAGAAGCAAATCCAACGCTCACTGACCATTGGGCAAAACTGGAGCATGAATCGTCAACAGATGTGCTCGTCCCCTTATGTGGAAAATCATTGGATATGCATTGGCTCATCGAACAAGGCCACAGTGTAACTGGAATTGAATTCGTTGAGAAGGCTGTCGTTCAATTTTTCCGAGATTATTCTGTAGTCCCAATCTTAGAATCGAGACACGAGGGGACAAAATACTCTACAGGAGATATAAAAATCTACCAAGTCGATTTCTTTCAGGTCCAACCTGATGAATCGCCGTTCTCTGCTTGGTATGACCGGGCGGCATTGGTTGCTTTACCTCCTTCATTACGAACCCAGTATGTAGACCAATTACGAAAACTAACAACTCCAGATGCAAAAGGGTTGATGGTAACTTTTGATTATCCAAAAGAAGAAATGCAAGGACCACCTTTTGCTCTATCCGATGATGATGTGAAAGAATTATTTGGGCCTTATTTTACCATAGAACGCTTACAATTCACCGATTTAACTGAAGAAGAAGAAAGAGATTTGAGCCGGTGTAGTCTGTCGGTGTTTATGCTCACTCGTCGATGAAATGAAATTCACCGTTTTCGAGTTCTGCCCGCAACCATATCAAGTACTAGTTCCTTTGAAACATCATCATGGAAGTCAGACTTGGTCGTGAACAACAATCTTCACCACTTGCCCTTTTCATCGTAGGAATAATTGTTTTTTTACTCGGATGCATATGGCCAGCGTTTGCATTGGGCGATTTTCAAGATGAAAGAGATGCTTCATCATGGGAAAGAACTGACGCTACTGTCATAGCACTAACAATAGAAGTCTATGAATATGAATGTGGAGATGCTGAATCGAGTTCAACATGTGAACAATATACGGTAAACTACCATCTTCGTTTCATGGTGAATGGAACCGAGATTAATGTCCTGGATTCAAGAGATATCTCTTATTTCGATTCACGAGTATGGGAGGTCGACTACCCGGAAGATTCTGTTCGAGAAATTGCATACAATTCTGAAAACCCTCGCGAGATTGATGTCGACCCCGGGAATTACGCACCATTTATCGGGCCCATTGTAGTCTTTGGAGCATGCTCGTTATTGGCACTGTTGTTCATCAGTGGTGCGATAAAAGGGCTGTTAACATCCGGAAATGAAGTCGTAAGAACAGAGGAGGAAGACCCTACGGCTTTGCCTCAATCTACCGATGAGATATCCTTTGTCTATTCCAAAAATGTCTGGGGCGTTCAAACATACCAACACCCCACAGTCGATGCACTTGCAAAGAAACTGGCATCATTCAGTTGTACTGACAAACAAATTACTGCATTCTTCCAAGCTTGTCAAAAACGACAACAAAGCATATCTCGGTATGAGGAAATAATCAATCTTAAATGGTTGAATGACATCAATGAAATGGTTGAGAAACACAGTTCAATCAATAAATTCAATTTTTCAGAAAAGGTGAAAATAGCACGAGTCGCTTTCATTGGACTTTCTGTTTTCTTTGGAGTTCTTTCTGCAATCTTTGTTTTACCTGTCTTTTTGCATTATCACGCACTCCCTTGGTATGCATGGGTGCCCGTATGGTTGGCTGTAGCACCAATTGGCTTACTATTACTTTCAATCAAAATTGTTATCGAATTTGAAAAGTTTGCGGACCAAGGGCTCGCTGAATTACTTATGAAATACTTGGAAGCAGAACCATTTGAACAATAAAATGGTTTGAAACTCATCTTATCTCGTGAAATTGACGATAAAAAGTGAAAATTTCACGGAAGTTCAATGCCGTAGTCTTGAAGTCCTCATCGCGTTTCGCCCAAATACAGGTGAGATGATGTCCAAGTACAATGTCCCAGCAGATGTCCCCAATGATTTGATTGATACCTACATCCAAAACATGGATGCAGCCACTGCTGGAACGGGTAAAATGAACCTCTTTGCCTGTGACCAAAAGATCGAACATCTCAATGATGATTTTTACGGCGAAGGCATACCTGCAACATCAAACGACCCAGGCCACCTCTTTGAAATTGGACAGCGCTGTCATGATGCTGGAACCATAGGTGTTCTTGCTGGGCAACTTGGCCTCATCTCTCATTATGCTCGAGACTATCCAGACTTACCATATTTGGTCAAACTAAATTCCAAATCTCATATGGTAAAAACAAGCCAAAGAGACCCTATTTCTCAAGCCATGTGGGACATGGATGACGTCATGGCATTGACTCATAACGGAATTAATGTTGTAGGAATTGGCTACACCATTTACATCGGAAGCGAGTTCGAACATGAGATGCTTTCAGAAGCGGCTCAATTTATCCGCCAAGCACACGAACTTGGCATGATTGCTGTTGTGTGGATGTATCCTCGTGGCAAAGCAGTTGCTGATGAAAAAGACCCTCAACTGATTTCTGGTGCTGCTGGTGTTGCTGCATGTATTGGTGCAGACTTTGCAAAAGTCAACTATCCTCGTGCATTTGAAGGTATGACTCAACCCCAATCGCTTGCAATTGCAGCCGAAGCGGCTGGAAGAACTGGAATCATTTGCTCCGGCGGTGGCTCACTTCCTGCTCTGGAATTCCTACAACGGCTCTATGACCAAATGGCAGTTGGAAACTGTATGGGTGCAGCAACAGGGCGAAATATCCACCAACGTGATACCGAATCTGCTGTTCGAATGACTGCTGCTTGTCACGCAATCATTTGTCAAGGCGCTTCTGTAGAAAAAGCAATGGCAATCTTCAACGGCGACTAAAACGTTTCAAGAAATGTGCAAGGACCCTGGCGATGGGCTAATTTGATGAACCGGTGTGGAACTTATTTTTCCGAACCGCCTTAATGGTTATCGTGTATGCCAGTGAGGGCCCTTCAATGACCGACATAGATGAAAAGAATGTGTGGGAGAATGTGTCGGTCAATCCCGAGCAAGACTCTGGAAGTCGAAACTGGTTCGTTCAATTCGTAAGCAGTGGAGATAAGCCCCCTTTATTCATTTTCTTCATTCTTATTTGCTTGATGTATGGTAGTTATTTCGCATTATTGGAGAACCATTATGGCAAATATGACCAGAATGAAGCCATGATAACTGGAAAAGAAGTGAATTGGGAATTTTATGAAGTTCAACATGGGTGTGGTGATGAGGAAAATTGTCTATACAGGACAGATATGCGATGTCAGGCTGATTTAGAGGTAGAACATACTATTGAGGGAGTAAATTACACCAGTAAAGTAAACAATTGGGTCGTATATTCTACACGAGATTCTAATGCAGCTATACAAAAATGCACAGATTTTGTTAACAACGAAACCTTACAAATCGGATCAAATGTAACGATCTTTTTCGAAGTAGAAAATGTACAAGAAGCTCATCAAGAAATACCTGATTTGAATGGGTGGATAGTCTTCTTGTATCTATTTGCAATGGTATCTCTTATCACATGGTTGATTATCATGGTTTTTTCTGTTTTGAAATGGGTAGCACCTAAAAACTTCGGATAGATAGAATTTCAATTTTTGGCTCGGATTTTCAGTTGAGTGAGAGCCCGCTGAAAACCCTTGTGAATGTAATTTTGCTTACATAATTTGAACATACTGCACTCATCCTGTTATGGCAATGAATCAAAGTGGATTCAGTGCGCTCGCATACGAGCACGATGCACAACATGGAATTCCGGTCATCGTGTTTCTATTCTGAAAAATATCCGAATGAATAGAGAACCAAACTGCGGTAGAATCGACTATAGGCTGGATTGGTTTAAGCGTTGTATGGATGAAGCAATAGCAATGCAGATTGTAGGAGCAGTATGTCTGCTCATTGGAATAAAAATGAACATTGATCCGAAAGGATTCAATGAAGATATATTTGGTAAAGAGGCCCCTGAAAGTGCTGTTGGAGAAATGAATGCAATGAGGATGGCTATTGGAGGCGGGGTGCTTGCTGTATCTGCTATCAATTTGATTTGCAGTTTTACAATGAATGATGCAGATTCCATGGCTGCTCTACTTACAGCCTCCGCCGTTGGATTAGCCATATTCCTCGCAACCGTCGTTGGTGCAAATCTTAGAGGATACACCGAAGCAATACCTAAACTTCCGGCTATTGTTCTTCCAATTCTAGTGGCAATAAGCCTAGTCGGTGCTTTCGTTTGATTTTTACACAAGGGTGACCCTTGTATTCCTTCACCGATGATTGAGGTTTCATGTGCCAACGGTGTAGTCATCCAGGTAAGCGAGTTGTGCATCGGTCAAGACATCGATACTGAAACCAAGAGTTTCAAGTTTGGTTGTTGCCAAATCTTGGTCTTGTTCTGTGGTGATGTCATAGACTTCTTTGCCCATTGAAGAACCTTCTTTAGCCAAACGGCAAAGTGAAAGGAATTGGTTGGCAAAGGACATGTCCATCACTTCTGATGGATGACCTTCTGCTGCTGCTAAGTTGACCAATCGGCCACGAGCAAGCAAGAAGATGCGTCGACCGTCTGGCATGAGGAATTCTTCATTGTTAGGGCGAATGGTGCGAACTGAAGTTGCTCGCTCTTCAAGGTCTGTAATTTTTATTTCACAATCATAATGTCCTGTATTGGAAATTATGGCTCCGTCCTTCATTGAATCAAAGTGTGGACCAAAGATGACGTCTTCCATTCCTGTAGCGGTGCAGAAGATATCTCCAATCTTTGCCGCCTCTTCCATTGTCATCACACTGTAACCTTCCATAACCGCTCGAAGAGCAGGAAGAGGATCAACTTCAGTAACAACGACATTGGCACCCATGCCACGGGCACGCATTGCAAGACCACTGCCACAATGTCCGAAACCTGCTACGACGAATGTCTTACCAGCAATCAAGACTGAAGTTGCACGGACTATCCCATCAATTGTGGATTGGCCTGTCCCATAGACGTTGTCAAAATCCCACTTGGTAACTGCATCGTTAACTGCAAGAACAGGGTATCGAAGGTCGCCAGCAGCCGCCATTGCACGAAGTCGGTGAACGCCTGTTGTCGTTTCTTCGGTTCCACCAATAACGCCTGCAGCGTATTCTGATTTTTCACCGTGAACGCGAACAATGAGGTCTGCCCCATCGTCAAGAGTGAGTGTAGGGTTGAATTCGAGAGTTCGGTCAATGCACCAATAGAAGTCATCATTCGATTGACCATGCCAAGCGTGAACTGAATATCCTTCTGCGGCAAGCCATGCGGCTACATCGTCTTGAGTTGAAAGTGGATTGCAACCCGACCATGAAATTTCAGCACCGGCAGCGCCTATGGTTTCAATCAGGACAGCGGTTTCTTTGGTAACGTGTAGACAACCTGCAACACGCATTCCTGCAAGAGGTTTTGTACGCTCAGCCTCTTCTTTGAGCTTAGCCATGACAGGCATTCGTGCTCTTGCCCAATCAACTCGAAGAGCACCTTGTTCAGCCAAACTCATGTCGCGGACGGTATAGTTCTCAGACTTATCCAAGTTATCCATGGCAAGGCCAAATGCTCCCCCTTATTGAATCCCCCGTTAAGACGATATGCCCCTATCAAGGGGGTTTGAAGCCTTCGATGTTCAAAGACTTCGACCAGTATTGGCACCAGTGGTGACATTACCGTCATTATCGATGATGATCGGTGTTCCTTCTTGCCAGCCTGGGCAGTTTGAAGAAACCCAGTTACGGGTAGCCCATTCGCAAATATCATAGCCGCCGGAAAGAATACCAGAGCGCTTGATGTAACCAACTTTGACAATGTCCTTGTCTTTTGAAAGAACGTTACCGAGTTGTTGGCTTGTAGTACCATGACGCATGGTACTGTTGATATGTTCCAGAATCTCGGCAGTATTACGTGGTCGATCTCCTAAAAATTTCTTTATTTTCTCTCTGATTCTGGTTGTTTTCATGTATTATGTCTCCTGTCATGAGGCCATTTCCCGTAGGGGAGTGGGGCCACTAAGACAGATGACCGAGGGTGCTCATATAACCCTTGTCCTAGAAATTACTTGATAGTTACATTTGATATGCTCTTTGGGTGTATTTTTCACACTTAATGAAATGAATGTAAGTAAAAAGATACATTCTCCAGTGGAAATGTGTAACTAATTGTAACTAATAAGTTAAATAAAGTGTAACTTTTATCAACAAGAGGTGTTTGCATGAGAACAAGGTGTCTTTTGATGTCAGGGGAACGGATTCGAAGTGGCCATCAGCGTCGCGTCCTTAACTGGCTCATGGATGGCGGTGGCACGGTTTCCGAGATCGCTGAATCGTTACAATTACGAATGCCGCACGCTTCATTGGCATTGCGTCAACTTCGTGAGCGTCAAGAAGTCAGTAGAGAAGAACAAGGGAGTATCCGTGGCGCCATTCATAGACTCAATGAGGCAGGGCGAAGCCGTTTAGCAGCAGATGCTGTGGCAAGAGTTCGGGCATTGGTCAGCGAAATACCCGCTCAAGCTGAAGCCGTCGTCTTGGGCCAAGATGGGCCTCATCTCTTGCTTGGTTATGTGAAATCACCTCGATCACAACTCCTCTCGTTACCAAATCAAGGAATAAGCAACGAAAAGCAGACTCCCTCTACCTCCAATGGAAGGAAGGGGGGGCGCTGGGCAGTTCAACGTGGTGAACACATCCGATGGTACACGCTTTCTGAATTGGAACTGACCGATGCCCCCGCCCCACAAAACCTTCGAGGTACGCTAGAAGAATGGACCGAAGAAATCGACCGAATTGGAATTGTTCATGCGACCTTGCTCGATTCAAGCCATGAATGGTCGCTAAGCCCCGGAACATGGTACAACGAAACCGAGTCCCACCCCCCATTACCGAATACCTTGGTACAAGGCGAATACATGCTTGGAACTGCGACCGGCACTGGGATTTCACTGTCGCCTCAACTTGGCATCCATGCACACCTCACACTGCCTGTCAATCGAGTCATGGCATTGAATGCCCTGAGAAAGAATGCTTTTGTGTTTGAAGAACGACCGCAACAACGGACGAAGCGTTCACTACCGTACGAGGCACTTCGCCCTTGGCTGAGAACTCGGCATCCACGATTAAGTGAAGAAAAACTCCTCCAAAAATACGAGGAAATACGAGATGGGCTCTTCACTTCCGAGGGAGGTGCCCTACCCATCGCATTACAACGGCAACTTCTCGCCGATTTTGGAGTCGTAGATTGGAAAAATGAAGATGCCATCACAACCATCAATTTATCTGGAGTGTCGAATACTGGCGCACTGGCCCTCTTTGAGTGGTTTTTCCTCAACACAACCACTGAATGTGCGGTCGAATGGCCGTATTCTTTGGAAGAGAATCATCGGATGCTCGAACGCATATTGTCTTCTGGCCGCTGTCGAATACTCATCACTTCTCAAGGAGATTATGTGCCCCTTGCATCAGCTACATCCGTACTCCAAACTCAAAAAACATTGATGAAAGCGGTAATCGCCCTTGGCCGAGACAAAAAATTACCAATCACTTTACTTCAATCATCTCCTGGACCTTCGCAACAGAACTCGCATAGAGAAGTGCCCCTCTCTGCTGTTGAACTGAACGAGGCTTGGGATAGCAATACAGGACTGAAGAGAGAAAAATTCACTGGTACTGAAACCAATACTGTTGAACAAAAAGCAATGTGGTATGCACTTTCCAATTATCCAGAAGGAGACGAGAACTGGGCGAATCTCAACGAGAGCACTCATCCATTGGCTGCATGGATCGCCACACCAAATGAGCATCGCACTTCACGTTGGATTCGATTGCGAACAATTCTACCGCAAGGATGGGCTGACTTATTGCCGATTGAACTTTGTGAAACCGCCACCCTGATCAGTGCAATGCCCAAAGGTTCGGAACAATGGAGCAAAGAAGCATTAGAAAAAACACGACAACGATTTACCAAAAATGTCGAATCTATACTCAAATACGAATATTTCTTTCGAGACGATGTTTTGGGTCCCTGGATGGCTACAGCGGTTTTACTTTCCTCGGGCCAATTGCCTGAAGAATTTCATCCCCTTCTTGGACAAGCATGCAGTCTTTGGGTTGATGCACCGCGACAGCCTGAACGGGTTTTGGAATCTTTATTCCCTCTTGGAGTTCCGCTATTGGAGCATGTCGAAGAATGTCTCATCAAATGTAAAGCTGCAGCAAAGGTACATCCAAAGGATTCTGTACTCCATCTCTGGGGGAGCCTCCTCGACAATATGGAATCAAATGAACCAATTTCTCCTGAATTCCTTCGTCAAATCATGTCAAAACTCCCGTCTGCATGGTGGAGGGCATGGGCTGCTGATTGGTTACGAATTCAACTTTCATCGACATCAGGGCGACGGTGGTTAGCACAAATGCCGTTCCCATGGCCTGCTTTGTTAACGCGTCCTGCTGGAGAACGAGGCGGAATGCCTGCGTGGCCGACACCGTATCCTTCTGGACGAGTTGGGCTTGACGATGTACTTCACATTCTGCTCGTTGAAGAGAATGTAGGAAAACCTGCTCTGCTCGATGTCTATGATATGCTAGCAACATATGAGCGGAAAGAACCAGTCCATTATGGACGTACTCATCCACTTGTTGGATGGTTAGCACGCTCGGTAGAATCTTGGCCTCACATGGGTCTTGAGGTCTTAGGCCAAGGTAACCCAGAGATAGGCGCATTACTCTATGCCCGCTCTTTTGCTTCAAAATTAGAATGATTCGATGACTTGAAAAGGGGTAGGCCGCAGGAATCGATTGCCGTACCCGCAACATCTGGCAGAGCTACTGTGAAAATTGCTGTGAAGTCCGATACCAATGGTACGGTCCGCTATCGAAGACTGAAGTGACCCTTCGGGGAATGACCTT
>MDSW01085564.1_pt1 | contig 12805 bp, 14 predicted proteins | sample 811171 | NCBI WGS metagenome assembly MDSW01 (sample SAMN05326641, study PRJNA326480) | marine metagenome | isolation source: seawater | place: Atlantic Ocean: North West | collected 2012 | reverse complement strand
TTGATCCACTTGCAAAAATAGCGGCAATTGTTCTGCCATGAAATGAATTTTTTATACATAAAATTCTATTTTTATTGGGTTCTCCAATTGAATAAAAATATCTTCGAGCTACTTTAATTGCAGCTTCAGTAGCTTCAGCACCACTATTTTGAAACATTACATAATCTGCGAAAGTTTTTTGACAAAGCTTTTTGGCCAATTTTTCCCCTTCCGGAATCTGAAAAGCATTTGACACATGCCATAGTTTTTTTGACTGATCTTTTATAACTTTTACTAATTTCGGATGAGCATGGCCTAAAGAATTTACTGCTATTCCTTGCACAAAATCTAAATATTTTTTTCCATTTGTCGAATAAAGATAACTTCCTTTGCCTCTAACGAATGAAATTTTTTTCCTATTATAATTTTTTGCTAAATAGCTCATATTTTTTTTTCAATTAAAACTTTGTATAAACAATAAAATTTAATACAAGTTAGGATTGAATATATATCAAATATTTTAATGAATAATTGTTGATAACTAAGATTAATTACTTGTTTATTTCAATTTTATGTCAGTATATTGTGATATTAAATAATTAATACACAATATGTAGTAATTTTAAATTAGATTATTATGAGCAAGTGGAATGAGCAAACCGTAGAATTTTTAAAAAAAAATTGGGGATTGCATTCGGCGAAGGAATTAGCTGAAAAGATGGGTCCAGGTTTCACTCGGAATAGTGTAATTGGAAAAGCAAATCGTCTTGGATTATCAGCTAAAATTAAAACTAGATCGGTATCCACAAATAACCATAGCTCTGACAACTCCTTTAAAAGTGAAAATATAAAATCAAGAAGAGGGAGGAGAAGTAAATTTGTTTTAAATAAACAAATGCTAGATAAATTGGGACCAGCAAAACTTTTGAACCTCGAAGAACTTACTGAAACAACATGTAAATATATGATACATGAGGACCAAGGAAAAGAAGGCCATCCAAATTTGCCAGGATCATTTTTCTGTGGGAGAGATACAGTTCCGAAATACAGCTACTGTCTCTATCATATGGCTTTAGTCTGGCAGCCAAAAGGTAAAAAAGAGGATGTCATTAATAAAAATGATGAGGTTCCAGAGTTTATTGAAAAAAAAGTTAAGTCAGCTTAAATTTTTAATTATCTTTATATCGATCAGTTGAAAACTGCCCACCTTCTTTCCACATATAACTATATTTTTTAACTTCTTCAGCAAATAATTTTAAAGCAGGCACACCAATATCAGAGTTAGTTTTGTATTTTCCCGAACTTATATTGTCATATTTTAAAAGTTTTAACTGATCTTTAGTCAAAAGTGGTTTTGGAAATAATTCAAAAAAATTTGCAGATAGATTTCCCAGAAATATAGGAAATGGAATTAATAACCTTTTTTTATCTATAAGATCTAAAAGCGTATTGAGTATTTGCTTAAAAGTGATTGTCTCAGGTCCAACACATTCGATTATTTTTGTGTCAACATTTTTTGAAATTACATGATAAATTATATCAGTTAAGTCAGAAGCATGTATGGGCATAAATCGACTTTTTCCACCATAATACAATGGAAATATTGGTAATCTGCTTAGAAGAGTCATAAAATTTGTTGAGAAATTATCTGAAGAATTACTGTAAACAAGTGAAGGTCTCAAAATAGTTGACTTTGGAAAATTATTTAAAATATTTTTTTCACCTTCTAATTTACTTAGAGCATAGTTTGATTCTTTCGCATCTTCAATTCCTAGAGCAGATAGATGAATTAATTTATCAAGTTTATATTCTTTACAGAGTTTAGCTAATAAAGCAGGAAAAAGTGAGTGAATATTCTTAAAGGTACTACCCCTTTTTTTTTCAAATAAAATTCCTACAAAGTTGATACAAATGTCAGATTCTTCAAAAAGTTTTCTCAATTTTTCTTCGTCGAAAATACTTGCTTCTACTAAATCAATATATCCAGCATTACCCATTATTTTGATTTTATGACCTTTTTCATGAATATTTCTTGTAACTACTGTTACTCTATAGTTATTTTTAGTTAATTTTCTAACAAGATGAGTGCCGCACTGACCTGTTCCACCAAATATTAATATTTTTTTCATAATCAGTATCTAAAAATAGACATTATTATTTAGTCATATATATAAATAAATATGAGCGAAATAAAGGTTTTTGAAGGTGATTTACCTGATGATTTAGATTTATCAAATGAAAAATTTATAGGGTTAGATAATGAGGCACTTGGTCTTGTATTGGGTAGAGATCCATTAACTTTAGTTCAATTGGGGCTTGAGTCTAAAAAATTTTACTTAATTAAACTTAATAGAGAAACTTATAAAGCACCAAATTTAATTAAAGTGTTATCAAATTCAAACACTCAATTTATAATGCATTATGCAAGACAAGATTTATTGTGGTTAAAGTATCATTTAAAAGTTCAGCCAAAAAATATTTTTTGTACTAAAGTTGCATCAAAAATAGCAAGGACTGCAAGTTCATTTCATGGTTATAAAGATCTTGTAAAAGAGTTTTGTGGTAAAGACATATCAAAAAAAGAGCAACAAAGTGATTGGGGTAATCCCAATCTATCTGAAAAACAAATAAAATATGCAGCATCAGATACAGAATATCTTTTTGAAATTAGAAAAAAATTAGTAACAATGCTTGAAAGAGAAAAAAGAATTGAACTATTTAAAAAATCTATGGAGGTAATACCTGTTCTTGTGGATATGGAAATAGCTGGCTATAAACTCTCTACATTTGAACACTAAGTATTAATGAAAACTGAAATTAAAGAAATTGGAAAAAACGTAATTGAATTACAAATTAAAGCATTAAAAAAATTAAAATTCTCTTTGAATGAATCTTTCGATAAAGCTGTCAAGGCAATAATAAAGTGTAAATCAAAAGTAATAATATGTGGAGTTGGTAAAAGTGGAATAATTGCTTCAAAAATTTCTGCAACACTATCATCGGTTGGAACACCATCATTCCCTATATCTGCAAGTGACTGTTCTCATGGTGATCTTGGACGTATTACAAATAAAGATATTTTAATTCTAATTAGTTACTCTGGAAATACCTCTGAGCTAAATAATATAATCAAATATGCAAAATTAAATAAGATTCTTTTGATTGGAATTGTTTCTAATAAAGATTCTACACTTTATAAATCTTCAAATATTAAATTATTAATTCCTGATGTGATCGAGTCTGGAGATGGTATTGTTCCTACCTCTAGCACTACTATTCAATTAGCTATGGGTGATGCTTTATCTGTTGCATTAATGAAAAAAAAAAAATTTGGTAAATTAGATTTTAAGAAGGTTCATCCAGCCGGCAATTTAGCCAATAAACTCAAAACAGCTAAAGATTTGATGTTAACAAAAGGTAAAATTCCATTTGTAAATGAAAACGAGCTAATGAAAAAATCTTTAAATATACTAAACAAAAAAAGACTTGGCTTTATAGTTATAATCAATAATCAAGGAGAAAACAAAGGCCTATTCACCGACGGAGATTTAAAAAGATTGATGCAAAAAAAAAGAAAGTTTGAAAATAAAAAAATCAAATTTTTTATGACGAAAAATCCATTTATTGTTGAAGAAGATATGTTAGCATCAGATATATTGTTTCAAATGAATAGAAAAAAAATTACAAATGTTTGTGTTTATAAAAAAGGCAATAAAAGAAAAACTATTGGAGTAATTCATATTCACAACCTTCTAAATAATTTAAAATAACTAACTGATGAAAAAAATTATTCAGTTAATACTTTCATTATCTTTGGTGATAATGGCTATTGTTTTTTATAAAGTTTATTTTAGCTCTAATAATAAATCTCAAGTCTTTAAAGAATTATCAGAGGAAAATTCAGAGATAAATAATCAAGAAGAATCAACATCAGAAATGAGTAATTTAATAAGAAACTTAAGTTATGACGTAACCTTTGACGGAGATAAAAACTATAGTATTACTGCGGATATGAGTGAGCTTACTTATGAAAATAATGTTGAGATTGTTTATATGCAGAAAGTAACTGCAATATTCATTAATGAAAATAATGTTCCTTTAATAATTACTTCAGATAAAGCTACATATAATAATTCGAGTTATGATACAAATTTTAGCGAAAACGTCAGGGTTGAATATATTGATAATCTAATTAATTCAGAAAAATTAGATATTAGCTTTGCAGAAAATATTATTACAATTTATGATAATGTAAAATATCATGGTTCTTCTGGTACATTGAATACGGATAACGTTAAGATAGATTTGATAACTAAAAATATTAATATATATATGGACAATAAAGAAAAAAAAGTTGAAGTAGTCTCAAAATAAATATGTCAAATATAAAAAAATTCAGGATTAAGTATTTCAAAAAAGAAAAATCAATATTAAAACTCGATAAAATATCTCTAAAATTTGATAGAAAAATTATTCTTGATAATCTTAAACTTGAACTAAATGACGGACAAATTTTAGGGTTATTAGGTCCAAACGGTGTAGGTAAATCTACTATTTTTAATATAATTATAGGCATGTTAAATCCGGATTTTGGATCCATTATGATAAATTCCCAAAAAGTAAATAAATATCCAATATATGAAAGAACTTTAAAATTTAAGATAGGCTTTGTTCCACAACATGGTGGTTTTTTTCATGATTTAACAGTCTATGAAAACTTAAAAGCTATTGCAGAAATTACTATTGATAATCAGAGTTATAGAAATGAAAAAATTAATTCTCTAATTTCAAAATTTGAATTAGACCCTATAAGAGATATTAAAGCTGATTTTATATCTGGAGGTCAAAAAAAAAAAATTGGTTATAGCTCTTGCTTTAGTCTCTGACCCTAAAATACTTTTACTTGATGAGCCTTTTGCAGCACTTGACGTAATGACAATCAAAACCCTCCAAGAAATAATAGTTGATCTACAAAGTAATAACAATATATCCGTGATACTGTGTGATCATCAAGCTAGAGATTTACTTGCGTGTGTTGATACAGCTGCAATAATTCATAATGGAAAAGTGGTTGCTCAAGGAACTCCAACAAATCTAATACAAAATATTGATGCAAGAAACGTATATTTTGGAGATTCATTCAAAATTATATAAATTCAAAGATAAATGAAAAATAAAATAAAGATTTCTAAACGCATAAAACCGTTTAACAAAGTTTTAAAGATTGATGGTGATAAAAGTCTATCAATTCGTTGGGCACTGTTAGCTTCACAAGCGAAAGGTAAATCTAAATCATTCAATTTATTAAAGTCAGAAGATGTAATAAATACTTTAAAATGTTTAAAAAAACTTGGATCAAAAATAAAATTTTTTAAAAATTCATGTGAAATAGTAGGACAAGGATTAAATGGGTTTAACTATAATAAAACTGTTTCACTTAATGCTGGAAATTCTGGAACTCTTAGTAGATTAATTTTAGGACTTTTAGTTCATTCAAAAGTTAAGGTAAAAATAAATGGAGACAAAAGTTTATCAAGTAGAGATTTTTTCAGAGTTACTAAGCCTTTAACAAAATTTGGTGCAAATTTTAAAACTAATTCCGGCAAACTTCCAATAATTATTAATGGTACAAAATTTCCAAAACCAATAAAGTATTTTGAAAACAAAGGCTCTGCACAGATTAAAAGCTCAGTAATGTTGGCAGCATTAAATACGCCTGGCACTACGATTATTCGTGCGCGTAAAAGTCGTGATCATACAGAAAAAATGTTCAAGTTTTTAAAGATACCAATGCAACTTAAAGTAACAAAAAATTATGATTACATTAAAATAAAAGGTAAAAAAAAATAAATTCATTCAATTACAATATTCCATCAGATATTAGTTCAGGTTCATTTTTTATAATTCTTACTATTTTATCTAAAAACTCAAAACTACTAATTAAAAATGTTAATATTAATCCTTCCCGAATAGGAATAATTAAAATACTAAAATTAATGGGTGCTAAAATTAAAGTTAAGAATACTAAAATTTATAAGGGTGAAAAAATTGCTGATTTATTTATTATAAGCACTGATCATTTAAAGCCAATAAATTGTCCAACAAATTTAAATAGTTCGGCTATTGACGAATTTTTGTTAATTTTTTTAGTTGCAGCAAAAGCAAAAGGCGTTTCATATTTTAAGAATTTATCTGAACTAAATCAAAAGGAAAGTCCTAGACTTATTTGGGGGGCAAAAATTTTGAATAAATTAGGAATAAAAAATAAAGTAACTTCAAATTCAATTAGAATACACGGAAACCCGAACTTAGTTATAAATAGAAAAATTAAAATTAAAGATTATTTAAAAGATCACAGAGTTTTTATGACTAGTGTTATAGCTGCTCTAATTTTTGGAGGAAAATGGGAAATATACAACAAAGACTCAATAAATACATCTTTTCCCAATTTTTTAAAAAAAATTAAGTATTTAGGAGCCAAATTGAATTAAATTCTTTGTTGATTAAAACTCTAATTTTATCTAAAAGGGCAAAGTTTTTTTTTAAAAAAATAAGAAAGGTAAATAAAAAATAACAATTAATGGAAATATATTCTGATTTAAAAAACCAAGAATCAAAAGAATTCGAAAAATTACTTGATAGCCAATACTCAAAAGTCAAAATAGAAGAAGGAAAAGTCATTTCTTGTACAGTAGTTAAAATTACCGATAAATTTGTATACCTTTCTAAAACAGGTTTAAAACAAGAACCAGTACTAGATAAAAATGAGTTAAAAAGTATTGGTATGTTGGATAAAATAAAAGAAGGTGGTAAAATTTCTGTCCTTCTAGAAAGACTTGAGCATCCTAAAACTGGAGAAATAGTCGTATCAGCAGAAAAAGCTTTAAAACTTGAAGGGTGGAATAAAATTCTAGCTTTATATGAAAAAGAAGAGCCAGTTAATGGTAGAATAATCAGAAGATGTAAAGGTGGGGCTGAAGTCTCTATAAATGAGTTAAATTTAATTGCATTTTTACCTGGTAGTTTAATTTCAGATACACCATTAAAAAATTTTGATCACTTGATTGGGCAAGATTTAACTTTTGCAATAGCAAAATTGGATACTGTGAGGGGTAATGTCGTTCTTTCAAGAAAACAAATCATATCTTCACATAAAGTTGAGGATAAGAAAAAAATAATTGATGCTTATGAAATTGGAACAATTGTAGAGGGTACTTGTAAACAACTTACTTCATTTGGAGCTTTCTTTCGATTAAGTGACTCACTTGATGTTTTATGCCATGCCAGTGAGCTATCATTCTCACACATCTCTCACCCCGACGAAGTTGTATCTGTAGGTGAAGTGAAAAAATTAAAAATAATTGAAAAAAATATGGATAAGCTCCAATTAGGTGTTTCGTTAAAAGCTACAATGCCCAATCCATTTGATGAAATCGATAAATATGAGGTTGGAAAAATTTATAAATCAAAAATTTCAAAAATTACAGATTTTGGTTTTTTTGCTGACATAGATTGTGTTAAAGGTCTTACAGCACTTTGTCATCAATCAGAACTTTCGTATACAAAAAAAAATGTTTCTGCGAAACGGATGTTTTCTGTAGGACAGGAGGTCTCTTTAAAACTGATTGAAGTAGACAAAAACCAAAAAAGACTTGCAGCAAGTTATAAGGCTTGTTTTGAAAATCCATATGACTCTTTTCAAAAGAAATATAAATTAGACGACATTATTGAAGTCAAGGTTGTTGCAAAAAATGAATACTCATTATTTGTTAAAACTGATGATCTTGATTTGGATCTATTTTGTCACTGTAGTAATCTGACTTGGAAAAATAACGGAGAAGAAGAGTTAAATAATTACAAAGTTGGTGATAAAATAAAAGTAAAAATTATTGAAATCAACATTGATCAACAAAAAATTAGAGTAGGCTTAAGAGAAGCTGTAAGTGAAGATCCAATAAACTTTTTCAAAGATAAATCAGTTGGTGATCGAATTACCTGTAAAATAATATCGACTGATAAAAAAAAAGGCTTAGTAGTAAGACCTGTAGGAGCTGAAATGGACTTTATGATTAAGAAATCAGCTATAAGCATAAACGCAAGTGATGCGAGGCCTGAAAGATGGACTGGAGGAGAGTCTGTAGATGTTTGTATAGCCGAAAAATCACTTGAGAATAGAAAAATTGTTTTATCAATAAAACTTCTTGAAGAACAAGATCGCCAAACAGCATTGGAAAAGTTTGGTGCAGAAGGATCAGGAAAAAACTTACCTTTTTCTTCACTATCAGAAGATTTAAAAAAAAAAGATAAAGACAACAACTAAAAAAGATTTTAAATTGGCTATTGTAAAATCAAAGCTTTTAAAACAACTCTCAGATAATTATCCAAATTTTTCAAAAAAAGACCTATCAAAATTTATGGATATAATACTTAAAGAAATTAAGCGAACTTTAAAACGTGGAGAAAGGGTAGAATTAAGAGGATTTGGAGTTTTTTCTTCTAAAATTCAAAAAGCTAGGATTTCAAGAAACCCTAAAACAGCAGAAAAAGTTCATACACCTGAAAAAAAAACAATTCACTTCAAAATGGCTAAAGAGTTGTTTAAAAAATTAAATGATGAGAAAAAATAAAATATTTATTGCTTGTGATAGTGCTAATATTTCTAAAATAAAAAAAATAATCCAAAAAACTAATAGTTCTAAAATTAAGATCGGTTATAAATTCGGTTTAGAGTTCTTGAATTCAAAAAATGGAAGAAATTTTATATCTAAATTAAAAAATAAAATCATATTTGCAGATTTAAAGCTTCATGATATTCCTAATACCTGCGTTTCAGCTATTAAAGCAATCAGAGATTTAAAAATAAATTATTTAACAATACATATTAGTTCAGGTTTGAACGCATTAACTTCTGCAAAAAAAATATCAGGGAAAATTAAACTAATTGGAGTGACAATTTTAACATCACTGGATAATAAATCTCTAAAAGAGATAGGTTTTAATAAAGACGTTAAGAAATTAGTTTTGCACCAAGCTAAGCTAGCCGCTAAAGCTAAATTAGATGCAATTGTTTGTAGTCCATTAGAGGTAAGCATAGTTAAAAAGGTATTTAAAAAAGAAATAATTACCCCAGGTATAAGATTTAATCTAAAAAATGACGATCAAAAAAGAATTTTAACTCCTAAACAAGCATACAAAAATGGTAGTGATTGGCTAGTTATTGGAAGACCAATAACCAAAGGCAATATAAAAAAAAATATTAAAAAATTAATTGATCATTTAAATCAATGATCAAAGGAATTAAAATATGTGGAGTGTCTGACCTCGAGACATTAAAATTTATTATTAATCATCCTTATCCTCCCAAGTATGTTGGCTTCATTACTAATTACAAAAAAAGTAAAAGATTTGTTGAATATGAAAAACTAAAAATATTGTTAAACGTCGAGAAAAAAAATATAAATTTTGTATCGGTTATGGTCAAACCAAGTGATGAATTTTTAAAAAAGATAAAGTATTTAAACTTTGATTATTATCAGCTTTATGATGTAAGTCCCCAAAGAACAAAAAATATAAAAGAAAACAATCAAATAAAAATTATTTCAGCTCTAACAATAAATGAAAAGAAAGACGTTAGTAAATATAAAAGTTATTTAGATATTTCTGAGATTTTATTATTTGATGGTAAAGGCTATGAAAAATCAATTGGATTTAACCATGATCTACTAAAAGATTTACCATCATCTTTGAATAAAATGATTGCGGGGGATATAAAAATAGAAGATGTTTCAAAATTTAAAAATAAAGATTTTATTATTGATATAAGTGGTTCTTTAGAAAATAATGAAGGAAAAAAAGATATTAAAAAAATAGATAATTTATTAAACCTGGTTAAAGAAATATGAAATTAAGAAAAAAAATTCCAGTTATTGATCAAACAGATAAGCTTGGTTTTTGGGGTGGAAAATTTGGTGGAAATTTTTGTGCAGAAACTTTGAAAAAACCTATTGAAGATTTAGAAATTTTATTCAATAAGCTTAAGAACAATAAAAATTTTATTAAAGAAAGAGATAGATATTTTAAGAATTGGATAGGTGTTCCAACAAGGTTTATAAAACTGCATAATCTAACAAATTATGTTGGTGGAGCTCAAATTTGGTCCAAAGTAGTTTCAGATGCAAATGGTGGTGCTCATAAAATTTATAATGCTACTGTTCACTGTTTACTTGCAAAAAAATCAGGTAAAAAATTTGTTATAGGTGACACAGGTGCTGGATATGCAGGTAAAATGTTGAGTATGGCTGCCAAAAAATTTGGATTAAAGTGTAAAATTTTTATGGGTGCTAAAGATATCAAAAGACAACAACCTAATGTAAAAGCAATGAAAAGAAATGGAGCTGAAGTCGTTCCTGTTTACTCAGGAAGTCAGACATTAGTTGATGCAGTTTCTGAATGTATGAGATATTGGGTTGCTAATTGTGAACACGCTCATATGGCAGTCGGATCAACAGTTGGTCCTGCAATATTTATTAAGATATGTGGATGGAGTACAAGCCAGATTTCAAGAGAACTTAAATTCCAAATTATTAATGAGTTTGGTTCAATGCCAAAAAAAATTAAACTTTATAATTGTGTTGGCGGTGGTTCATCTAGTTTTGGGTTTTGGAATGAATTTATGGATTATGACAAAAAGCAAGTTGAGTTTATTGGTGTAGAAGCTGGTGGTCCTGCTAAAAGTAAAAAACATGCAGCACCCCTTACTTATGGTTCGAAGATTGGTATACTTCATGGAGCAGCTCAATATGTAAATCAAAACTCTGATGGTCAAATTGAAGAAACAGAGTCCATTTCAGCTGGTCTTGATTACCCGGGTGTTTCTCCACTTCATTGTTTTTTAAAAGACGTAAAACGAGCACGATATACTGCTGCTAGTGATGAAGATGCGCTCAAAGCTTATACACTAGTTACTAAATATGAAAATTTAAAACCATCTTTAGAACCAAGTCATGCATTTTCTATTGCAATTAAAGAAGCGCGCAAACTTAGCAAAGATACGATAGTAATTGTAAATAGTTGTGGAGATGCTCATAAAGATAAAGCTATTTTAGAAAAAAGATTAGGTAAAAAAAATGCCAAATTTGATTGACCTTGCATTTAAAAATGCAAAGAAAGAAAGAAGACCAGCTCTTTTAACTTACACAGTAGCAGGTGATAATTCAAAAAAAAATTCCTTAGAAATACTTAAATCTATATCTCAATATGCTGATATTTTAGAATTAGGAGTTCCACATAATGCTTTAGTTGCAGATGGAAGCCAAATACAAACAAGTGCCTATAGAGCAATTAAGAATGGAATAAAATTAAAAAATATTTTTCAAATAGTTAAAAATTTTAAAAGAAATAAAAATCAAAAACCAATAATATTAATGGGCTATTACAACATGGTTTATCAATTTGGTGAAAATAATTTTTTGAATATGTGTAAAAAAGTAGGTGTTGATGGTTTAATTTTAGTAGATCTACCCTGGCCTGAAAATAAAAAATTTTCTAATAAATGTAAAAAAAAATCAATCTATTTTATTCAACTTTTATCACCAACAACTACTAAGAAAAGACTAAAAAAAATTATTAAAGACTCTCATCCTATGAATTATTTTATATCAATGCTTTCTACTACGGGTGGTAAATTAAAAGTTTCTGCTAAAGAAATACTCTCTAATTATAATAAGATAAAAAAAATTGATCCTAAAAAGAATGTTGTAATTGGATTTGGAATTACAGAAAAAACGATAAAATCACTCAAAAAGGCAGATGGTTTAGTCGTCGGAAGCGCCATTTGTAGAGAAATAACAAATTCAATTAAAAAGAGACAAAATCTGGTCACAAATGTTACTAATGTAGTAAAAAGGTTAAAAAATAAAATAAAATGAATTGGATAACAAAAATTATTAAAGCTGGTGAAAAAATTAAAACGGCTATTCACAAAAGAGCTACAAAAGAAGATGTAGCTAATAGTGATTGGACATCATGCTGTAAAGGTCCAATCTTAAAAAAAGATTTAGAGGAAAACCTCTGGGTATGTCCTGATTGTAATAAACATCATCGAATAAAACCAAAACAGAGATTTGATATTTTCTTTGGCAAAAATAATTATGAAATCTTTAAAACACCAATTCCAAAAGATGATCCCTTAGATTGGACAGATACAAAATCTTATAAAGACAGATTAAAAAGTGCTAGAAAAAAAACTGGAATGGATTGTGGTATGATGGTTGTTTCAGGTTTAATAAATGACATCAAGATTACGGCAGTTGCATCGGATTTTGAGTTTTTAGGAGGTTCTATGGCAGCGGCTGAGGGTGAGGCATTTTTATATGGCATTCAATATGCTATAGAAAATAAAACTCCATTTGTTTGTTTTAGTTCAGGTGGAGGAATGAGAATGATGGAGCATTCCTTACCAAATATGGTTAGAACAACAATAGCAATTAATGAACTTAAAAAAAATAATCTTCCTTACCTGGTATGTTTAACAGACCCAACTGCAGGTGGAATTACAGCTTCATATGCTATGTTGGGTGACTTACATATTGCAGAGTCAGACCATGCTTTAATTGCTTTTGCAGGTGCTCGTGTTATTCAAGGCACTGTAAAAGAAAGCTTACCTGAAAATTTCCAAAAAAGCTCGTATGTGCAAAAAACTGGGTTTGTAGATTTAATTGTTGATAGAAAAGATCTTCATGAAAAAATTGGAATTTTAATTTCAATTTTATTAAAGAAAAATCCTGTTATAAGCACTGAAGAAAATGAAACTTCAGAAAATTCTCCA
>MDSW01021193.1_pt1 | contig 12805 bp, 10 predicted proteins | sample 811171 | NCBI WGS metagenome assembly MDSW01 (sample SAMN05326641, study PRJNA326480) | marine metagenome | isolation source: seawater | place: Atlantic Ocean: North West | collected 2012 | reverse complement strand
CTTTTTTTTTAACATCTGATTTGATTTGGTAGCGAGGGGCGGAGTCGAACCGCCGACCCCAGGCTTATGAGTCCTGTGCTCTAACCAACTGAGCTACCTCGCCACAATTATTGTTGTCTTATAATACTTTTATTTTTTGATGCAATCAACATTTTGATAAAGTCAAAACTTAGTAGGTCTTAATCATTAACTTACTTTTTAGTGCTATTGGATATTTTATTTACTTTATCAATAACTGCAGAACTTATTATTTTTGCTCCTGCCTCACCAAGATGAAGTCCATCATAATACAAAAATTTTTTATTTTCATATATCTTACATTTTTTGATTTGAGTATTTGGACACAAAAGATTTTTAGGATAAATTTTATACAAGTTCGGATGATTAATTTGATCTAAAATTTTAAAACTTCTCATGCTTCTCTCATCATATTTATCAATATCAAAAGTAATTGGATTTTCTGTTAAATAATTATGGAAAAAAGTTTCTTGTTTTTTGGATTTAAAACTTTCGATCTTTAAAAAGAGTTTTTTTTGTAAATCAAAGTCTAATTCAGGTATCGGATATATTAATATTACATTTACGTTATTATTTAAAAGTTCATTAATTGACTCTATAATTGTTGAATTAATATCTTTGTTTGGGTCTATTGATCTAAATTTATACCACCAGTTTTTTGACTCATTTACTTTTGTTACAAAAGTATTGTTAAGATAAAGGTTTAAGTTACCTCCAAGGATTACGATATTGTCTTCATCTTTGTTTAGTAAACCTCTGATTTTAGTATGGAAATCATTTGAACAATCTTTGTTAATTTCTCCATTTGATCTTTTAATTCTATTAAACCCAGGAAGATAATAACAGCCTGACTGTACTAAAGTTACAAAATTATATTGTCTTTCAATTAATTCATCTTTAAGCAAATGTGAAAATGCACCTATAGTGCTATCACCAACTAAGTATACTTTTTTATTATTAGAATTTCCAAAACTACAAAAATTGTCATTTCTGTCGAAACATACTCCCTTTTCATCCTTTAGTTTAAGGCGTGGCGCTATGTCAAATAATTCTAATAATTGTTTGTCAGTTATTCTATTAATAAAACCCTTTTTGTTGATAACAACAGTACTTAATAAAATTATAATTAAAATAAAAGTCGAGGTAATATACCAAAAAAATTTGGTTGAAATAATTTTCTTATTTCTAAAACTTTTTTCTACAAGAAAGTAACTGACTATAGATAGAATAATGCAAATTAAAATTAATTCTAATTTATCTTGATTATCTAAACTTAATAGGCTTCTTTCACGTTTAAAAGCAAAAATTGGAAAGTGCCACATATATAATGAGTATGAGATTAATCCAACGCCTACAAAAGCTTTGGAGGACAATATTTTAGTTATTAAATCATTTGTGTTCGCAAACCATATAATTAATGAAACTCCTATAACTGGTATTAATGTTCTAATTGAAGGATGAGGCATTCCATCATAAAAAAAAATTACTGAAAAAAGAATTAGCATAAGGCCAACAAAAGGTAGAGATTTATTCAATAATTGATTTTCAGATCTTTTACCTGTGTTTATTTCTATATAAGCCAATATAGATCCAGTTGTAAGTTCCCACATTCTAGAATGCAAAAAATAAAAATTTTGAGATGAAAAATTTTTTGAACCTAATTCAGCTAAAATTAGACTTATTATAAAAATAGTAAAAAAGACTTTGAGTAAATTAATTTTTAATAATCTTAAAATAAGAACAACAGAAATTGGAAATATAATATAAAATTGTTCTTCGACAGAAAGGGACCATGTGTGTAAAAATGGTTTTAATAGACTATTTTCATTGCCATATTCCAAGCCAGAAAAATGGAAATAATGATTTGAGTTAAACCCCAGAGAAAATAAAACTGACTCAGAAAATTGAACAAAATTAATTGGTGTAAGATACTTCCAGGCTAACGGAAAAGAAGCCAAAATAATAACAAAAAGTATTGGCAATAATCTTCTTGCTCGTCTCTCATAAAAATATCTAAATGAAAAATTACTATTTGTATTTATTTCTTTAAGAATTAAAGAAGTAATTAAATAACCAGATATAACAAAAAATATGTCTACACCAACATACCCACCATTTAAAAAAAGCTGATCTGAGAAGACAAATTGTGCATGATAAACTATAACAGATAAAACAGCTATTGCCCTAAGACCATCTATTTCAGGTCTGTATTGAATTTTCACTAAAATTTCCTCCTTAATTTTTAATAGTTAAGACCGGACCAATTAGTAGATCTATTGGACAAGCTATCAACAGCGAAACAATATTTGGAGAATCTTATTCTCTGAAAAGGAAATAACTTCGTTAAGTCGTCTAAATTTTTTTTGATTGAAGTTTTTATTTCAACTATCGTATTATTGTCTTTATAAGTACAACTACTTTTATAGTTTTCGTATACAAGACTTTTATCAATAGAAATTCTAACATCGTCGATTATTAAATAGTCTCTCTCATACGTTACATAAAAGTTTGGCAAACAAACTCCATATTGGTTGTCAAAAATTCCTGTTTTTTTATAGTTATCAAAACTTTTTTTATTTATTATTTTTCTGGTTTTGTACCTGCCTTCAATTGCTGAATTTTTTACTTCTAGATAAAAATTTTTGTCATCTCCATTAAGATATCTGCGAATTCTTATTTTTTTTCTAGGAACTAAACCTTCAATTGAGTCATTGTACATATCTAAGTTTAAATTATCGAAATAAAGACTTTTTATAGTTCTTGATTCATGCATTTTCTTTGCTGAATTTTTATTTAAAAAATTCTTAAAATCAATTAGATTTTCTGTTTTAATATAAAGTTTATCTTCAATTCTAAAACTCATTTTTATTTAACCCTCAACTTCATAAAGTTTTATTTTTTTTTAGAATTTTTGAAAATTGATCAATCTCAGATTCATTGTAATAATCATTACATTCCATATTCTCTATTTCTATAAAACCACCATTAAATTCTTGTTTTTTATTATAAGCAGCAACACACGTTTTTAATTTTTTAAAATTAGCTGATTTAAGTTTTACTATTGAACTATCTTTAGAGGCTATACCAATATTTGTATCTTCTGCTATTATCTTGTCCAATGTCAAAAAAGATTTTTCTCCTACTGATAAAGCTTTATCACCACAATTAGATAGGTTTAGATATTTTAATTCATAAATACCTGCAGAAAAATCTACACAGTCATTTTTTGAAGACGACACATTAATATTTTCAATACTTAACTCAGAAAAATCAATGTCCAATCCGTCACTTAATGAGTTTTTGATATTGATATCTTTTAATCTGCCTTTAACGTTAATTAAATTTAAAGAATCTTCACAGCTTGAATTGCTTGCATTTATAGAAATATTTCTTACTTCTAAATTTACTAGAGACAAACATCCTGTTAGGCCACTTATATTAATTGGAAAATTTTTTAAATTTTTTGTACTGTCCTCAGTTATCTTTTTTCCATAATAGTTTATTGTAAGGTTTTCTAAAACTCCACCGATTATATATAATCTAGAGTCTATTTTATTTTGATATACATCTACTATATCTTCATTTTGACTAATTTTAATATCCACACCATTATCAAAAAAAATAGTTGAATTTTTAATTTTTAATTCGTTGTATTTGTTTTGTTTAATTATGTTTTTAAAATTTAAATTTCTTCCAAGATATTGATAAACTTTATCATCAATAATAAGCTCGCCTTCTAACAAATTGGATAGATTTTCTTTAGAAAACACATAATCTGTACATTCGTTTAAATAAATTTTACATCTTTGAAGTTGTCCATTTTTCGAATTGTGCTTAACAAGATAAACATTTGGATCAATTTCATTTAGAGTGTCATTAAATTTGGTTAAAATACTATTTATAGGTTTAAATTTATTGTGTTCTATTAGTTCTTTGTCTTTTATGTTTATATAATTTGCCTTAAGTTTATTGAGATTAATTATGATTTTATTTATTTTTATATCTAAATATTTTTCAGACAAATTTAACCCTGAATTATTTGTTTCTTTTAACAATTCTTTAATATCAAGTGTATTAAGTTTTTTCTCTAATTCTGAAAAAGCTTCAAAAAAATTTTCAGACATTGGCAATCTATAAATTACTGTAGTAGTTGAAGGTGAAAATCCATCAATGTCTGGGTTAGAGTCATAGTTAATTGGCTCAAAATAATTCTCTATTGAATTCCAGTAGAACTTTCTGTTACTTGAGCTTAAGGCATGTTGACTATTAGTGGATTGCATTAATAAATTATAAACGTTCAATTTTAAAATATTTTTATAATCGAAAAAACCTAACAATTGATTGTCTAAATCATAATCAAAAAATTGAAAGTTATTTTTATCATCTTGAAATTTGTTAGAATAGTATAGATAAATAAGGTTTAGATTACTGAGTGAATTATAAGAAATTTCTTTATGAACTTCGCTTTTGTTAATTATCTCGGCATTTGTTTGCTTTGCCAACATAGTTTTAATACTTTTACTTCTCAATATTGGCATTCCTACGTCCCAATTGCTCAATTGGTTACTGGGTATATTTTCTACAAGTTTGAAAAAAAATTTTTGATCTCCTTCTAAAATAGGTCCTTCTCTTCTATTATTGAATTCTAATAATTCTTTAGCTGCCTTTTCTTGAAACAACATAACTGAAACTGCTTGATTAATTCTTGCTTCAACCTTTATAGATCTCGGAGCTAAATAATTTAAACTTCTTAATAACTCACTTTGAATTATTACATCTTCGAGGACTCCTCTTGTGTCGGGTTTGAATAGTTTAAATCTTGTTATACCTCTTATATTTCCATTATTTAAATGAATGTCTAAACTTTGGAGGATTGAGTTATCATGTAGTGCTATATGGTCTTTAGCATCTCCGCTATGTCTGATTCTGCCTGAAAAAATACACTTGGTATCGTCTTCGTAAGTAACTGAAATAGTCGCATCAAATCTTTGCCTATATTCATTTGGTGTAAATCTAAACCTATTAGTTATTATTCTTATACTATTAACTGTCCATCTCCTGTAATTGTGAGTATCAACTTCAATTTTTTTGATTTTAAGATTATCTACATCTTTTATATATTGACTACTTATTTTAAAATTACAGCCAGTAGATGTGTTAGTTATTTTGTTGTTTGAAAACGATTTTGAGCTAAGTGCTAAAAAAAATACTAAAAAAAATAAGATTTTTTTCATAATCTCAATTTAAGATTACATTAATTTTTTCTATATTCTTTTGTTTATCCAATTTATCTTTAAAATCTTTTAGTTCTTTTTTATTATTAAAGCTCATTCTATAAACAAACTCATCGTTAGTCTTGTCATTTAACAAATTTACCAAATGCTCACTTTTTTCAATATAATCAATTCTTTGTTTTGCAGAAATTTCTATAGTATTGCTTGTATTACCCTCATTGAAAGACATGCTGTAAAAAGAAGTACCAAATTTATTAGTCAATTTTTGTACAATTTTCACTAAAACAATTATAACTACTGTTGCTAAAACTAATTGAATTGCCCATTTAGTTCTTACACTCATTGCTATTCCGATAGTTATCAAATCAAAATACATAATCAATTCAAGAGCGCTCTTAACAGGATGTCTAAATCTAACTATTGAAAGTGCTCCAATCATACCAAGTGATAATGCAATATTTCCAGATATTGTTTTTGTAATGACATAAGTAATAACTGGTAGAATCATGAAAGCTACGGTTTGCGCGTGTGAACGTGCCCAAGCTTGTCCAGTTAAACTTAAAGAAAATCTTAAAATTAGGCCGCTAGAAACTAATAATAATAATGGTTTTAATTCATCCACGATATAATCTTATATCCTTTTTTCGTTATAAATATCAACATCAAATTATTTGAACATACTTTCTAAAGTTTTTATTGGTATTTCTATGTCACCTGATTGGTCATTCGCCAAAATTGTTTCAGCTTTAACTGATATTTTTTCATATTTAAGATTATTAGTAATTGAAACATTTTCAATTATCTCTCCAGTCGTATCTGACTGAAGTTCAATAACTCTTGTATTGGGTTTACAAAATACTATATTTGCAAATCCGGCTCCATGAAGACCAACAATACATTCAGCATTGTTAAAAAGTTTTACTTGATCAATAAAATCAAGGTTGCCTAAAGTAACAAAACTAAATCCCTCTTTTTTCAAAAATTCTTTCACTTTAACCTCATTTAAAATTTTTCTTCTATGTTGATGGCCTGATTTGGCATCTGATCTATCAATATATATTTTCTTAGGTAAATTTAATGTTGTATCAAATTTATCTTTTAAAAAACTTTCTCGCAAAAATTGTATAATCCAATAAGGAATGCTTAAAGAGTCTTTATCGGGATCATTAAGAAAGTTGTAAGGATGATCAGTACAAAAGATTTTTTTAGCATACAAGTGCCTAACAGATATGCTTGATAAAATTTTTTCTTTTGGAATTTTTAAAATTTCTATTGTTTCAATTTGAAACTTTTCTTTCGCATCTGGAAATAAAAAAAAATCTATTTCCCTTAAGTCTGTAATTTTTTTTAAAATAGCTAATCTAGGAAGAACATCAAAAAGCCAATGCCAGTAATTTGAATTACCTCCTCCACCAGTAAGTAGAGAAAAAACAGTCCCATTTAACTTTTTCTTTACTCTTGGAGTTCCTTTTTCAAAAACAATATTTTGCTCACATTCTACATTCACATTTTTTCTATATTGAAAAGATGCACCCTCTAGTATTTGGTTTTTACATATAATGGCAGTATCATTTATTGTATCGGTATAAAGTCTAGATTTTTTAGCAATAAATATTTTATAAGATATGTCCTTTTTAAAGATAACACTTTTGATTTTAATATCTTCATTATTGATATTTACTTTACCCTTAATTTTGCCATATATAATTTTAAATATTCCATAAAAAATTAATTTAAAAATATTTTGTAGTTTTTTTTTTATAAATAGCATTTTGCTTGATATTAACATAATATATCAATATTGCTTATATTAAATTTAGTAAACGTAAATTATGTCTGTAAAAAAATTATTCTATAAGTTTACGAACGCAAAAAAATACAAGGAACATAAAAATAATCTAAATAATCAAAAAAAGATTAATTTTTTAAAGTCTGGTTTTGAGTCACAAATATCAAATATCCATAAAAAAATTCGTACAAAAAAAGATCTATCATTTTTACATTCTGGTCATTTGGGTGATATAATAAATGCATTGCCTGTAATCAAAGAATTAGCAAAAACGCATAAATGCAAGTTCTATATTCAAGCAAAGAAACCATTGCCTGAAAAAACTTTGGGATATAAAAATCCAAAAGACTATGTGTTTATGTCAGATAAAATGGTAGATATGGTTCTTCCTTTATTAAAAAACCAAGAATATATCCACAAGGTAGATATATATAATAGTGAGGAAATAGATATTGATTTAGATCTTTTCAGAAAGATCCCTATGAACTTTAATTTAGATGAAGTCAGATGGTACTTTCAATTAACCGGTATACAAACAGATCTTTCAAAACCTTACATAGCTGTAGAACCAAGTAAAAAAGTTCAAAATAAAGTAGTTATTATGAGAAGCACAAGAAGAAAAAATATTTTTATAAATTACAAATTTTTAAAAAAATATAAAGATTTACTGTTTTTAGGTCTTCAAGAAGAATATGAAGATCTTAGAAAAGAGGTTCCTCACTTAGAATTCTATGACTGTAAAGATTTTTTAGAAACCGCAGAAATTATAAAAGCAGGAAAATTTTTTCTTGGTAACTCCTCTTTTGGTTTTACTATAGCGGAAGGATTAAAAGTTCCAAGATTAATGGAGTCATACCCTGACTTTCCTATGATTTATCCAAATGGAAATCATGGTTATGACTTTTACTTTCAAGACCATTTGGAAAAATGGTTTGATTTTCTCTATAATCTCAGAAAATAATTAAGTTTTTTTAAAGCTTAAAAGCGTCTTTACAACAAAAGATATTTCTTTTCTTTTTAAGCTTGTAAAAAAAGGTAAGCAAATAACATTTTTTGATAACTTATTTGAATTTTTTAAATGTGAAGTTTTAAATTTATTATAGATAGGAAGACGACCAGGAGAGTAAAAACCATTTCGTGTTTCTACTCCTTTGGTTTTCATCTTTTTAATAAGATTATCACGCTTAGGAAAAAATCTTGGATTCAAAACAATGGCAAACGTCCAAACAACAGGTTTAATATTTTTAGAAAATTTTTGAAGTTTTAGACCCTCAACATTTTTTAATAAATTTTTATATGTATTATATATTGTTTTCCTTTTGTTTATTATTTTTGAAAATTTTTGTAATTGAGCATAACCAATAGCTGCTTGAACATTTGTTAATCTAAAGTTGTGGCCAGGAAAATGATGAAAATATCTAGTAACTTTCACACCGTGATTTCTGTACGCTTTTAATTTATCTGTAAAAATTTTATTTTTTTTAGTAACTATCATACCACCTTCACCTGTAGTAATTGTTTTTGTTGCTTGAAAGCTAAATGTGCCAATATCTGCTATTCCGCCAGATTGTCTACCTTCGTATTTTGAACCAAAAGACTCTGCACTATCCTCAAGTACTGGTATATTTTTTTTCTTTGCAATTTTAATTATTGAATTTAGATCGCACATATTTCCGTAAGTGTGAATTACTACAATTAATTTTGTTTTAGAATTAATTTTTTTCTTAATATTTTCAGCTGTAACACAAAAAGTTTCTGGATCTACATCTGCAAAAACTGGTTTTATTCCCATCTGAAGTGCTATATTTGCAGCTGCCATATATCCAAAACCTGGTACGATTATTTCATCACCTCTTTTCAATCCCATTGCTAAATAGACTAAGTGCAAAGCAGTGGTCCCATTTGTTACCGAAATAGCAAATCTTGAGCTTACGTAACTACAAAATCTCTTTTCAAAATTTTTTATAAAACTACCATCAGATATCCAGGTAGATTTTAAAGCTTGTCTTACGTATTTTTCCTCATTGCCGTGATAATTTGGTTTAGCCCAGGGTATCATGTTTTTTTTTATTATTTTTTACGAAAATAATATTATATTATATCTATCAATCTTGTATATAGTCTTATTTGAATTACACTTAGATATTTAAAATGGGCAAAATTCTAACAGAAATCTCCGAAGCTGAATTATTAGACAAAATAAGTATTTTAGAAATTAAGCTTAAAGAGATTAAAGATCCAGATCTTCTTAAACAAGTTGATAAAGAATATAAAATATTAATTAATATTAAGAACGACAATTTAAATCTAACTAAAGAAGTAGAGGACCTCTTTTTAAAATTAAAAAATACTAATGCAAAAATTTGGCAGATAGAAAATGAAAAAAGATTATGTGAAAAAAATTCATCTTTTGGAGAAAAATTCATAAAGCTTTCAAGGGATGAGTTCTATGCTAATGATGAAAGAGCTAAAATTAAATCAAAAATAAATAATATTTTAAACTCTAATATAAAAGAGGTAAAACAACACACAAAATATTAATAATATGTCAAAAGAGAATAATTTCATATCCTATTTAAAAAAATGTAAAATTTGTGGGAATACGGATCTTAAAAAAGTTATTAAACTTGATGAGCAATTTATTTCTGCTGCTTTTGTCAAATCAAATAAAAATAATGACTTGAGTGAGATTAAAACACCTTTATCTCTTGTGCTGTGTGATACAACCAAAAATAAAAATTGTTGTGGGTTACTTCAACTTTTAGAGATTACGAAACCTGATCTACTTTACAAAGAATACTTTTATAGATCGGCAACTAGCGATACAATGCGTTTTGATCTTAAAAATGTTGTGGATCAAGTAACTAAAATAGCTCAGCCAAATAAAAGTGACATTATAGTCGATATAGGTTCAAACGATTGTACGTTACTTAATTTTTACAATAAAGAATACATACTAGTTGGATTTGAGCCTGCAAAAAATATCAAATTTATAGATGAGGGCAAAGATATCAAAATTTTTTCAGACTATTTCAATTCAAAAAAATTTCTTAAAAGCTTCCAAAAAAAAGCAAAAATTATTACCTCATGTGCAATGTTTTATGACTTAGCTGATCCGATAAAATTTGTTAAAGAAATAGATGAAATACTTGATGAAAATGGAGTTTGGTGTTGTCAAATTAGTTACTTAGTTTCAATGCTTAAATACAATAATTTTTATGATATTTGTCATGAACATTTATCCTACTATTCAATTGAAACTTTTGAAAGATTGTTAAATGACACTAACTTAAAGTGCTTTTTTGCCGAAACTAATGACGTAAATGGCGGAAGCATAAGATTATTTATTTGTAAGAAAAGCAATAAGAATTTTAGTAAAGATGAATATTTAAATAAAATTAATGATTTAAAGGATGAAGAAAAAAAATATAAACTTAAAGAAGCAAAAACTTTTATAAATTTTCAAGATAGTATTACTCAAATAAAAAATAAAACTAATGATTTTGTAAATCAAATCATAGATTCGAATAACAAAGTTTTTGGTTTGGGTGCAAGCACTAAAGGAAATGTTTTGTTACAACATTTTGGTCTTAATAAAACAAAAATTCCATTCATTAGTGAAAGAAATCCAGAGAAGGTAGGTTTAAGATGTTTGGGTTCTGATATTGAGTTAGTATCGGAAGATAAAGCAAGAGAAATGAAGCCTAAAGCATTTGTTGTATTACCCTGGAATTTTAAAGATGAAATTGTTAAAAGAGAAAAAGATTATTTAGATAAGGGTGGACAATTAATGTTTGCTATGCCATATCCTCACATTGTTACAAAAAATGGTGAAACAAAACTATAATTTTAGGATCAAAAATTGATAAATAATTCATCAAAAAAATATCTTCAAAGACTTATTTCAAAACAAAGTCCGAAAAAACCTTCTTATAACAAGTATCCATTGGTATCTAATCCATTTACAACACAGGATTTGATGTCAGGTATTGAAACTATATTAAATGGAAGAATTACCATGTCTCAAATTACTAAAAGATTTGAAAGAGAATTTGCTAAATACATAGGAGCTAAATACGCTTTAATGGTAAATTCTGGATCATCAGCAAATTTATTAGCTTTATTCTCCCTAGTTAATCCTAAAAGTAAAAAAAAATTAAAATATGGAGATGAATGTATCATACCTTCAATTTGTTGGTCGACATCTTTATGGCCTATAGTGCAGGCTGGTCTTAAACCAAGATTTGTTGATGTGAGCTTAAATACCTTTAACATAGATATTAATAAATTAAAAAAAAAAATAAACAAAAAAACTAAAGCTATCTTGGCAGTTCATGTTTTAGGAAACTCAACAAATATGATTGAATTAAAAAAAATAATAAAAAAAAATAAACTTATTTTAATTGAGGACACTTGCGAGTCACTCGGTTCAAAATACGGTTCAAAATACTTAGGAACATTTGGAAGGTTTGGCACATATTCTTTTTTTGTTTCACACCAAATATCTGCTGGAGAAGGTGGAATGATTGTTTGTAACGATTACAATGATTTTAAAATAATTAATAGTTTAAGAGCACATGGTTGGGATAGAGGTTTAAGAAAAAACGATAATAATAATTTCAATTTTGTTAACTCAGGATTCAATCTAAGGCCATTAGATGTAACCGCAGCTATTGGCTATAATCAATTTAAAAGATTAAACCAAATGATTAAAATAAGAGCTTTCAATAGAAAAAAAATTATTAATGAAATTAAAAAATCAGCAAATTGGGAAAGTCAAATAGAGTTTTTAAAACCTAATAAAAATATTAAGCCAAGTTGGTTTGGTCTACCCATTTTAATAAACAAAAGATTTCTTAAAAAAAAGAGGAAATATTTGAATTTCCTTAATAAAAACGGAATAGAAACAAGACCGATAATAAGTGGCAATTTTTTAAATCAACCTAGTATTAAATTATATAATTTAAATAAAAGAAAAGAATATTTTAAAAATGCTCAAGAAATAGAGGAAAGAGGCTTTTTTATTGGTTTACATACTGAAAAAATAAATCAAAAAACAGTCAAATTTTTAACAAACAAATTATTAAAAATTAAAAATATATGACAAAAAAAACTGCATTAATAACTGGGGTAACAGGTCAAGATGGTTCTTACCTTACAGACTTTCTTCTGCAGAAAAATTATAGAGTTATAGGTGTAAAAAGAAGATCCTCAAGTTTTAATACAAAGAGAATTGATCACGTTTATAATGATGTTAAACAAACTAAAAATTTTGTTCCGTATTATGGTGATTTAACTGATTCAAGTAACCTGTTAAGAATTATACAGGCTACAAAACCTGATGAGATTTATAATTTAGGTGCACAGTCACACGTGCATACAAGTTTTGAGATACCGGAGTACTCTGCAAATTCAGATGCTCTTGGCACACTAAGAATATTGGAAGCAATAAGAATTTTAAAATTGCAAAAAAAGACAAAGTTTTATCAGGCATCTACATCTGAAATATTTGGAAATACAGATATTCCTCAGAATGAAAAAACTCCATTCAGACCAAGAAGTCCTTATGCTATTTCAAAACTTTACGCTTATTGGACGACTGTTAATTACCGTGAAGCTTATAAAATTTTTGCAGTTAATGGAATACTGTTTAATCATGAGGGTCCAAGAAGAGGTGAAACTTTTGTTTCTAGAAAAATAACTAGAGCTGTTACAGAAATTTATAGAAATAAAAGAAAATTTTTTACTTTAGGAAACTTAAATG
>MDSW01120097.1_pt1 | contig 12808 bp, 10 predicted proteins | sample 811171 | NCBI WGS metagenome assembly MDSW01 (sample SAMN05326641, study PRJNA326480) | marine metagenome | isolation source: seawater | place: Atlantic Ocean: North West | collected 2012 | reverse complement strand
TTCTTTTAAATCAGCTGGAATATCTACATATTCAAATTCTGCTCCAAGTTTTTCATCTTTCCATATAACTGCTTTCATTTTAACTAAATCTACAATACCTTTTAGAGAAGCTTCCATACCAACTGGAATTTGCATTACAAGTGGTTTTGCACCTAGTCTATCTTTGATCATTTCTACGCAATTAAAAAAATCAGCTCCTGTTCTGTCTAATTTATTTACAAAACAAATTCTCGGCACTTTATATTTGTCAGCTTGTCTCCATACAGTTTCTGATTGAGGTTCAACTCCAGCGACTCCATCAAAAACGGCAACAGCTCCGTCTAGTACTTTTAAGGATCTTTCAACTTCTATGGTAAAATCAACGTGTCCAGGCGTATCAATAATATTAATTCTATGCTCTCTCCAAAAACAAGTCGTAGCCGCTGAGGTGATTGTAATCCCTCTTTCCTGTTCTTGTTCCATCCAATCCATTGTTGCTGCTCCATCATGAACTTCACCAATTTTGTGACTTTTTCCAGTGTAATATAAAATTCTTTCTGTGGTAGTAGTTTTGCCCGCATCAATATGCGCCATGATGCCAATGTTTCTATATTTTTCTAAAGTATGTGTTCTGGGCATAATATTACCATCTAAAGTGTGCAAAAGCTTTATTTGACTCTGCCATCTTATGTGTGTCTTCCCTTTTTTTAACTGCGGATCCTTTATTTTGTGAAGCATCCATTAGTTCATAGAATAGTTTCTCTGCCATTGTTTTGTTTTTTCTTTTTCTTGATGCATCTAAAATCCACCTTAGTGCTAGAGCTTGTGATCTATTAACTTTAACTTCTACTGGAACTTGATATGTTGCTCCACCTACTCTTCTTGATCTTACTTCTAAATTTGGTCTAACATTACTTATTGCGGTATTAAATATTTTTAGTGGATCTTGATTTTTTGTTTTCATTTTTTCTAAAGCAGAATATAAAATTCTTTCTGCTACTGATCTCTTACCGTCGTACATAATGGAATTAATAAATTTTGAAATTACTTGAGATCCGTATTTTGGATCAGGGTAATTTTTTCTTTTTGGTGCTCTTCTTTTTCTAGACATTGTATATTATTTATTTTGGTTTTTTTGCTCCGTACAAAGATCGTCTTTTTTTTCTTGCGGTAACTCCTTGGGCATCAAGATTTCCTCTGAGAATATGATATCTAACACCTGGTAAATCTTTTACTCTACCCCCCCTTATCAATACAACAGAGTGTTCTTGTAAATTATGTCCCTCACCTGGTATGTATGCTGTTACTTCAAAACCATTAGACAATCTTACTCTAGCAACTTTTCTTAAAGCTGAATTTGGTTTTTTTGGTGTAGTCGTATAAACTTTTATACACACACCTCTCTTAATAGGTTGTTTCTCTAGGGCAGGAACCTTGTTTCTGGATTGAGGTCGAACCCTTGGCTTTCTCAATAATTGACTTATCGTTGGCATAATTTTTTAAATTTAAATTAAGATAGAAGAAAGTAGGTATGTTACTTCTTTAATTTTTAGTTATTGTTTAAGGCCAAAATAACCTTACTTTTAACTATCAAAATTGCGCTAAACTAACATTGAAGCGCAAAAAGTCAATGATTAATGGGGCAAAAAAAGACAATAACAATAAGGGTTTTAGTCTAAGATTTGCTTTCTGACTGTTCGATTTCCAACTGTTTTTTTTCTAATTGGTCTATTCTAATTTTGTCTTGTTCTTCAGCAAGTTTATTGAGTTTATTTTTAGTAAATCCTGTCCCTGCTGGTATTAATCTTCCAACAATTACATTTTCTTTTAATCCTTCTAAGCTATCAATTTTGCCTTTTATTGCGGAATCAGTAAGAACTCTTGTTGTTTCTTGAAATGACGCAGCAGATATAAAAGAATTTGTTTGTAAAGATGCTTTCGTTATACCTAGTAATATTCTGTCCCCACTAGCTGTCTTTTTGTTATCTTTTTTTAATTCGTTATTAATTTCGTCAAGTTTTATTTTGTCTATTAATTCACCAACTAATAGTTTTGATTCACCAGAGTCTTTAATTTCAATTTTTTTTAACATTTGACGTACTATAGTTTCGATATGTTTATCGTTGATTACAACGCCTTGCATTCTATAGACTTCTTGGACTTCACTAACAAAGTACTCTGTTAAAGCCTCAACTCCTAAAATTCTTAAAATATCATGTGGTGCCGGACTACCATCTAACAAATATTCTCCTTTTTTAATTTTTTCACCTTCATTAAAATTTATGTGCTTACCTTTTGGTATCAAATAATTTGAGGAAGTACCTTTTGCTGTAACTATAGATATTTTTTGTTTACCTCTTACTTCTTTTCCTAGTTGAATTGTTCCATCATTTTCAGCAATGATAGCGCTATCTTTTGGTCGTCTTGCTTCAAATAATTCTGCCACTCTTGGTAATCCACCTGTTATATCTTTAGTTTTTGATGTTTCTTTTGGTAACCTTGCTAATATATCGCCTGCAGATATTTTTTGACCATCTTTAATTGACAAGATTGAATCGGGAACGAGATAGTATCTGGCTTCATTTCCATCAGCTTTTTTTATTACTTCACCATCAGAATTCCTTAAAGTAATTCTTGGTTTTAAATCAGAATTTTTTGATTGCGATCTCCAATCAAGTACAGATTTAACTGATATACCGGTTGCGTTATCTACAGTTTCAGCCAATGAGACACCTTCAACTAAGTCCATATAATTTGCAATACCATTAGTTTCGGCAATCACTGGTAATGTGTAAGGGTCCCACTCACTTATTTTTTTTCCTTTAGAAACTTTATCTCCATGCTGAAAATAAATTTTTGCTCCATAAGGAATTTTATATAATGCAAGTTGTCTTCCGTTATCATCTTCTAAAGATAATTGCGTACTTCTACCCATTACAATTGTGTTATTTTTTGAATCTTTAATTAAATTTTTATTATTTATTTTTAAAATACCCTCGTTAACTGAAATGACGGATGACTCCTCTTTAATCTGAGCAGTACCACCAACGTGAAAAGTTCTCATAGTTAATTGAGTACCCGGCTCACCAATTGATTGGGCTGCTATCATCCCTATTGCTTCACCAATACTTACTAGTTTCCCACGAGCCAAATCTCTTCCATAACAAGTTTGGCAAACACCTTTTTTAGCTTCGCATGTAATTACAGAATAAACATTTATAGACTTAACTCCAGCAAGGTCTATTAATTCACAATCTAGTTCATCAATTAATTTCTTTTTTTTGACGATAGTTTCGCCAGTTATTGGATGTTTTACATCATGAGAAGGTACTCTTCCCAAAACTCTTTCTGATAAACTTACTAAAATATTTCCTCCCTCAATAATTTCATTGAGCTTGATAGACGATTTTGAATTACAATCCTGTATCGTTACTTGAAGATCTTGTGCTACGTCACAAAGTCTTCTTGTTAAATAACCAGAATTTGCAGTTTTTAAAGCCGTATCAGCTAAACCTTTTCTCGCACCGTGTGTAGAGTTAAAATACTCAAGTACTGTTAAACCTTCTTTAAAATTAGAAACAATTGGAGACTCAATAATTTCACCTGAAGGCTTAGCTATCAAACCACGCATACCCGCAAGCTGCTTCATTTGAGCTGGCGATCCCCTAGCGCCTGAATCGGCCATCATATAAACTGAATTTGTTTCTATTCTTCCATCAGAATATTTTTTCTCAGCTGAGGAAATTTCTTTCATCATTTCGTTTGCGATCGAGTCTGTACACTTAGACCATACATCAACTACTTTATTATATTTTTCGCCTCTCGTTATTAATCCATCCTGATATTGTTTTTCGTATTCTTCTATTTGTTTTTTCGTTTGATTTACAAGCTTTTCTTTTGTTTTAGGAATTATTAAATCATTTTTTCCAAAAGAAATACCTGCTTTGAAAGCATGTTTAAAACCCAAATCTTTAATACTGTCACAAAAAATAACAGTCTGTTTTTGACCACAATATCTATAAACCAGGTCTATTATTTCTGAAACAGCCTTTTTGGTTAATAATTTATCCATCAAAGAAAATTTTATTTTATGATGCTTTGGTAATGTTTCGGCAAGTAAAAATCTCCCCGCTGTACTAATATGTTTTTCAACTATTTTTTTTCCATCTTTGTCTACTGAAGAGAATTGAGAAATTATTTTTGAGTGGATACTAATTAAATGTCTTTCTAATGCATTATTGATTTCGTCAACATTTAAAAATATGCCTGAAGGTTTTTCTTTTTTTTCCTCTTTTGATTGAGATAAATAATATATTCCTAAAACTATATCCTGACTCGGAACTATAATAGGTTTTCCGTTCGAGGGGCTTAATATATTGTTTGTAGACATCATCAGAACTCTAGCTTCAAGTTGAGCCTCTAAACTTAAAGGAATGTGAACAGCCATTTGGTCTCCGTCAAAATCTGCGTTAAAAGCAGCACAAACAAGCGGGTGAAGTTCGATCGCATTACCCTCTATAAGTGTTGCTTCAAAAGCTTGGACACCTAATCTATGCAAAGTTGGAGCTCTGTTAAGTAAAATTGGATGTTCTCTAATTATATACTCTAAAGAGTCCCAGACCTCGCTTCTTTGTTTTTCGACCATTCTTTTTGCTTGTTTAATTGTAGTGGCTAAACCTAATTTAGCTAATCTTGCATATAAAAAAGGTTTAAAGAGTTCTAGGGCCATTTTTTTTGGTAGTCCACATTGGTGTAGTTTGAGTTTTGGACCTACAACAATTACTGATCTACCAGAGTAATCTACTCTTTTTCCTAGCAAGTTTTGTCTAAATCTTCCTTGTTTTCCTTTAAGCATTTCAGCTAATGACTTAAGAGGTCTCTTGCCAGTTCCTGTTATGACTCTACCTCTTCTTCCATTATCAAATAAAGCATCAACTGATTCTTGAAGCATTCTTTTTTCATTTCTAACGATTATTTCTGGTGCTTTTAAATCAAGAAGTCTTTTTAATCTATTATTTCTATTTATGACTCTCCTATAAAGATCATTGAGATCAGAGGTAGCAAATCTACCTCCATCTAGAGGAACTAAAGGTCTAAGTTCAGGTGGAATTACTGGTAGTGTTGTTAAAATCATCCACTCTGGCTTGTTTCCAGACCCTATAAAAGAATCTATTAGTTTAATCCTTTTTAAGGTTCGCTCTTCAGTAACTTTAGATTTAGTTTCTTTTAAAGAATTATTTAGTTTTTCTCTTTCTTTGTTAAGATCTATACCAATAAGAATATCCCGTACTGCCTCAGCTCCAATACCAGCGGTAAAACCATCTTCACCATATTTTTCCTGAGCTTTTGTGTATTCATCCTCTGTTAATAATTGACCTTTTTTAAGTTCAGTTAGCCCTGGCTCAATAACAATAAAACTTTCAAAATATAAAACTTTTTCGACTTCTTTGAGTTTCATATCCATAGCTAAAGAAATTCTACTTGGTAAAGATTTTAGAAACCAGATGTGTGCAACTGGACAAGATAAATTAATATGACCCATTCTTTCTCTTCTCACGTTAGATTTTGTAACCTCAACTCCACACTTTTCACAAATTATCCCTCTAAATTTCATTCTTTTGTATTTTCCACACAAACATTCATAATCTTTTACTGGTCCAAATATTCTTGCACAAAAAAGACCATCTTTTTCAGGTCTAAAAGTTCTGTAATTTATAGTTTCAGGTTTTTTTATTTCTCCAAAAGACCACGATTTTATTTTGTCAGGGCTGGCAAGAGTTATTTTAATATGGCTGAAGTTTTTTTCAGTTAAAGATGGTTTTGTATCTTTGAATAATTGTTTTTTCATTTTCAATTTAACTCTATATTAAGACCAAGAGCTCTAATCTCTTTAACTAAAACGTGAAAAGACTCTGGAATTCCAGACTCAAAATTATCGTCCCCTTTTACTATAGTTTCATAAACCTTAGTTCTGCCAGCTACATCGTCAGATTTTACAGTCAAGATTTCTTGCAAAGTGTAAGATGCGCCATAAGCCTCTAAAGCCCATACTTCCATCTCTCCAAATCTTTGGCCTCCTAGTTGGGCTTTTCCACCTAAAGGTTGTTGAGTAACAAGACTATATGGTCCTGTCGATCTGGCATGAATTTTATCTTCTACAAGATGGTGAAGTTTAAGCATGTATATTATTCCAACTGTAACAGGCCTATCAAATTTTTCACCTGTTATACCATCCCACAAAGTTGTTTGTCCTGTATTAGGTAAATTTGCTAGATCAAGCATTTTTGTAATATCATCCGTTGATGCTCCATCAAAAACAGGTGTCGCTACTGGAACACCATTTGAAAGATTAGTGCATAGCTCTTGGAGTTGTTTTTTATCAAATTTTTTAATTATATCGCTGTAAATTTCTTTACCGTAAATATTTTCAAGAGTTTTGTCTAAATCATTAACATTTTTGTTTTCAAAATATTGATTAGAAATCTTTCTAATTTTTTCACCCAGTTCGGAACATGACCAACCTAGATGGGTCTCAAGGATTTGACCCACATTCATACGGCTTGGCACTCCCAATGGATTCAAAACTATATCTACTGGTTTCCCATTTTCCATATATGGCATGTCTTCGACAGGAACGATTTTACTTATTACACCCTTATTGCCATGCCTTCCTGCCATTTTGTCTCCGGGCATTAATCTTCTTTTGACTGCAACAAAGACTTTGACAACTTTCATTACTGTTGGCAATAAATCATCACCTTGTTTGATCTTTAAAACCTTATCTTCAAATCTTAGCTGGATGTCTTTTTGGGCGCTATCAAACTGATCTTTAAGTTGTAAAACTTTGCTACTGATCTCTGTATTTTTAAATTCTAGTTTCCAATATTCTTTTATATTAAGTGCGTCTAAAGCCTCTTTGTCCAATATTGATCCGGACTTTAAATTTTTATAACTTTTTATGATTTCTTGTTTTCTCAAAATTTCGTTCAATCTTAACTTTATATTTCTTTCAAGAATTTCTTCTTCAACGTGCTTGTCTTCTTGAACCGACTCTATTTCAGATCTCTCTATAGCTATTGTTCTCTCGTCTTTTTCAACTCCATGTCTATTAAAAACTCTTACATCAACAACTACACCTCCACTACCTGGGGGAAGTTTTAATGAACTATCTCTAACATCAGTTGCTTTTTCGCCAAAAATAGATCTTAAAAGTTTTTCTTCTGGACTTGATGCTGTCTCTCCTTTTGGTGTGACTTTACCTACTAAAATATCACTAGGATTAACTTCTGCACCTATATATACAATTCCCGATTCATCAAGATTCCTTAGACTTTCTTCACTTACATTTGGAATATCTCTTGTGATCTCTTCTGTTCCTAATTTAGTATCTCGAGCCATTAACTCGTGTTCTTCTATATGTATTGATGTGAAAACATCATCAGTTACACATCTCTCAGAAATTAAAATGGAGTCTTCGAAATTATAACCTTGCCAAGGCATAAAAGCTACTGTCACATTTTTTCCTAAAGCAAGTTCTCCTAATTTTGTAGCTGGACCATCGGCAATAATATCGCCTTTTTTTATTATATCTCCTACTTTTACAAGAGGTTTTTGATTAATACATGTGTTTTGATTTGACCTTTGAAATTTTAACAAGTTGTAAATATCTACACCTGATTTAGATAAATCTTTTTCTTCAGTAGCTTTAACTACAATTCTTTTTCCATCAATTTTATCTACTACACCATTTCTTTTAGCAACAATAGTAACACCAGAGTCTAAGGCGACATCACCTTCTATGCCTGTACCAACTAAAGGTGACTCAGGTTTCAGTAGTGGAACTGCCTGACGCATCATGTTGGATCCCATCAAAGCTCTATTAGCATCATCATTTTCTAAAAAAGGTATTAAAGAAGCTGCAACTGAAACTAATTGTTTAGGAGAAACGTCAATATAATCAATATTTTCTCTTCTTGATAAAATAAAATTAAGCCCTTTCCTACAAGAAACAAGTTCTTCTATAAAATTTCCGTTTTCATTAACAGGAGAGTTTGCTTGGGCAATTGTATATTTTTCTTCTTCGATTGCTGAAAGGTATTCAATTTTGTTTAAAATTTTTCCATTTGATACTTTTTTATATGGGCTTTCAATAAAGCCATATTGGTTTACTTTTGAGTATGTAGCCAAACTATTGATTAGACCTATATTTGGTCCTTCTGGTGTTTCTATAGGGCATATTCTTCCATAATGTGTTGGATGAACATCTCTTACCTCAAACCCAGCTCTTTCTCTTGTTAAGCCTCCTGGGCCTAAAGCCGAAACCCTTCTTTTATGTGTAATTTCGGATAAAGGATTAGTTTGATCCATAAATTGAGATAATTGAGAAGTTCCAAAAAAATCTTTAAATGAAGTTGTTATAGGTTTTGCATTAATTAAATCTTGCGGCATTGCAGACTCAATTTCTAATAATGTAGACATCTTTTCTTTAATAGTTCTTTCCATTCTTAAAAGACCAATTCTAAATTGATTTTCAACAAGTTCTCCGACAGATCTAACTCTTCGGTTACCAAGATGGTCGATATCATCCACTGTTCCTTTCCCATCTCTTAAGTCCAAAATAAATTTTATTATTCCAACTATATCCTCTTGCGTTAAAATCCTTGTTGAGTCAGGAATGTTTAGATTAAGTTTAGCATTTAATTTTACTCTTCCAACATCTGAAAGATCATATCTTTCATTGCTAAAGTAAAGATTTTTAAAAACTTCTTCAGCAACTTCTTTACTTGGAGGCTCTCCAGGTCTCAAAACTTTATATATATCACTAAGAGCTTCTTCTTTATTATTGTTTTTATCTAATTTAATTGTTTCGAAAATGTAAGGTCCTCTTGAGATTGAGTCTACATTTGCCAGTTCAATTTTATATTTTTCTGAAGTTAAGATTTTTTCTAATACTTCTTCTGAAAGATTGAAACCTGATTTTAGAATTACATCACCATTTTTATTTTTTATATCTTCTTTTGTATATTTTCCTATTATTTCTTCTTTTGAAATTATGATTTCCTTTAAACCCTTGTCTTTTAAACTTTTAGCCAGTACATAATTTAATTTCTCTCCTTTTTTTAAAACTCGCTTTTTATTTTTTTTGTCAATTAAATCAAATTGTAATTTTATAGGTCTTTTATATTTTTCTGGGTTTAGGATTAAAAACCAGCAATTATTTGTTTTATCATAAGTATAAGTATCATATGAGTAAAATGTTTTGAGTATCTCCTCTCTATTTTTACCTAAAGCATAAAGTAATGTTGTAATTGGAATTTTCTTTTTTCTATCTATTCTAAAATATAAAATATCTTTTGGGTCAAATTCAAAATCTAACCAAGATCCTCTTCCTGGAATTATTCTGCAATTAAATAAATATTTTCCACTTGCATGTGTTTTTCCTTTATCATGATCAAAAAAGACACCGGGACTTCTATGCATTTGATTAACCACAACTCGCTCTACACCGTTAACTACAAAAGTACCACTTGGAGTCATCAATGGAAGGTCTCCTATAAAAACTTCTTGCTCTTTTGCTGATAAAATCTGTTTGGTGTTATTTTCGCTATCTATATCATAAACTACTAATCTTAAAGTAGCTTTTAGTGCAGCAGAATATGTTAAGCTTCTTTGTCTACATTCAGTAACATCAAATTTTGGCTTGCCCAATCTATAAGATATAAATTCTAATGAAGATTTATCTGATGCATCATTAATTGGAAAAATACTTTTAAATACTTTAGTTAATCCCTTACAATAGATTGTTTTCGTGTTTTTATCAGATTTAACAATGAACTCATTGAAAGAGTTTTTTTGAACTTCTATAAGATTAGGTATTGATAAGCTTTCTTGTAATCTTCCAAAACTTTTTCTAATACTTTTCTTTTGAGTAAAAGATAATTCCATCCAACAACTATTATTTAGGTACCTACGAAAACTGTACCTGTATTATTTTAATTCTACCTTAGCTCCAGCAGCTTCTAATTTCTTCTTGGCTTCTTCAGCGTCTTTTTTTGGTACACCTTTTTTAATTTCTTTTGGAGCTGCCTCAACTAAATCTTTTGCTTCTTTAAGTCCCAAACCTGTTAAAGCTCTTACTTCTTTAATAACATTAATTTTTTTATCTCCAGCAGAGTTTAAAAAAATTATAAAATCACTTTTTTCCTCAGCTGGTGCTGCTCCCCCTGCGGCTGGCGCTGCTGCCACTGGTGCTGCTGCTGTAACTCCCCATTTTTCTTCTAACTGTTTTGATAGTTCTGCAGCTTCAACAACTGTTAACTTTGAAAGATCTTCTATTATTTTATTTAAATCAGCCATTTGATAATGAATTCGGTTTAACCTTTTTTACTTTTCTCGTGCGCCAAAATAGCAATTTTTGAGCCAGGTGCAAGTAAAATACTTAAAATTTTTTGAGCCGGAGTAGACAAAATACCAACTATTTTAGCCCTAGCTTCGTCTAAAGTAGGTAGTGTGGCGATTTTAGCCACGTCTTTTGCTTCTAAAACCTTACCGTCCATATAACCAGCTACAATTTTTAGGTTTGAGCCGCTTTTAGCGTATTTAGCGAGAATCTTTGCTGACATAATTGGGTCAGATGAAATAGCTGCAGCTGTTGGTCCTGTAAAAAACTTTTCTAGATCTTTGTACTTTGTTTCTTTTAAAGCAATTTTAGTAATTCTATTTTTTGTTACTTTGAAGAAAATTCCACTTTTTCTCATTTCGTCTCTTATCTTATCAAGTTCATTAACGCTTAGACCTTGATAATGAGCAATCATAATTGCCTCGTTGGATGAGAAAACTTTTTTCATTTCTTCAACGTAATTTTTCTTTTGCTCTTTTGTCATCATTTTTGGATATCCTTAAAATTAATTTTGTAAGAAGGACTCATAGTTGCTGAAATATAAAAATTTTTAATATTTTCAGAATTGAAAATTGTAGGTTTATCTTTCTTTAAGTTTTCCACTATAGACTTAATATTTTCTAAAATTTTATTTGTTGTAAAGTTTTTTCTTCCAATAGAAATACCAACATTTCCATCTTTATCATTTTTAACTTCAACAATATTATTTTTGATTTTTGTTACTGTTCCAATTATATCTTCAGAAACTGTTCCAAGTTTTGGATTCGGCATTAAACCTTTAGGACCAAGAATTTTACCTAATTTTCCTAATTTTGACATCATTGAAGGTGTACAAATAAGTTTATTAAAATTTATTTTACCTGAAGTTATTTTTTCTAGTAAATCATTAGATCCGTAAACTTCTGCACCACTTTTTTTTGCGTCTGCAATTTTATTTTCATCGCATAAGACCGCAACTATAATTTTTTTTCCACTTCCATTAGGTAATTCAATAATTGTTCTTAGATTAGAATCTGGTGATTTAATTTTTTTTAAATTAATCTTAAAGGATAAATCAATAGACTCTACAAACTTTGTATTTGACATTTTTTTGATTGACTCTATCTTCTTTTCTAAAGTTTCACTTTTTTCCTTCTTCTGAAGATCAATTAAATTTTTATATCTTTTAGAAATCTTTTTCATTTTTCTTTAACCTCTATACCCATAGATCTTGCTGAACCGCATATAATTTTTGTCGCTTCGGACAAATCATGGGCATTAAGATCTTTCATTTTTTCTTTTGCTATTGCTTCTGCCTGCTTCATTGTAATTGATCCTACTATCACTCTGCCAGGTTCTTGGGATCCGCTTTTAAGTTTTGCAGCTTCTCTTATAAAATGAGATGCCGGAGGGGATTTGATTATAAAGTCAAATTTTTTATCTTTATAAACTGTTATAACTACTGGAACGGGTTTGCCCATAAAGCTCTTTGTTTTTTCGTTAAAGGCCTTACAAAATTCCATAATGTTTATTCCTCTTTGTCCAAGGGCTGGACCTACCGGAGGTGCTGGATTAGCTTGTCCACCTTTAATTTGAAGTTTTACATATCCTGCGATCTCTTTTGGCATTAAGTTTTCTCCACTTGGTTAAATTCTAAATCTACTGGTGTTGGTCTTCCAAAAATTGACACTGATACTTTGAGCCTTGATTTGTCATCATCAATTTCTTCCACTAATCCACTGAAAGATGCAAAAGGACCATCACATACTCTTACTTTTTCTCCTACCTCAAAGGTAATACCAGCTGATGGATTTGCTTCTGTTTCGCTTAACTGATTCATAATTTTTTTAACTTCATTTTCTGAAACTGGAACAGGTTTTCCTTCAGGTCCTAAAAAACCACTAACCTTCTGTATATTTTTAATTTTATGATAAATTTGTTTATTTAGATCTAACTTAACCAAAACATAACCAGGAAAATATTTTTTTTGTTTCTGGGTTCTTTTCCCCTTTTTTACTTCAGTAACTTTATGAGTAGGAACCAGAACTTCGCCTAGACTAGATTGCAAGGAGTTTTTGGCCATTACGTCTTTAATATTATCTGCTACTTTGTTTTCAAAACCAGAATAAGCCTGAACAATATACCAATTCATATTAAAAATTTATTGTTAAAATTACGTCTAATAAAAACTTTAAAATTTGGTCTAATAATAAAAAAAATACAGCTGCTAAACTAGCAAGTACAAAAACCATCAATGATCCCGTGACCGTATCTTTTTTTGTTGGCCAAGTTACTCTGAACGCTTCTTGTTTAACTTCTTGTAAAAATTTTAATGGGTTTCTCATAAATTTCTTTTTTGGCAGGAGCGGAGGGAATCGAACCCCCAACCTCCGGTTTTGGAGACCGGCGCTCTACCAATTGAGCTACACTCCTAGTAGCTTATTTAATAAT
>MDSW01078740.1_pt1 | contig 12809 bp, 13 predicted proteins | sample 811171 | NCBI WGS metagenome assembly MDSW01 (sample SAMN05326641, study PRJNA326480) | marine metagenome | isolation source: seawater | place: Atlantic Ocean: North West | collected 2012 | reverse complement strand
TTTTTTAACATGTTTTATACAGTTTATCCTTTTTCAATTTGATTGATAATTTCTAAAACAGAAGCAGCTAAGTCTTTGTTTTCTTTAATTATTTTTGATATTTTTTTGTGAGAGAAAATTACTGTTGTATGATCTTTTCCGCCGAACTGTCGTCCGATTTCGGGAAGAGAGGACTTTGTGTGTTCCCTGCATAAATACATAGCTATTTGTCGAGGTACTGAAATTTCACGAGTGCGTCTTTTTGATTTAATCTCGGAAACTTTTAGCCCGTAATATTGAGCTACAAATTTCATGATATTGACAATTGTGAAAGACTTATTTTTATCCAAAGAAAAGTCTTTTAATACTTCTTCAGTTAGTTCTAAATCGAGTTTTCGTTGTGTAAAAGATGAGTATGCAATGACTCTAAGTAACAAACCTTCTAACTCACGAACATTAGATTTTATATTGTTGGCTATAAAGATAGCCACATCCTGTGGAATTTTTTTACGATGTACTTCGGCCTTTTTATATAAAATAGCAACTTTTGTTTCTAGGTCTGGTGGGCATATATCGGCGACCAAACCAGACTCAAACCGAGATCGTAAACGCTCTTCCATATTCTGAATATCTTTAGGATATTTATCACTGGAAATTACTAGTTGTTTATTTGATTCATAAAGTGCATTAAAGGTATAAAAGAATTCTTCTTGGGTTCTTTCCTTACCAGCAATAAATTGAATGTCATCAACCAACAGGACGTCGAGGGGACGGTATCTATTTCGAAAAATAGGCATTTTATCTTTTTTAATGGATTCGATCAAATCCACGGTAAAGCTTTCAGCCGAAATATAACGAACCTGGGAATCAGGCCAGATTTCGCATATTTTATTGCCTATGGAATGGAGAAGGTGGGTTTTACCTAACCCGACTGCCCCATACAAAAATAAAGGGTTGTAGGCTAATGCCGGGTTAGTTGCAATAGCAATTGCAGCTGCATGTGCAAACTGATTGCTTGAGCCGACAATAAAATTTGAAAACCTGTAATTGGGATTGAGAGAGGTTGGAACTTTCTCTTTTGACACAGGTTGCATGTCTCTTTCTTCGGGCTTTTCTTTATTTTGAGCATAGTCGGATAGAATTTCTGCTTCTATACAAAAGTCTACTAGTATTGGCTTTTCGGTTACAGTTTTTAAGGTGGTTTCGATTAAGTCACGATAATTTTCTATTAGGCACTTTCTATAAAATTGATTGGGAACCGCAATGGTAATTAATCCACCCTCTAAAGCCTTTGGGTAAGTTCCCGAAAACCAAGTGACATAGTTCTCATGCTGTATTTCTTTCTCAATTATTTCTAAACATTTTTTCCAAAGGGTTTCTTTAGCTGGCATAATTCTGGAGAAAGCTATTAAGTTGTGGGGGGGGGATATAATTTTCTGCCAATATATAAAAGTAATAATATAAAATCAAGCCCCAAAAAACCCAATATAATATAAATTCAATTCTTCTAAGCTATCTATAATATTAGTTTTTGAAATTGGATTTTAAGTTGTTTGGTTAATAAACCCTCCTCCTCCTTCTTTAAGATATTTAATTACAGTTCTATAAAAGAGCTTTGTTAAAGAGGTATGCAAAGTTCATATAACTGGTTAGTGCTCAATTAATAGGTTTTCTATTGCTTTATTTGAGAAGGTTATAGTCTGAAAAAGAGCTGGTTAAATCTTGTAATAATCAGTTCCCAAAAACACCATTCATGTATTAAAATGACTAGGGTTTTTTTACAAGTTGGCACTATCTACCATAAAATTTTAGTTTAATTTTGGTTACTACTTATGCGGATCATTGTTTGCGTTAAACAGGTTTTGGATACTGCGGCTCAAATAGAGATTGATAATGGAAGCGTAGTTTCTCCTGGCAGTGCGCGAATTATAAACCCATATGATGAGTTTGCAATTGAAGAAGCCGTGAGAATTAAAGAAAAAAAACCTGAGACTAAAATTACTATTTTATCACTGGGGCCAGAGGGGTTTAAAGACTCGATTAAAAAGGCTCTTGCCATGGGCGCAGATAATGCAGTTCTTTTGACGGATGCTATATTTGATGGAGTTGACTCTTATGCCTTAGCTAAAGTTTTGGCCGGTAGTATTGATAAAATTCCTTATGACTTGATTCTCTGTGGCAGGCAGGCTGTTGACTCAGATATGGCTCAGACCGGCCCAGCTATTGCTACATTTCTTGGCATACCTTTTGTTACTGTCGTAACCGATATTGAGTTTTATGATGACTTTAAAAGAGCTAAAATTATCCGGCAGGTGGAAGGCGGCAGTGAACTTCATGACTTACCACTCCCATTATTATTGACGTGTCAAAAAGGTCTTAATGAGCCGCGCTTACCTTCACTTAAAGGTATTATGGCTGCTAAGAAAAAGGAAGTTTTAACCCTTTCTGCTAATGAACTTGATGTAGATATGGTTAATATTAATAATAATAGAGTGGTTCAGGAAAACCTGTGCTTGCCCCCGGAACATAAAAAAGGAATAATCTTGGAAGGAACTGATGACGTAATAAGCGACGAACTGGTACGTTTATTGCGTATTGAAAAAATTATTTAATTAAATAAAAGTTATTCTATGAGCGAAACCTCCCCTACTAATAATGGAAAAAAAAGTTTAGTACAGAAATATAAAGGTCAAATTGGCATTGGTTTTCTGGTTTTATATGTTTTTCTTCTCGGGCTAGGAACCATTGGTGAAATTTGGGAAATTGAATGGATACTGGATCTGCCTCTTTTTCGCCCACCAGGCAAATATTGATCTTACTCCAATAAAAGTTTTAAATTTTACTAAAAGCTCGAATTTATATATGCCCAAAATGACATTAATTATGTTTTATAAAATGTTTTTTTAAGGAAAGTTTTTGTGATGATTTACATTTTTTCGGGAATATTTTGTGAGTATTGAGTGTGTTGTTGGTGTTTTGATTGAGCATGACCAGGGCGCAGCCAAACCTGTATCATTTGAAGTTCTAAGCGCAGCTCGGAAACTAGCGGACCAAGTCTCCGGAAAAGTTATAGCTTTGTACTTTAGTAATTTGGCTAGTTTGGAGGCGGAAGATTTTATTCAACAAGGGGCTGATGAGGTACATTTTTTAATAAATCCTAATCTTCAAAAATATACTCACGAAAACTACGCTTTTGCTTTATTGCGGCAACATAAAAAACATTCATTTGATTATTTTTTACTGTCAGCTACGAATAACGGCAAGGAGTTGTCTGCCATTCTATCGGCCCAACTTGGGGTAGGTGTAGCTACCGACTGTATTTCCCTTTTTGTTAGTGAGGAGGGAGATGTGAAGGCAGTGAGACCCGTTTTTTCTGGTAAGGCATATTCAACTGTTCGGTTTACAGGCAACAAACCGCATATCCTATCATTGCGACCAAATGTTTTCCGCGATTCTCCTTTTTCCAATCAGGGTGAGATTTTTGAGGAGAAAATTCACTTGCCTGAATTTTCTCAGCGTGCTCAAAGCATAGTAAAGCAAGTCGGTTCTCAATTGGATATTACTGAGGCCCGTGTTGTGGTATCAGGTGGATTGGGAGTTCAGGGACCAGAAAACTTTAAACTATTGGAAGAGTTAGCCAGTCTTCTTGGCGGAGCGGTAGGAGCGAGTCGCCCTGTAGTGGACAATGGCTGGCGTGATTATTCAAACCAAGTAGGCCAGACCGGGAGAACGGTTTCTCCCGATCTTTATTTTGCCTGTGGTATTTCGGGAGCTGTTCAGCACTTAGCTGGAATGTCTTCATCACGGTGCATTGTTGCTATTAATTCAGATCCTAATGCCGCTATTTTTTCAGTTGCTGACTATGGAATAGTCGGGGATGCAGCTAAAGTCATTCCTGCTCTTATCAGAGCATTTAAAAAGACCCTTTCTTCCTAAACCCCACTTTTTAATGCAAAAAGGAACCATTTTAACTATTTTGCAGGATCCTCGCCTTTCCTTGGATATTGAGTATTCAAATTTTGTTGAGTTGAAAATTCAGCAATACCTGGAACTTTTGGTAAAATGGAATCATAAGTTTAACCTCACCGCAGAAAAAGACCCCGATAGCATTCTTAAAAGGCATATATTTGATTCCCTTCAATATTCCCGCGCGCTCAAACCAAACTTTAGAGTTATGGATATCGGTAGCGGTGCAGGTTTTCCGGGAATCCCATTAAAAATCATTTTTCCCACACTAAATTTAGTTTTGGTAGAAAGCAAACGCAAGCGTTGCAGCTTTATGCAAGCAACGTTACGGGAGCTTGAGATGGATCGATCTGAAGTGATTAATATTCGAGCCGAGGATATTTCATCTAAAAAGGAAGGCAAATTTGACGCAGTAATATTTCGTGCTGTATCAGGATTAAGAGAGTGCCTGGTTCTTGGGGAGAGATTTATAATTCCCGGCGGAAGGTTGATAGTAAAAAAGCCTCCCGATGAAACCGCTGAACAACAGGGCCTTTCGCTAACCTTGAAGGACAATATCGGCATAACTAACTACCAAGGACTCAACTCTAGTTTATTAGTTTATGAAAAATGTTTCACGTGAAACAGCGGGGACCAGCATAGAAACTAAACAGCGAAAACCCAAATCTCTAGATAAATATTTGTCATTTCCGGTACGAGTAGTGTTTCACGTGAAACAATGATAAGATAATTCAAATTTATATTGGCCGTAAATAGAAACTGTGATATTTTCACCCTGTTTGCTGAGTTAATTATCAGGAGATTCATGGGAAAAATTATAAGCGTCGCAAACCAAAAAGGTGGAGTGGGTAAAACTACTACAGCCATAAACCTATCAGCTTCATTAGCCCTTTCGGGCAAAAAGGTTTTGCTGATTGATATAGATCCTCAGGGCAATGCTTCAAGTGGCTTGGGCATTGATGGCAATTCATTGGGGGTTTACGAACTTTTGATGGGCGAGGCAAGCCAAGCCGAAGTTGTTTGCTCCACAGAAATTGAAACTTTAAAAATAATTCCATCTAGAGTAGACCTTACTGGTGCAGAAATCGAACTAGTGTCCAGAGAAAAAAGGGAAAAAATTTTGAAAACTGCCCTAAATGGCATAATTGAAGAATACGAGTTTGTGGTGATAGACTGTCCACCTTCTCTGGGACTTTTAACTTTGAATGCTCTGGCTGTTTCAAACTCAGTGCTTATTCCTATGCAATGCGAATATTATGCTCTTCAAGGTTTAAGCCATTTACTGAAAACACTTAAGCTTGTAAAAAAATCCATAAACCAGGATTTAAAGGTGGAAGGAATACTGTTGACGATGATGGACAGTAGGACTCTTTTAGCAACGCAGGTGAAGGATCAAGTGCAAAAATATTTTAGCGATTTTCTCCTAAAAACAATCATTCCAAGAAATGTTCGTTTGAGTGAGGCACCCAGTCACGGCAAACCGATTATGTTGTATGCGGGTCGTTCACGTGGCGCAGACGCTTATGTGGAGTTGGCTAAAGAAATAATTGTACGATCTAAAGCCGATCAACGAACCTTACTTACAAGCACAGCAGTATGAATAGAAAAGCATTAGGTAAAGGGATTAACGCATTAATACCAGACTTTGAAATTGGACTGCCTGAGCCTGGGGTATCGGACGAGCAGGGAACAATACAAACCAGGGAACTACTGATCGATGAAATTTCACCTAATCGCTTTCAACCGAGAAAATATTTTGATGATGATAAATTAGAAGAACTTGTAACTTCCATAAGCGAAAATGGAATTTTACAGCCGGTAGTGGTACAAAAATCCGATACGGGCTATGAATTAGTTGCGGGAGAAAGACGGTGGCGAGCATCAAAGAAAGCGGGGCTGAAAAAAATTCCGGCAATGATCAGAGAAGTCAGCGATACCAAAGCTTTAGAATTGGCTATCATCGAAAATATTCATCGTCAGGATCTCAACCCTATTGAAGAAGCAGAAGCATATAAACGCCTTGCGGAAGATTTTTCTTTAACTCAGGAAATGATTGCTGAAAAGGTAGGCAAAAGCCGTGCTGCGATTGCTAATATTTTACGGCTACTAAACCTATCTCGCAATATTCAAGAAAACTTAATTTCAGGCAAACTTTCGATGGGTCATGCCAGAGCACTTTTGGGTCTGGAAAATAACGGGCAAATGCATGCTATGTGTCAGGAAATTTTAAAGCAGGGTCTTACAGTAAGACAAACCGAAAGTAAGGTAAACAGATTAAAAAAACCAGAGATGTTAAAACTTGCATCTTCTATGAAAAAAAAGAATATTTTTATCAGGGACCTGGAAAAGGAATTGGAGCGAAAACTTGGAACCAAAGTTGAGGTCAGCCCAAAGAAAACTGGCGGAAAGCTTGTGGTGAGTTATTATTCGGATGATGACCTGGAGCGAATTCAGAACTTGATTGGCTAATATAAACATGGGTTAGATAGCTTATTATGTGGGGAGGAAAAAACATGAAAAAAGAAGATCCTCAAATCAAAGCCTATATGGGTGAAAATACGGTTTTTAATGGATCGTTATCCTTTGATGGGACGGTTCGTATCGATGGTAAGTTTGAAGGTAAGGTTCATACTGATGATACCCTAATTGTAGGGACAACTGGACACCTTATCGCTGAAATTACTGCTGGTACCATACTCTGTATGGGGCGTGTAGAGGGAACACTAATTGCTTCAAAAAAGGTTGAGATTCACTCTAGCAGTCGCGTGGTCGGTAATATTAAATCTCCCGCTTTATACATCGAACTGGGAGGTGTATTAGATGGTACATGTGATATGACGGGAAAAGAATCTAAAATTATACCCTTAGTAAAAGACGAAGGTAAGAAAGTTACTACACCGTCTGTAAAAGGGTAATCAAAAAACAGCCTGAATTTTTCTTGCGAAAACTTGAATTATCAAAGCCGGAGATTGGAATAAATATTCAATATGGCAGTTCTGCAACCGGTGTCAAAAGCTAAGGGTAGCTTATTTGTGGTAAGCACCCCAATTGGTAACTTGGGCGATGTTACCTATCGTGCTGTAGAGACTCTGGATAAAGTTACCCTAATTGCTGCTGAAGATACTCGCAGGACAAAAATTTTGTTGAACAGATATGAAATTCACACGCCTCTCTCCAGTTATAACAGTTTTAATAAAATTAAAAAAAGCCGGGAGTTTGTAGGGCAGCTCAAAAAAGGCAATGACCTTGCCTTAGTTTCAGATGCAGGAACACCTGGAATTTCTGACCCTCATTATCATTTGGTGAACGCTGCAATTGATGAAGGTATTTCCATTTACTCAATTCCTGGCCCTTCTGCGTTTCTCGCAGCACTGACAGTTTCTAGTTTACCAATGGATCGGATTGTTTTTGAGGGATTCCTACCACGCAAAAAAGGGCGTATTACGCGGCTAGAGAACCTGGCAAATGAACAACGTACAGTAGTTATTTTTGAATCACCTAATCGTATCAATAAAACGCTTCAAGACCTCTATCAATTTTTTGGGAACCGTGAGGTTGCTATTACTCGCGAACTGACTAAAATATATGAAGAAGTGATTAGGGGAAATTTGGAAGAGCTTTCCATCTTAAAACGACCTTGGAAAGGCGAAATTACAGTGGTGATCGCTGGGGCAGATAAAAAAAAAGGAAGAGATAAATGCCGGTAATTTCAATCATTGGCCCCAAAGGTGGTATCGGGAAAACGACCTTGTCAATTAACACAGCTGCTGCGCTGACGCGTTCACTGGGTAAATCATTGAGTCATGATAGCGTATGCTTATTTGATCTCGACCTAAGGCTCCCTACAATTTCCAGTATCCTTGAGAGCCATCCACAAAAAACTTTTTATGATTTGTTTGAAACCCTTGCCAATAAAACATATCAGGTTGATTTTTTACAATCGATTTACCGTATCCTTACCATTTTCCAGGCTTATCTAGATAAAGAAATTAAAAGAGACCATCCGCAGCTTGAAAAAGGTCTGACTTTATATAAAACAATAAATATACAATTGTTCCATTTCTCTGAGTTCCCTTTTGGTGACCATTTGTACGAGTTGTTTTTGGAGAGGAGTCAAATCACTACCGTAGGTAAAATCAAGTCTCTGAAAACGATTTTGAAAAAAATAGATATGGTGCAATTTAAACAGACACTCAAAAGCCATGAAGAAAACTCCAGACCAACAGCAGCAGAATATATTAATTATATTGAGGAGTTTAAGTTTTCATTGCTGGGTGGTGAAGTACCTATTCTCGGAAAAAAGAATCATCGTAAACGTATTAACGAACCGGCATTTCTTCTTCTTTTCCTCGAATTTGTCAATGACTTGATAGAACGATTCAAGTATGTGATTCTCGATACGCCGGCGGGTGGTGTTAATCATCTATCTTCGCTAATGAACTCGATTGATCAGGTTCTTTTTATTTTTGATATGAGTAATAAAATTGCTGTCAACGGTAGTATTGATGCTTTGCATTCTTTCATTGATTATTATGAAGATTTTTATCATGATTATCAGCAAGGTCGATTATCCGGTTTAGATAAGGTTTATGTGAATCGTATGATTGCTTTAAAGGGGGAAGCGGCGGTAACAGAAACTCTGGCTAATAAAAAGTTTGGAATAATTTTTAACCGTTGTCAGCAATCTAAGGAAATTGTTAACTGCCTCGATCAATTGAGAGAATATCTTGATACCTTGGACCGATTTGAAGAATATAAGGATAGGATACATATGGTCGGAATGGTTCCCCATCACAAGATCATCAATATAACCAATAACCGCGGCACCCTCTTCTACGATAAGGATAGCGCTCTGTCTAACTGCATTAACCTGATTGCAGAGAACATCATTAGTGAAAACAAATTTAGCCCAACACTTTCCAACAGTAATAACGAAATCCTACAATTTTTACAAAAAAATGGAAAAGGCAGTTGGATGACTCGCTTCAATAGAATTGCTAGTAGCCTCGGATAAAAATCACCCAAGCAAATAGCCTCAAAGTCTTCCACCCTTAGAAAGCTCCAACACAAGAAAACGGCCGTTTTATAATCAATAATCCGAAGCAACCTGAACTTTAGAACAAGGGACAATAGATAATAAAGCATTTCTTGCGGCAAATATTGTGCAGCGAAAGAAGTGATATGCAAGGATAATATACTGGTGATATATAAAATAAAAACTAGCAAAGATCACTAGACTAGGAGCAAAATTCAATCTCATAAGTACTTTTTATAAGTTTTTATAATGGATAAGCAAACTATCCAAGTCTACCGTGTTGCCTTGTGATGCAATAAGAAACGGGCTTAATTCATCCAGATAAAAAATTATCCTATTGAATATTAAAGAGTTCCCGGATAAACTGTCGAAATTGCATCCCGTATATTTTAAAAAAAAATTCGGGTTTTTCTAAAAAAAACTATTTATCGGGACTACCTAAATTTCTGTGGTCTGGACCTATGAATTCTGATAAGAAGCTTGCAGTATTAACTATCACTGAATACAACTTGATTGGTAATAAAGATCCTAGTGGTAGTTATGATCGAAAGACCCGCGAAAAACTCTATTGGATTATAGAAAAACTTAGAACACATGCCCAGGTTCTTTCTCGCCTCGAACGTCGTCTGCTTGAAAAATTTGCTAACGCAACATTTGGTGCTCTGGAAGAAAAAGATAAAAAAGTAAAGTTTGAAGTTGTTCGATATCGTTTATCAAACAATGTCAAACAAACTCTAAAACTTGTGGCCACCACCATTGGAATTATAGTTGTCAGTGGTGTCATCGTATACCAATTTATTTTAGGTGACCAAACAAGACAGAAAATAGATGTAGCTTGGTACCAAGGTTTGAATAAGGTTGGTCTGGTATCCAAGGAGGAAATGCAGCAGATACGCGAAGATCTTACCTTAGCTTCTGTCAAGTTGAAAGAAACGCGCCAGTTCAATGCCGAGCTCAATATGCAGATTGAGCAAATGATTTTAAATAACAAAGTCACGGAAAACCTGAAGTACATACTCAAGCAGGTTTATAATAGTAAACAGGCAACATATGTGCGCTCTGGGCAGAACATGACGTTGAGGTACAACAAGAAGAATGTGGCAACCTTCAACTATAAAAAACCTCAACTCTGGTACCTTTTGGGAATTATCGAGAGTGGTGTCCTAAGAGTTTATTACAACGATGAAGAAATTATGGAAATAGAAAGTATTTTCGGAAGGGCAGGCGAAGAAACCCCGATAGGAGAATATGAGATAAAGAATAGAGCTTATAAACCAACTTGGTATAAAAAAGAAACAATAGATGGAAAAATTCGAGTACGGGAGATACCTTTTGGTCATAAAGACCATGAAATTGGACATTGGTGGCTCGGCATGAAGCGCTTAGGAGAGCCGGTCAAGGGAAGCTATGGGATCCACGGTGTCAATGCGGCAAAGGTCAACGAGTTTTTTAAAAAAAACTTTGACTGGCGAAACGGTAGCGCGGGCTGCCCCAACATCCAAGAATGGTATCTGCACTTCTTGGGTAAAATGCTTCCCTTAGGAACCCGTGTTAATATTGTTCAAAAAGATAAGTGGATTAAAAAACAAAATTTTATTCCCCCTTCTTCCGCTTGATTCTCAGAAAAAATAAATCCTCTAGATAGATTAGCTAGAATAACTTTTTGGGCCACAAAGGTTATGGGAGCATATAAAGCAGACAAATTTAAATGAATAACTCTTTTTCAAATTACTCGTGCTATGTAGGAAGTTAAAGGATAGGTTATAAATAGGAGTTGGGATGATTTACAACCTTTTATGTAATATTAGCGTTAGTGGTAAAGGTGTCTTTTATGAAAAAAGTATGGGGTGGCCGGTTTAAAGAATCGACTGATACGTTGATGGAAACTTTCTCGGCCTCAATTTCTTTTGATAAGCGACTTTACGCCTGTGATATCGAGGGCAGTATCGCACATTGCAAAATGTTGGCGCGATCTAAAATAATTTCCTCGGCTGAGTCTCAGAAAATTCAGAAAGGATTGAAGCGAATTTTAAAGGAATGCGATGAAGGACGATTCGAATTCAGCGAAAAGCTGGAGGATATTCACATGAATATAGAAAGCCGGCTAAGAGAAATTATAGGCCCCACCGCAGGCAAGCTCCACACTGCACGCAGTCGTAACGATCAGGTTTGCTTAGACATCCGCTTGTACTTAAGAAACGAGGTTGATGGGACAATAAAAGAAATACACACTCTGTGTAAAGCCCTGGTCAATATTGCTAAAAAGAATGTTGACCGGATTATTCCGGGATACACACATTTGCAAAGAGCTCAACCTGTTTTACTTTCGCATCACCTTCTAGCATATGTCGAAATGTTGCTACGAGATAAAGACCGTTTTCTGGGTGCTCGTAAAAGAATCAATGTAATGCCTTTAGGGTCAGCTGCATTAGCTGGGACCAACTTTCCGATTGATCGCAGATATACCGCAAAACTATTAAACTTTCCTGAAGTTTCGCATAACAGTATGGACGCAGTGGCGGATAGGGATTTCGCCGCAGAATTTTGTAGTGCTTCGGCCTTATTGATGATGCATCTCAGTCGGTTTTGTGAAGAAATTGTAATTTGGAATTCCAGTGAGTTTGGGTTTATAGAGTTATCCGATGCCTTCACGACAGGCAGCAGTATAATGCCACAAAAAAAGAATCCCGATGCTGCAGAACTTATTCGAGGCAAATCTGGCCGTGTTTTTGGTAACCTTGTTGCCTTGCTTACCTTGATGAAAGGGTTACCGCTTGCCTATAATAAAGATATGCAAGAAGATAAAGAACCTTTGTTTGATTCAGCAGATACGATCAAAGGTTGTCTGAAAATTTTTACTGCTATGATAAAGTCGTCGAAATTTAAAGTACTTTCACTCGAAGAGCTTGAAACCAGTGGATTTTTAACAGCTACCGATATGGCAGACTATTTGGTGTTGAAGGGGGTTCCCTTTCGGGAAGCGCATGAGATTACTGGAAAAACCGTTGCATATTGTTTAGATGAAAAAAAGACTCTGGGAGACCTTTCGCTAGTGGAACTTCGTAAAATTTCCAAACGATTTGAAAACGATGTCACCGAATATATTTCCCTTAAAAATTCAATAGATCGAAAGAATATATACGGTGGGACGGCAAAAAAACAAGTGAAGACTCAAATTTTACGGTTAATGAAAAAACTAAAATAGTAGGCAAGATATGAAGTTAAATTTTATTTTAACTTATTTAATGATTTTAGTTGTAGCGGGCAGTTCTGTTGGTTGTGGTAAGAAAGGGCCACCCGTTCCTCCACTGAGCATTGATGAACCGGAAAGCTCTATTGAGCAGAGTGTCCCTTTATATACTCAGGGCCGAAAAGAATTCTTAAAAGCCCCATCAACCCATTGATTTTATTCATTTTATTTGAACAGATATGAAATTTTTATGGTATTGTACCTACCTTGAGGTTTCTAATTGACAGGAAATATTTATGAATAAAGACCAAGTTGCTATTTATCTCAATGAGCATCCCGAGTTTTTTAATGAGTATCCGGAGTTGTTGAAAAAAATAAAAGATATTGAAGAGTCCGACTTTCCGATAGAGCCTATGGGCACGTTGAGTCTGTCGGATCGGATTATAAAACGAGTTCGCGATGATAAAGAACACCTTTCAAGCAAGCTGGAGTGGCTGTTCGAAATTTCCCGTGCTAACGAAAAAATTCAAGATCATTTATTCGAAATCGAAAGACTTGTCCTGACAAGTACCAACTTGGATCAAATGGTTAATCAATTACAAAAAGAAATTCCAAACAGATTTGGTATTCCCAGAGTCA